>Ga0208951_1000796_pt1 | contig 14412 bp, 12 predicted proteins | sample GreLakmeMI27MSRF_FD_187702 | JGI IMG/M metagenome (GOLD analysis project Ga0208951, IMG submission 187702) | Freshwater lentic microbial communities from great Laurentian Lakes, MI, USA - Great Lakes metaG MI27MSRF (SPAdes) | ecosystem: Environmental > Aquatic > Freshwater > Lake | place: Great... | reverse complement strand
ACGACAGCGAAGAGTGAGTGCTAGCACCCCCGTTCCCGCGTCGCTCCTCCGCGGAATGTGATGTCCCGCGTCGCTCCTCTGCGGAATGTGATGGAGGCGCTGCAGAGCCTAAAGAGACGTGACGCTAGCGGCGGAGATGCGCGCCATGGTGGCGGCTTCTGCTGGCGGCGTGCCAAGGGCAGCAGAGCGGGCGGCAAGGCTAGCGGCGCAAGCGCGCCGCAGACGCGCCGCCCACCGACCCGAAGCGGCGCTCGCAGCACAGCGCTTTGTCGGATATAGGGCGGGGAGCCTGGCGTAGAGCCGCCTTGGTGGCCGTCTCGCTGCTCCTATGCACAAGCCCCGCCCTGCTCTGCTCTGCTCTGCGGCTCTGCGTCTTGGCCGGGTCCCTGGAACACTGTCAGTGCGCGTGAGCTGGAAAAGGTAAACTTGAAGGACACTCTCGCTGAGTGCCTCAGGCGGTGGTTTTGGCCCTCTGACGCTAAGAAGTGAGGCTTCAGGATTCCGCAGCCGCGACTCGGCGACTGTGTGAGCGACTGCGTGGACATGTGTGGAGCTGCGTTGAAAGCGGCGGGTGCTGCATCATTGCCCTGATGAGCACTGAGACATCTTCAGGGCGATTTTGCCCTGTGACGCGCTGGCTGCTCAGCATCGTTGTTCACGCAAGATGCAGCAGACGCGGGCACTGCAAGCGAACTTTACTTTAGTACAGCATTGAGCAGGGCACGGGCAACCAACCCCTTAACCAGCCCGCTGCTTTCGCATCGCCGCCCTGTCGCAGCTGCTGCTGCCGCGTCTTCATCACAGTGTGCGGAACACTGCAAACCAGGCGGCTGCGCCGGTGAAGAGCGATCCGGAGAGTCCAGCGAGTGCCAGAGCCGCGTTTCCAAAGGCGTGGTGCCAGTTGAACTGCTCGGGCGCCGCGGGCGCGGCCGCGGGGGCCTCCAGCAGCGCGCGCGCGGAGCTGAGGAACACCGCATGCGGCTCCTCCCCGTCCAGCGCCTTCCACGCTGCCACGGGAGCGACTGCCAGCATAACCAGGCTGCAGGCGAGCAGCGCCACGCCGCCGGGGGACGAGTGACGGCGCATGGTGGCGGAGAATGCGGCGCGGCCAGGGATGGCGCTGATTGTTTCAGCGAGGTCGGGAATGACCGATTGTCAGACCGGGGGCGGCACCGACTGTCCCACGCCGACCAGTTGGTGCCGGCGAGCGAGTCAACACTCCAGGACATGGCCTTGGTCAATAGTCCAGGGCGGTGCTACTCGACTACGGCATGCTGACTCCTCAACGACGTTTGGAGGGTCTCACATCCTCACCCCAACAATTGCCCAACCGTTCCCTCTTCCGGCTGCTGCTAACCCGGTGCTCGCTCCCCACTGCACTTCAGCTGGGCCATGCGCGCCACCACGCCGCGGGCGGCGAGCGCGCAGAGCGGCGGCGCTGCCCGCGGGCGAGTCGCGCCTTCCACGCCGCTCCCTTTGCCACGTCGCAGCCAGTCGCCTGCGCAGCCGCAGCCGCAGCAGCCGCAGCAAGAGCTGTCACGCAGGGCGTTGGGGGGGCTGGCTTTGAGCTGCGGCTGTGCGCTGGCCTCAGTGCCCTTGATACAGCGGCAAGCCCCGGGCCGTATCTCCGCTCCACGCACCTGGGATGACGGCCGCTTTGCGCAGCTCATGGCTGACGGGATGCGCGACTACGAGCAGTCCATTTCGCCCCTGAAAGCGGCCCTGTTGAGCAGCCTGGTGCCCGCGGGCGGCGCTTTGCTCGAAGTTGGCGTTGGGACTGGGCCCTCGCTGAGGCATTACGCGGCGGCTGCACGCGTGGTGGGAGTGGAGCCCAACCTGGCGATGCACCCGCATATTCGCGCAGCCGCAGAGGCGGCCGGCCTGGGCGACCGGTTCACAGTAGTTGCCAACAACGCGGAGCAGCTGCCCTTCCCGGATGCCAGCTTCGACGCCGTGGTTGGCACCATGCTGCTGTGCAGCGTGCGGGATGTGCCGCTGGCGCTGGCGGAGGTGCGCCGAGTGCTGAAACCGGGAGGGAGCTTTGCGTTCATCGAGCACGTCAGCGCACCGGATGATAGCCTGTTGCGCGCAATGCAGGTTGCGCTGGACCCGCTGCAGAAGGCTCTGTTTTGCGGATGCCACCTGGCGAGAGACCCGCTGCCGGCGCTTGCAAGCTGCGGATTTGCTCGCGTCGACGCCGCACGGTTCAGCCTCAACGACGCGCAAGCCATGGCCGCGGTGGAGGGCCTGAGCGGGTGGAGGGCCCTGGCGGCGCTTCGAGCCGCGGCGACGGACGATGGGGCGGGATGGCGCGCTGGGGGTCGTCTGCAGCCGCACTTTTTGCTGTCGCCGCACGTTGCTGGCATCTGCACCGCATGACATCGACGCATGGGGCCCGCAACAGCACGTGTAAAACTACACCTTCGTGTGAGGCATGACAGCTCAGCCTGGTGTCGCGGCCAGCGCTCCCTGCCAGCTGGCAAACACGTCGGGGTGCTGTGCCAACAGCGCCGAGACAACCGGGTGGAGAGGCGCAGGCGCGCCCCTCACGCCCGCGGCTGCTGCCGCCACCGTATCTACGGGAAACCAGGCCCAGCTGCGGTGTTCCTGGTTGAGGACCGGAGTCCAGGCGGCGCGCACAGCCGGCTCCAGGGCGCACACGTAGACCGTGTACTCCTTCTCACCCCTCTGCGAGGCACAGCACAAGCGTGTGTGAGCGAGACTCAAGCAGCAGAGACTGGAGGGCGGGCGCCCACAGGCGCCCACTCGCCTCGCAGCTGGGCTACTTGCTTGCTTGCCCAAAGAGCTGCGGCAGCGAGGCGCACACCTTGCCGCGCACTGTAAGGTGCGAGCTGAGCACGCGCAGAGGCGGTAGGAGGCCCATCTCCTCGGTTGCCTCGCGCATCGCCGTCTCCTGCGCTCCTGCATCCCCCGGCTCCCAGTTTCCGCCAGGCAGCCCCCAGTGGTTGTCGTTGTGTCGCGAGTTGCGTAAGAGCAGCAGCACAGCGTCCTCACAGCGCAGCAGCAGTCCCGCCCCCGACTTCACCCCTGCGAGCTCCCCCACGCCCTGTGAGGCGCCCATGGTCACCGTCTATCGACCTGGCGGCGCATGAACGTCCAGGCGACAGCGTAGGATTGTGAGACAGACTGTTCGAAAACTGTTGTTACGCTGTTCTAAACCGGCGCGTTACGTCTTGCCTTTCTTGGCCGCGTGGGCGTAGGCTGCGCGCTCCGTGAGCACAAGCATGCGCTTGCCCGGGCGCGCCAGCGTCACCGCCTTGCGCGCGGGCGAGGCTGCGCGGCGCTTGGCCAGCCGCCGCCGCACAGGCACCTCCTCCTCCTCCTCTTCCTCCGCCTCGCTCTCAGCCTCGGATGCCTCCTCCTTGGGCAGCCGGGGGTTGAACCACATGTTGCCCACTTTCTTGATCACCTCCACATCATGGGGCTCCCCCTGCGCCTGCCGGTTGACGCGGATGGCGTCCCGCATCTGGTTCTTGAGGTCCGTTAGCAGGAAGTGGTGCTCCGACGCGTACATGAACTGCACGTTGGTGTGGCGCAAGCCAGCCGTGAAGACGCGCCAGGCGGGCAGGCTGACACCAAAGTTCTCACCCACGTTAACGGCCCAGATGCGGCGCAGCTTCAGCACTGCCAGCAGCTTCATGAGCGTGTGGTCGTCGAAGCCCTTCTCAAAGTTCTGGATGTAGAGCACCTCTACGCGCGTGTTGACGGCCAAGGCATCCAGGACTGCGTCCAGCACGGCGCCGCCCACGTCCGACGCCAGGTAGCGCTTCAAGCGCAGCACGCGCCCGCTGGCGTCGAATTCGCGCGTGTTGCGGCGCAGCCTGCATTTGCACGGGCAGGGAAGTGAGCCAACTTGGGAGAGAGCGCACGCTAGCGAGTCGCACCGTGACAGGAAGTCGCGCAGCCGCCTTCCTCGCTCGCCCTCCAGAGGGTCGCCGCCGGGGGTGCGTCCGCTGCTGCGAGGCGGCGAGGCGGAGTGCAGCTCGCAGGGCTGCGACTGGCGCGTGCTCAGGGCCAATTCTACAGAGGCACGCCGCCCGGACGCTCGCGGCGTGCTCGCGTGGCCGCCGCTGCGAAGCCGCGAGGCCGGGTCAGCCTCAGAGGCTGGTCCTGAGGAGCGGCGCTGCATTCTTCGAGGAGGCCCAGCAGGGCACCCGCCGAGTCAGGACTGGAGAAGATATCGCGCTCAGCACACACGACTCGGTGGACACACGAGACAAAGAATTCGAGCAGGGCACGCGATTTATGTCGTGACGTCAGCCTCTAACGAAGAATTTGACGAACGCGAGCCTCGAACGAACGAACTGACTAGGACGCGGGTCAGTGGCCATCGACTCCCTCGTCCAACGACGGATGCGTCGTCGCGAGCAGCGCCGCATCTACGCTTATGCATACCCTCCGGACGACTTTCCTTCCTGGAGGCATCGGCTCTTCCGAGCGACGCATACGAGGAAAGCGCACTTCTTGACGTTGGCGCTCATTCTTTTCTCCATCGTCGTGAACCTCGCAAGTCTTCTGCTTAGCTTGTTCGCGTGTGAGCGTGGGATACAGGAAGGCGTCCGGACGGCCAGTGAAGCCTTGCGGTGGGCTGCCGTCACGCTGACTGCGGTGATGCTCCTGGAACTCTGCGCGCGCGCAGTGGCCGTGGGTTTAGCCCGCTTTTTACGCTCGCCGCTGCATCTTCTTGACCTCCTTCTGCTGCTTGCATTACTGGTAGTCGAAAGTTCAGTTTCCTCCCGACAGGCGCAGGAAGCTGTAGAGCTGCTTATCGCCGTGCGGCTGCTGCGCATGGCCAAGCTGCTCGGCGGCATCCGGTCGATGGAGAAGGAGGCTGAAGAGGCGCAGACGCAAACATGCTGAAGTCGCTAGAGGCCACTACACGCCCATCGCAGACCTGGCTAGCGCAGGCTGACGCCCCTGGCCCCGTCTGGAGGCGGCGGCGGCGGCGGCGCAGGGACTCCTCTCCGAAGCAGCCAATGCTGCGGCCCGTCCCTTTGCGGCTCTGGCTTTGGCGGCAGCTCTGGCTTTGGCGGGAGCGGAGGCTGGGTCTGCGGGCGCATGGCGACGCAACAGAGGCGCATGAGCTGGCCCAAGTCGCGCCTCCCGTCTGCAGCCGCAGCCTGCAGCTCCGCCGCCTCCCACTCTCGCGCAGCTTGCGTCAGCAGCTCAAACTCGGGCTCGCTGAGCGCGCTGGACGCCAAGGAGTCGTCGTCGCTCTCCTCCTGCAAAGCTGCAGCAGATTGCTGCTGCCAGGAGCGGACGCGCTGCATGCTCAGGGCGTTCTCCTCGCATGGAGACTGCCCGGCACGGCCGTCCACGTTCAGTGCATGCTCCAGCCTGGCGCGCGTGTCCGGCCTCAGACGGGCCGTGAAGCGCGCGAAGCAGTGCGGGTAGCGCCGCGCTAGCTCCGCCGCAAGCGCTGCCGCGTGAGCCGCCGTCACCAGGGGCGAGCAAAGTGCAGCTGCTCTGTCGCTCCCACGCAGCGGCGTATCCCGGCCGCCCAGCTCGCTGTCGCTCGGGGGTGCGGTGTCGGGCGTGTGGCTGCGCATGCTTATAAAAGCTTACAACCCCTCCCCTCCAGACTTGACACTTGTGCGAGGCTCAGCGGACGAGGACCGCGCCACGAGCGCGTATGGGAGGGAGGCACACGGGACGCGCGGAGGGGTCAAGTTGTGCGTGTCGGACGACTGGATGAATGCCAGCAGAAGCGTACAACACTGGTAGCGAACGGTGCCATGGAACCAAGGCCACGAACAGGCAACGCATCTTCTTCAGTTCTTCAACTCAGGCTGAGCGGCAGGTTGGGCAGCAGCGGCGACGAGCTGTCCCCCTCCAGCGTGCGTCGCGGTCGGTTGTGCGGCCTGACCTGGCCGCCATGGCGCGGCCTGGGCGTGCCAGAGGCGGGGCTGTACGGCACAGGTGAGTCCATGGCTAAGGGGGAGGGCGGCAGGCGAGGGCGCGGGATGCTGTTGAGCGTGCGTCGAGGCGTGCAGTCAGACCCAGGCGACTGCGCGTCCGCCATTGCATGCTGCTGCAGGAAGGCTGGCAGCATCGGCGACGGCGGCGAAGGCGGAGGTGCAGGACTGCGCCCTCCCCCCAGCCCAGCCCGTTGCTCAGCGCGCCGGCCACGCCCACCGCGGCCGCCCCGGCCGCCCATGCCGCGAAACGCGGGCGTGCCCGGCGCGGGCTGCAGCCCGACAGGCGTGCGGATGTCCGTCCAGAGCTGCGTGTCAAAGGCGTGCTCGTCAGCGAAGACGCGCAGCCCCAACGCCCGCAGCGCCGCCCCTGTAGGCGCCCCGCCCGCGCCCACCCCCCGCAGCGCCTCCGCTGCGTCGCGCACGGCCGCGAAGAGCCGCCCGGAGTGCGCCTGGTCCTGGAACAGGCTGCGCGCCGGGTTCTGCTGCACATCGAACGGGTCCTCCACAGCCAGCGCGAAGCGCTTGGCCGCGCCCCACGCGCCCGGCGCCCCCCAGGCGGCGCTGAAGGGCCGCGGGCAGGCGCCCGCGGCGAGCGCCGGCAGCGCGGCGGCCCAGTGCGCGAAGAAGGAGGCGCACAGCGTGGGCAGCGTGAGCCCACGCGCCGCGTCGTCGCCGAAGCCGCGCAGAGCGGCGCAGCGCACGCGCACACCCTCCAGGTCCCTGTCCGAGTCAGCCTGGCGGCGGTGCGGCCCCGGGCTGGCGGCGCCGTCAGCGCAGCGCTGGCGCTCCTCCACCAGCGCATCCTCTGGCTGGCGGGCCAGCAGCGCCGCCAGCGGGGGCAGCAGCGGCTGTGGCAGGCATGCCTGGCAGTGGAAGAGCGCAAACATGCTGAGCGCGAAGCTGTTGAGCGTGCCCGCGCTGGGGTCGTTCAGGTTCTGCGCCCGCGCCCACGCCTTCACCAGGCGCACCAGCGCCCGATACAGAGGCTGCATGTCCGCCAGACACCCTAGCACAGCGCTCTTGAAGACGCCGTCGCTGTTGACGCTGACGTCACACTGCACGCCGCAGCTGCTGGTGAGCTTGACGATGGGCACGCGCGCCTGGGGGATGAACTGGATGTGGGTCACCGCACGTTCGCGCTCCAGCTCGCGCCGCAGCGCGCTGAGGAGTCGCTTCTTGAACGCGTGCTGCTCGCTCTCGCCCGCGTTGGGCGGCGCCTGGAACTTGCTGCCTGGCTGCGGCAGCAGTGCCACGTCCAGGTCGGAGGAGCGCGAGTTGAAGGCGCTCACCTGAGAGCCAAACACAGCCACCAGCACGCCGCTAAAGCGACCGCTCACCAGACGCGACAGCAGCGAAAATAGCTCGAAACGCTGGCGGTCATCATCAACGCTGGGCGTGAGACGCTGCGGGTGCGCCAGGGTGGGTCAGGGAGAGACGGAGGGAGGTTGAGGATGAGGGCGACAGCAGACAGAGACCCGCCCATCTCGCCGCGCGCGCGTCGCGCCTTCAGCAGGTGATCGAAAGCTGCGTTGAGCTCCGAAGAGGCTGCTTGTGCGGCCCAGGTACCCGCAGACCAACCCGCAGAGTGCTCTCGTGTCTGTGAGGCAAGTGTCAGGCGGCGCGCGTTGACACGTCTGTCTCGCGCACCACCGCAGCAGCCTCTGCGAGCAGCGTATGCAGCTTGCCCGGAGGCTCCGCACTGAGAGCAACCGCCTCGTCGTCACTGCCTTCAAGCGTTTCCTCACCAACCTCCTCCTCATCCTCCTCCTCGACTGCGTCCTCGACTGCGTCGACTGCGCCCTCGAATGCCTCCTCAACGGGCGCCTCGTCTGCGGGAAGCGAGAGCGCGGCAAGCGTCTCCGCGAGTGCGTCCTCCACCGCCGCCACAACAGCCTCCTCCACGGTAGTGTCCTCCATTTGCGCAGCAGTTAGTCGCAGGCTAAGGCGCGTTCAGAGCATTCGTCCGACTGAGCGAATTGTTCGGCTGCCTATTCGTTGTACGACGGCAAAAAAACGTCAAAACGCCAAGAACTTAGACACCGCCCCTCCTCCCCTGCCGAGCCTGTCGATGCCTCTCAACCCGCCAGAGCACCAGTTCGGCGAGCTGACGCCGTATGGCGACCCGTCCTGGTACCGCACCTACAACAGGCGCGTCACACTGCGCTCCTGCTGTGCTGCCGAGGATGAGCTCACACCTGCGCAGCCCCTACTACAACGCCTCCCACCGCGCCTTCCGCGAGCGCGTGCGCGCCTTCGTGGACGCGGAGGTGACGCCGTTCTGTGACCAGTGGGATAGGCGCGTGCGGGCACGGCGCAGCGAGACGCAGCTCACTGACGGAGAGCTGTGCAGAGCCAAGGCCATCCCGCGCGAGCTCTTCGCCAAAGCCTTCGCCGCGGGTCTCCTACCCGGCGTGGTGGGCCCGCCTTGGCCGGTGGCGTACGCGGGCCCCGGTCCAGAGGCGCGCAGGGCTGACAATGGAATGGGGTTGTTTGGGCGCTCTGACACAGCGCTCGCTTGCGCAGGGCTTCGACGCCTTCCACGAGCTCATCCTCATCGACGAGGTCTGCCGCTGCGGCTCCGGAGGTGTCGTGTGGGGCCTGGTGGAGGGGCTTCAGATCGGACTGCCACCCGTGCTGCACTTTGGCAGCGCTGCGCTCAAGGCGCGCGTGGCGCCGGAGTGCCTGCGCGGCCGCAAGGTGATCTGCCTCTGCATTTCCGAGCCGTACGCTGGCAGCGACGTGGCCGCACTGCGCACGACTGCAGTGTGGGACGCGTCAGGACAGCACTTCGTGGTCAACGGCGAAAAGAAGTGGATCACCAACGGCATGTTCGCCGACTATTTCACCGTGGCTGTGCGCACGGGCGGCGAGGGCAACAAGGGCCTCAGCTTCCTGCTCCTGGAGAAGTCCATGCCCGGCATCAGCTGCAAGCAGATGGACTGCAGCGGCGTATGGGCGTCCGGCACAGCCTTCATCACCTTCGACAACGTGCGGGTGCCCATGGAGAACCTGATTGGCACAGAAAACGAGGGCTTTAGATATGTCATGTACAACTTCAACCACGAGGTGCGTGATGTGTTTGCTCGTTGCTGGGCGACGGTACTGACCTCTGCGTGCCCTCTCAGCGCTGGGGCTTTATCGTGCAGGCGAACCGCTTCAGCCGCGTGTGCTTTGAGGACGCCTTCCGCTACGCGCAGAAGCGCAAAACCTTCGGCAAGACGCTGCTGGAGCACCCCGTGATTCGGTGGAAGCTGGCGGAGATGGCGCGCCAGATTGAGAGCACGCACGCCATGCTGGAGACGCTCACCTACCAGATGTGCACCATGGACAAGGCTGAGCAGAACGCGCAGCTGGCGGGCGACTGCGCGCTCATCAAGGCGCACGCCACCAAGGTGTTTGAGTACTGCGCGCGCGAGGCTGCGCAGATCTTCGGGGGCAACAGCTACATCCGCGGAGGACAGGGGGAGCGGGTGGAGCGCCTTTCCCGAGAGGTGCGCGCCTACGCCGTGCCCGGAGGCAGCGAGGAGATCCTGCTGGACCTAGGCATCAGACAGGCTATGAAGCAGGCGGCCAAGGCCAAGTTGTGAAGCCAAACAAACACACCATGCTGCATCGCTGCTTTTCTTTGACAATGCGCACAAACATCGCGCCCTCGCAGCCTCTGTCACTACCGCTCACGTGCACGTGCGCCGTCGCGTGCCCAGTGTCCGATCAGGCATTGCCCTGTCAGAGCACTGATCGATCGCGATGCTGCCGCGTGCAAAGGCGGCGGTAGACGCCTCGAGAGCACGCCGTACTGCGCGGACGGACAAGGAGGAGGAGGCACCGGTGCGATGCGTGCAGTGCGCAGTGCAGCGCAGTGCGGACTGTGCTCTGCTGTCCACTCTGCCGTTTCGACACAGCACTCTGCCGCCAGCCTTGATCGGCGTCTGCTTCGGCCCGCGTGCTCTACCACTAGTTAGCGTGAGCCCCTGAGCCTCGCTTGTTACGGCCCCTCCCTGTGCAGGTGCCAGGCGGTGAGCGTAAGGCGGAGAGCGGCGAAGACGATGAGGACGAGGAAGGCGCACTGGAGCTAGGCGTCGGCATGGACGCCGTCATAAAAGGTGAGTGTGGCCGTACCGCTGTTTGCGCGCGTCTGTGTGTCAGCGACAAGGCTGACACTCTGCAGTCTTCGCCACGCATACGGAGCCCAACTGGAGCCTGCCGTGGCAACGGAAGCGCCAGACAGCCTCCACCAGCTCGGGGTTCATCATCAGCGGCCGGCGGGTGCTCACCAACGCGCACAGCGTGGACCACAGCACGCAGGTCAAGGTGAAGCACCGCGGCTCGGACAAGAAATACCTCGCAAAAGTTTTGGCCATCGGGGCTGAGTGCGACCTAGCGCTTCTGTCCATTGCTGACGACGATTTCTGGCGTGGCGTGACGCCCATCGCGCTGGGCAAGCTGCCGAAGCTGCAGGATTCGGTGACTGTTGTTGGATACCCCATCGGCGGCGACACGATCTCCGTTACTGCCGGGGTAGTTTCGCGAATCGAGATGACGGCCTATGCACATAGCAGCTCAGAGCTGCTGGGGGTTCAGATCGACGCGGCGATCAACAGCGGCAACTCGGGCGGCCCTGTGTTCGACAACAAGGGCGCCTGCGTGGGCGTCGCCTTCCAGAGCCTGAACCACCAGGAGGCGGACGGCATCGGCTACATCGTCCCCGTGCCTGTGATCAAACACTTCCTTTTGGACGTTGAGAAACACAAGCGCTACCTGGGCTTTCCGACGCTGGGCGTGGAGACGCAGAAGCTGGAGAACAGCGACCTGCGTGCCGCGCTGGGGCTGCCGGCTGGGCAGAACGGGGTGCTGGTGCGCCGCGTAGAGCCAACCAGCGCAGCCGGGGGCGTGCTGCAGAAAGGCGACGTTCTGCTCACCTTCGACGCGCAGCCCATCGCATGCGATGGAACCGTGCCATTCCGCGTCGGAGAGCGCATCGGCTTTGGCCACCTCGTTTCCTCCAAGCTGGTGGGCGACACCGCGCGCCTGCGCGTCTGGTCGCAGCGCAGGGAGAAAAGCGTGGACGTCACGCTCACAGCGCTCAGGCGCCTCATTCCGGTACACACCGAGGGCCAGCCGCCCTCATACTACATCTTCGCGGGACTGGTGTTCACCACCGTGTGCGTGCCCTACCTGCGGTCCGAGTACGGCAAGGAATGGGATTTCGACAGCCCTGTGCGCATCCTGGACAAGGTGCTCCACGGCCAGGTTGAGTTTCCGGGGCAGCAGCACGTGGTCATCGGCCAGGTGCTAGCCTCTGAAATCAACGTGGGCTACGAGGACGTAGTCAACACCGCAGTGGTGGCTGTCAACGGCGTGCCTGTACAGCACCTGCGGCAGCTGGTGGAGTTGGTGGAGGAGTGCACGGAGCCCTTCCTGTGCATCGATCTGGACAATTTCAGCCTGATCGCGCTCTCTACCGAGCAGGCGCGCGCAGCCACGGCCGCCATCCTGGAGACGCACAGCATCCCCAGGCAGTGCAGCGCGGATGTGGCGGATGCGCTGCGGAGTGGCGGGCCCGGGTCGGCGCGCAAGCGCAAGACTGGTCGGCGCTGATGCCCCGCCTGAGGGCGGGGCGCTGACGTGAGAGCGTGACTGTGGAGACTGAGAGTGAGAGCGTGGAGAAGTGTTGTCTGTGACGGTCATTGCAGCGCAGCGCTGAGAGTTCGTTTGTGTCCGCCAGGCGAGCCCCGTCAGCAGTGAGAGCGGCCACGGCGGCAGCGCTGGGCGTGTTCATGGGCTTGTCAACACGCCGTCGGAGTGCACTCAACACCCATCGACGTTGGGAGCGTTGGGAAGGAAAGCAAGGCCCGGGGCGCCTCGCTCACTCCTCCTTTAGTCCCGCGCCCGTGAGAGGTGCGTTGGCCGGTTGCAAGGGCGTTGCCGCAGCCGGGCTGGGAGCAGAGGGCAGTGCGTCACCAGCTATCTCTGCGCCGCCGCTGCTCCTTTGTCCCTGCCAGCGCGGGTCGTACACGTCGGAGCCGTCAAGCATGCCGCCGTCCTCTCCGAAGCTGCGAAGAAGGCTGTGCGCGTCAGATAGTGAGAGCGCTGCCCTGCGGGCCGGGACGCACAGGAGCGTATCGTCCTCCACGCCAACCAGCTTCCCCTCATCTTCGTCCCACTCCACCCAGTGTGGTGCCGCCACAGCACACGCCGCGGCAGTTGGCGCGCCGAGCGTGCAGCACACGAGCGGAGCAACGCTGGCAACCTCGAGCGCCCAGAGCGCCGGCGACAGGTGCACACCCGTGCAGGGCAGCGCAGGAGCCAACACCACGGCGCCGCAGGCGGTAACGGAAGCGCAAAAAGCAGCGTCAGCGCAAGCCATGGGCCGATGGGGGCGGGAACAGTACAACAGGCACTCAGGTGCAGGTCGAAAACATATGTACTCGCGCCTGCCTGCCTGCCCCTGTGCCGTGCTGTGGCGGTGCTGCGGGCGCGGTGCAGCCATGGCACCAGCGGCGCGGATGGCTGCGCTCTGCTTGGCCGCGTGCTTGGCGCTCGCCGGCGCCTCGTCCGCCTCTGAGCCCAAGAGCGTCACCGTGACGCTGCAGACGAAGTGGCAGGCGCGTGGCGCGTGGGGTGTGGGCGCAGGGGGCGCTGGTCTGACGCTCCCTGTGGCGCCTCGCAGTCCACGCCTCTGGCGCTGGAGGCTGCCGAGTTCCTGGCGGACACGGACGAGAGCGACCGCGCCTTCTGGGCCTACGCGGACGCCTGGCGGGGTGCGCTCCCTTCTCAGCGCTAGGTCGTCTCGCACTCTAGGGCCCACCACGCCGCCTTCCGTCACAGCCTCGCGCCTGACTCGCCCCCGCAGCCGACGACGCGGCGGTGGTCTCAGGGGATGCGGTCGCGTGCGAGGGGGTGGTGCTGCAACACGCGGGCGCGGGCCTCTCCGTTGCCATGCGCCAGGTGCACTGCGTGCTTTGCCCCGCCAACCCGCACCCCGGCGCTGATGCGATCGCGCACACGCAGGTGCTACTTGCGTCGCTGGCTCTGCGCAAGTACAGCCCCCGTGTGGAGCTGTTTCGGAGTCTGGAGCCAGTGGAGAGTGCGCCAAAGGGGAGCTGCTGCTGGGTGCAGCTACCTGGCGGGCGGGCCGTGTCGTCCGCACCTGAGCTGCGTGCGGCACTGGCCACGCTGTCGGGCGCAGAGGCTGACGCGGCGACGGTGCACCCTTTGGACCACGTGCACCCCGGGTCGCCCGCGGCCGCACGCTCTGCGATCCTCTACGCGCCGCTGGGCGCCCCCTGCTTCCCCGCCCTCCACGCAGCCCTGGTGGAAGCTGCCGCGGCCGGCACCGTGCGCTACGCGCTGCGCCCCGTGCCTCCCCGCCCGGGCTGCCTCAGCGCCGGCTGTGCCTCTGCGCGCTATGGCGGCGCCGACGGCCCGCTGCTCATCGGCGCCTTTGGGGTTGAGATGGCGCTCAAAAACACCGAATACAAGGCCATCGACGACAGCGCCAAGCAGCAGGCCTCGGAGCAGCCCGGCGGCGCAGCAGCCGCAGCCGCGCACGAGGAAGAGGCTGAGGTGCGGGGCTTTGCGTTTGGCACGCTGTCCTCGCGTCGCCCCGAGCTGGCGGCGGAGCTGGCCACCTTCCGCGACGCGCTGCTGAGCGCCGCGGAGAGCGACGGCGCGCAGCTCAAGGTGTGGGACATGAAGGACCTGGGGGTGCAGGCGGCCGCGCGCGTGGCGGGGTCGGCGGACCCGCTGCGCCTGCTGCAGGACGTAGCACACGCCTTTCCCAGCCTGGCGGGCAGCCTGAGCCGCATGCGCGTCAACTCCAGCCTGCTGCGCGAGCTGGACGGCAACCAGCGTCAGTTCCGGGGGGGCAGCACCATGCTGACGCTCAACGGCCAGCCGCTGGACTGCGAGCGCCTGGACGGCTTCTCGCTGCTGGACAGCGTGGCGGCGGAGCTGCGCTTCGCCGACTCTCTGAGCGCGCTGCGGCTGCCGCACGCGGCGGCGCGCGCCCTCTCGCAGCTGCCCGCGCCGGAGCCGGGCTCGCTGCGCGTGCGCACGGCGGGCGCGCCGGCGCTGTGGGCCAACGACGTGAGCAGCGACGCGTTCGCGCAGAAGTGGCCAACCTCGCTGCGCAGCCTCCTGCAGCCGCGCTTTCCGGGCCGCCTGCCCTCCGTGCGGCGCAACCTGTTCTGCGCAATCTTCGTGGCGGAGCCGGCGGGCGAGGACGCGCTGCAGCTGGCGGAGGCTGTGGAGTACTATTTGGCGTCGGGGGTAGCGCTGCGCTTCGGCCTCGTCCCCTGCACCCGCCACGCCTGCCGGTCGGGAGAGCAGCCGCAGGGGGAGGAGGACGCGGAGGGCGTCGCCGCTGCGGTGGACGGGGAGCTGTCTCGGCGCGTGGCGCGGCTGTTTGCGGCTGTGGCCCAGGCGCACGGCGCTCCCCTAGCCTGGCAGTGGCTCGCCGCCGCCTCGCAGG
>Ga0208951_1000795_pt1 | contig 14413 bp, 1 predicted proteins | sample GreLakmeMI27MSRF_FD_187702 | JGI IMG/M metagenome (GOLD analysis project Ga0208951, IMG submission 187702) | Freshwater lentic microbial communities from great Laurentian Lakes, MI, USA - Great Lakes metaG MI27MSRF (SPAdes) | ecosystem: Environmental > Aquatic > Freshwater > Lake | place: Great... | reverse complement strand
GCGAAGGCGGGGTCCAGGGACAGCGCCGCTACGCCAGCTGAGGCTGCGCCCAGAGCGTTGCTGACGTTGTCCAGGAGGTCCACCCCCTGGAGCAGGCGCAGCACTTGTCCGCGCAGCTGTCGCGCCACCGTGGACGTCAGCAGGCGCCACAGCGCACCCTCGCCGCGCGCGTGCACGCCCTCAAGCACCACCGGCCGCAGCTCCAGCTGCGCCTCGTCCACGTTGGCCAGAGTCAGACCCAGAGCCTGCAGCGCGCCCAGCGCCCCGGGCGGGCGCCCAGCCTCCGAGGCGGCCGTACGAAAGGAAACCCGCAGCGCCAGGCGGGAAAGGGAGAGCAGCGAGACGTGCATGGGGAGATTGGCCTGCACGCCGGAGGGTGCGAGGCTCGATGCGGCCCCGCCAGAGTAGCGGCTCCACAGCGCCTGCAGGCGCCACAGGGACGCCTCTGAGATGCGCAGCACCAGCTCTGAGCCGGTGGCTCTGACGCCCAGGTAAGGGAAGGCCCGTGCGCGCGCATCCGCCCCCGCGCGCCCTCGCCGCTCGGTGAGCGTGAACACCAAAAAGTCCTCCTCGCCCCCGCCCCCGCCCCGCTCCGCCTCCCCCGGCGCGCCCTCCTCCCGCTCCCCGTCCTCTCTGGGCCGCGTGTACAGCGCAACCGGGAAGTGCGTGAAGGCCACCATGTCGTCCACCTGACAGCGCCGCAGACGCACCGCCAGCGTGGCGCAGTCGCCGCCGCCCATGCCGTAGCTTCTCTCCACATGGATGCCCACGAGAGAGGCAAGCAGCAGCTCCTCGGGCGTGGCATCCACTATAGAGACCACAGCGTCGGGCACATCCAGCGCCAGGGTCCACTCCACAGCCACGGGCGCAGTGGATGGCGCTGTTAGCGCGGGCGCGTGCTGTGCGGTCCGCGCGTCGGACGAAGGGGCGAGGCGCAGCGTGATGACGTCCTCGTCCTCGCTCAGCTGCGCGCGCAGGGGCGCAGGCGGCGCCTCGCCGGGCGCACGCGGCAGCGCCAGCAGCGGCTGCGCCTCGCCTGCGCCTGCGACGGGGGCGCCCGCGCCTGAGTGGCCGGAGGCGAGGCCGCCAGCCTCGGCGGAGGGGCCCTGGATGTTGACGGAGCCGCCGGCGCCAAATTGCGGGGGCGGCGCGGGCGGGGCGCCCAGCTTGTAGCAGGCGGTCCCGCCTGCGGCCCACCCCGGGGCAGCGAGGGCGGCCACCTCCACCACGTGCGCTTCCAGAGGTCGCTCCCAGGCGTACGACACCGCCGCGTGTGGCGGCAGGGTGCGCCAGGGCGCCGCGTGGGCGTGGACCCCCCCTTCCGGGTGCCGCGGGAGGGCCTGCCTGAAGCGAAGGGCCACGGGTGACGCGTTGCGGAGCACCACCGGCGCGCGCCCTGCACGGCTGAACACCAGCTGTGCGCCGCCGCCGCCGCCGCGCATGGTCACCTGCAGGCGCAGCAGCCAGACTGTGATGGAGGACTCCAGGCTGGTGGGCTGAGAGGGCTGGGAGGGCTCTATGGCGCTCGGGGGCTGGGGCAGCCGCACGAAGGCGTCATCCCCCGGCACGCAGCTCACCGCGAACGCGGCGCTCCACCCGCTGGCGGCTGTGCGCAGCTGCAGCCGCTCCGGGCGGTCCGCTCGCGTCCACACGAGCGGCACGGGCGGCGCGCCGGGCTGCAGGAGCAGCGCGCCGCCTTCGTCGTGCGCAGTGCCCGCCTGGCGCACCTGCAGCGCCTCGCCCGTGTGGTTGCTCAGCACCAGGTAGTGAGACACCAGCAGCGTGCGCGTGCGGCACGCCACTGCCACCTCCTCGGGCGGTGACGTCGCGGCTGCGGTTGCGGGTGGGGGCAACAGCCTCACCACCAGCTGGTGCTTCGCCCCTGCGCCGTCCACCGCGTTGATCAGCGTCGCGCTGCGCTCCAGCGACTCAGTCTCCAGCAGCAGCGCCGGCGCGGCGCCCAGGTGCGGTGTGCCAACCACCAAACCCCAGCGAGTGGGCCACTCAGGGCCGGCTGCGCTCGCCGAGTGCACCCCTTTGGGAGGGCAAGGCGACAGCAGCGCCAGCGACTCCGCAGCGCCGTGGCTGGCCAGGGTGGTGACCGGCGTTTCCCTGTCGGCTGATGATGTGGAGCCGCCGACGCGTGTGCTCACCACTCGCAGCTGCTCGGGAGCCGTGGGGTCCCCCGCCGCTAGCGTCGCCGCCATGTCATCGTCAAGCTGGTCCGCGCCGCGGGGAGGCAGCGGCACGGCGCTCAGCGTGATGCGAGCGTCTGTGGCGTTGCGCACTGCAAAGGGCACGCACACGCGCAACGTGTGCGGCATGCGCCCGCCTACATGCTGCAACTCCATCCACAGATTGGCGCCGCCCGCGTCCACCAGGCGCACGCAGGCGGACAGAGGGGGGAGAGCCGTCGCGTCAGGGGTTGCGAGAGCGCCATGGGAGATGCAGGCAAGGGAGGGTGCCCCACGCCCGCCAGCCGCGCGCCAGCCGCCCTCCGGCACAACCTCCATGAACAGCGGCGCGCGCGGGTCGGCGCTATGCACGGCGCGGCGGGTGCACGGCGGCAGAGTGAGCGTACAGCGGGGCACATGTCCAGCCGCCCAGCCAGCCTCCGCCCCGCGCCCCGGCTGCGGCTGCGCCGTGGTCCCTCCGCGCGGTCGTTCCCACACGCTGCACACGATGGCGCGCGGCAGCGAGTTCTCCAGCAGCAGCGGCGGCGCGAGCGTGATCTGCCAGTCTGCGTGCGCTGGGGACAGCGGCACGGCGCTCGCGCGCACGCCCAGCCAGAACGGCTGCGCCCGCACGTCTGCGGCGTAGGCGCCAGATGGCACGCATGCGAGCCAGTGGGCGCCCTCCATGGTGCAGGCGAGCAGGGGTGAGCCGCACCCTCCAGAAGGGAGGGCTTCCCCCCAGCAGTGCTCCTCGAGCGTCACGCCCCCGTAACCGCCCGCCAGGGGGCGCACTTGCAGCCTGAGCGCCCCGTTGGCGCGGCCGAGGGCGGAGCGGGGCAGGTGTGCGGTGCCCCCGGAGGGCAAGGGGGGCAGGAACTGGGTGGCTCCCGCCACGCGGCCCCGCCGGCGCACCCACCGCCGCCGCCGCACCACGTCCAGCGCCCCTGGCGTCTCGCGCCCCTCCGGAAAGGGGTACTGGAGCGCCTCCGGCCCTTCGGCGTAGCTCCAGCCGTCGCCGTCCACGTGGCCTCGCGTGTCAACCCTCCAAGGCCCCTGCCAGGCCCACCCGTCTGGCAGCGCCGCGCGCGTCGCCTGCAGGTACGCGTCCAGCGTGGGCGCCCCGGGCGCGCCTGCACGCGCCGAGAAGCCGCCCGGGTCGGCGGGCAGCAGCGCGTCGCCGGACCAGCCAGCCCGCGGTCGTGAGCACTCCGTCTGGAAGCACTCCTCTTCCACGCTGCGCCCCTCCGCGCCCGCGGGTCCGCCCGCGGGCGCGATGGCCAGCGCCAGCGGCACCGCGGTGGCGTTGTGCACCCGCAGCAGGGGGCGCAGCAGCACGCGCCGAGCCCCGTCCCTCAGCTCCGTGTCCACACACGCAGCCTCGCCCTCCGGGCCGCCCAGCTGCAGCAGCGTGCGGCCCTTCAGGTTGGCGACGGCCAGCGGGGCCCAGGGCCCCTGGGCAGACAGAGAAACGTGAACCACCTCTACGGCGGCCAGCCCACCCGGCGGCGCTGCGGCGGCCTCGGGCGCTTGCGCCGGCGGTGCCGCCGCATCCTGCGTGCGGGGCGCCTCCTGCGCGCCCTCCTCCACCGACAGCGACAGCAGCAGCTCGCAGGCGGCGCCGCCGAGCTCAACCCCCGGCAGGTGGAGCCACCCGCCAGCGGCCGCCAGCGCCGCCTGGGCGTCCCGCAAACTCAAGCACGCGCTTGCCACGTCACGCCCCGCGCCGCAGAGCGCGGAGACGTCCACCAAAGCGACGGTGAGCTGCGCCCGACGCAGCAGCTCTCCCAGGCCCTGGGGGCTGCCCCTGGGCAGGCTCATCAGGAAGGTTTCCTCCCACCAAATGTGCGCCGCCGCCTGGAGGTCTGGGTCGTGGCCCGCCGCGGCTGTGCGCGCAGCCTGTGGCTCGTCCGAGGGGAGGCGCAGCTCCAGCGCCACGCTGAAGGCCACCCGCCCCGTCGGGTCCCCGCTCGCCAGCCCGCCCGCCGCGCCGCGCATGTGGCGCACGCGCACCACCAGGCGGCGAGGCGCGGGCAGGGCAAAGGGCGGCAGCGCGGGCGGCCCGCCCTGCTGCCGCTGCTGCTGCTGCCCCGAGGCTCCACCTTCCGCCTCGGCCCACCAAGCCGGCGCCGCCACGGGCCCCTCCGAACCGCGCCAGGCGTGCGTCACCTGGCGTGGGCAGTCCGGCTGCAGCTCCACCACGAGGAGCTGCGCCGGCGCGGCGTCCCCGACGGGGGCGCCATAGCGCAGGTACAGGGGCCTGCCCAGCTGGTTGTCGAACAGCGTGTGCGCGCCCACGTCTTCCCCCAGGTCAGCGCATGCGTTCTCCGGGCATGGGCTGGGCTCGGCGGCCAGCAGCAGGCTGGGCAAGCTGGCTGAGCTGGACGACGCCGCGAGCAGCGTGCGACGCTTCTCCCGTGCCGCGCTCGCCACCGCCGCCCGCGCCGCCGCGCGCTCGCGCATCGCGGCGTCCGCGGCGGCGTCCGCGGCGGCGGCAGACAGCGTGACCGACAGGGGCGAGGTGACGGATAGGGTGGCCCGGCAGGCGGCCCCGCTCTGCTCTACCACAGCCTCCACAGCTGCGGGCTCCACCACAGCCTCCCACGCACGCACCCTGGCGTTGTAGAAGTGCAGCCCCAGCGTGGCAGTCGCCAGTGCGCGCCGTGAACCCAATGCCCCAAAGCCGCCGCTTCCAGCCGCATCGCAATGCACGCCGTGTGCGCTCAGCGCGGCCAGCGGCGCCACACCACTCCCCCCCGGCCCAGCACCAGGCTGCAGCAGCAGCAGCGTGAGGCGCGCCAGGCGGATGTCCGCGTGCATCGGCGGCGCAACGGAAACGGCCGTGGGAGAGGGAGCTGCCCCTGGCGCAGCCTCTGCCGCGTCGCGCAGCCTGTACGTGCTTCCGCGCGGTCTGCTGCGCCCCGGCGTGGCCAGCCAAGTGTGCGCGAGCGGGTCGAGCGGCCAGAGGAGCACCCTCTGTGGCGCGGCAGTGCCCTCTTCTGCCCACAGCGCCTCCCCGCCGCTGGGCGCACCCGGCTGCACCAGGTCGGCGCGCACGCACGCGCAGCATGCGGGTCCGGGGGGCACGGAGAGCGACCTGGAGGCGACGTGGCCCAGAGAGACATAGCCGGGGGGGGGCACCGGCGCCCAAAAGGACACCGCCTCTGGGCAGCGGCTGCGCGCGCTGCTCCACAGCGGCTCGAAGCCCACGGGCCTGGCCGTGGCGCCAGGCAGGTCTGCCACCACGCGGGCGCGGCGGGGGGGCTCGTGGCCCTCCACGGCCGCGTCCCCAACCGACACGTAGCCCGGCGGAGCCACCGGACGCCACAGCGACAGCTTGCGCCTCGTGGAGGCGCCCTTGTCCCACCAGATGCGCACAAACTCCACCGCGCGGGCGCTGGGCAGGAAGCCGGGCTGCTGCGGCGGCTGAGAAGCCGCCCACGAGGAGGCCTCAGCCTGGTGACCGTGAGGGCTGTGCGCGTCTGCGCCGCTGCCGGCCCGCGGGGCGGGAGCCTGCAGGGGCACGCGGAGGTCCAGGAGCGCGTCCCGGCCGGGTGGGGCCAGCGAGGCTGACGCGAAGAACGTGCACGCGGCGTTGTCGACGCACCACACGGACCCCTGCCCCGGCTGCGGGGGCGCCGCGTCGCCCGCCTCGTCGCACGACGGCGGCGCGTGCGCCGCCGGGTGGCCGTCGCGCATGTAGGCGCAGTCGCCCAGCTGGCCGCGCGCCAGTGCAGACAGGCGCACGCAGCGCACGGCGGCGCGCGGAGGCGGCGCGCCGCCCAGACCCGCCACGCACCCCAGCGCCGCGAACCCCGCAGGCGGGCGGGGCGCCCAGAGGGTGACCTCTGAGCTGCTCCAGACGGCGTCAAAGCCCAGCGGTGCCTCCGCTAGACCGCAAGCGTCGTTCAGGGTGATCACCGCCCGTGAAGGAGACGCGCCACGTGTGGTTGCCACGTCACCCAGGCTGGCATACCCCTCCGCCGCCCGGGGCCGCCAGATTGCGAGCGCGCATCCGTCTGCGCCTCCCGGCGCGCGCCATACCAGGTCGAACGCGGCGGTGGTGGCGGTCAGCACGCCGCTGCTGCTGCCTGTCGGCTGCGAGGAGCGCGCCGCGCCGTCGCCGCGGAAGAGTGCCGCCGCATCTGAGAAGATGCGGGTGCACAGTGCCAGCGTGCGCAGCGACAGGCGCGCCTCGAGGTCCGTGCAGTCCACCACCGCCTCCGCGCTGCCGCCGCGCACGCGCACGCGGGCAAGCACGTCCGCTGGCGCGAAGAGCGGCACGGGCGCGTGTCCTGGCGCGCCGGCGGACGTGCAGAGGTGCTGCACCCACAGGGCGAGGTGCTGCACGTGGGAGGTCACGGAGAGGCTGTCCCCGCCCGCGCGACGCCAGGAGGTGCTCACGTCAAGGCCGGCGCGCAGCGCCCGTCGGGCGCTGGCTGGCGCGGCTGCGGGTTCGTCGGCGGCGGCTGAGGCTGCTCGTGCGCCTGGGCTGCTTTCGGGGAGCAGCAGCTGCAGGCCGGTGGCGGACACCTCCACCACCGTGTCCCGCCTCTGCGGCTGGGGAGGCGCGGAGCCGTGCTGCCGCGCGAGAGGGCCAGAGGCTGCGTGCTGCCCCCCAGACGACTCATCCTCCTCCTCCACCTCCACCAGGCGCACGTGGTCCCCAGCCTCCGCGCAGATGCGCGCGCCGGGCGCCAGCATGGCGTGCGCGTCCAGCGCCGAGGCGCGCACCAGGGTGAGGTTGCGCAGGCGTAGGGTGCGTCCCTGACCCACAAACAGCAGCGCAGAGGCTGGCGCCGCAGAAGGCACCCCCGTCGCGGGCGCCGCAGGCAGCACCAGCGTGCCTCCCTGGCCGTCGTAGATGACCTCGTCCTCGCCGCCGGGCGCGTCGGCCAGCAGGCGCTGCAGCGGGGAGAGCAGCACGCGGCTGGAAGGGGCGAAGGTGACGGGCGCAAACTCGGACGTGGCCGTCGCCCGCGCGGCCGCCGTTCCGTCAGCGTGGCACGCCACCCGGATGTCGCGCGCCATGGCCGCCGCCGTGGCCTCCGCCAGCCCGGGTCGCAGCGAGGGAACGAAGAAGCGGCCAACCGCCAGCACAAAATCCGTGTCGAACAGGAACTGAACACGCTGCAGTCCTGCGTGCAGCTTGAACACCCCCGGCCCGGTGCCCCCCGCAGGCTGCGCCGGCGGGGCGCCCGCCACGGCGGTGGGCAGCGAGGCGCCTGGCGTGATGCCCAGCTCCATGAACCACATCGTCGGCTGCGTCTCCGCCTCCTGGCCGCCCGCACTGCCCGCCCCCGCGCCGCCGATGACGTCACGCAGGTCCTGAGGCGTGTGGGGGCGCGTGTCGCGGAAGGAGACGCGGGGAAAAGACCACCGGGTGTGCCACCCCCCGGAAGAGTCCCCCCGGTAGGAGGTGTAGAAGCCGGTGAGGCGCATGGTTGCCAGCGGGCGCGCGGTGGAGGCGCGCGGCGCGTGGAAGAGCTGCAGCGCAGCCTCCGGCGCGCGCCAGGTGAGACGCAGCGTGGTGCGCGGCGCGCCGTCGGGCGACGCGGACGCCACCGGAGGCGGCACCTGGCACCCGGCAGCGCCCGAGGCACTCGCGCCGCCGGGTGCCAGCGGCTCTGGCAGGGGCACCAGACGGGGGAGGAGCGCGGGCGGCTCAGACAGGTTAGCACCAAACACTCCATAGAGCAGCAGGTACTCAGCGTCGTCAATGGCCATTGCGAGCGCCGGCGTGCTCACCTCAACGTCGTACAAAGGCACTGTAGCCAGCGGGTCCCACAACGGCCGGCAGGCTGTGACCCGCAGCTGTCCGTCCGCAGTAGCGTCCACGCCACGCACACCCCCCAGCACGCACGCCAGCCGCATGCGTGTCAGCTGCACGTCCGTGCGCTCCAGCAGCGCCGCGCCGCGGTCATGCACGCTGCTGCCGCCCACCCATGCGAAGCTGGTGCGCCAGGAGGCTTTGCCTAGGTCCAGCTCAACAGAGTCGGAGCTGTGGGTACCTCTTGGAAGCACCATCACCGGCGCATCATAGGACGCGTCGATCTGCACCGCCAGCTTTGGGCGCGCGCCGGAGGCGAGCGCGGCGGTGGAGGGGGGCGGTTGGGGGCGCCGCAGCGGGTTGTGGGGCAGCAAGCCGGTGAACCAGCTGCTCACCTCGTCCGCGAAGCTGTGCAGGTACACCACGCGCACCCCCGCCGCGGTCACCGCCAGCCAGTAGTCCCGCCCGCACGCGTCGGGGTCGTCTCCCGCGAAGCTGCGCAGCTCCAGGAGAACCAGGTTGCCGCCGGGGCCACCGCTCCCCTCCTGCCCCTCGCCCCCCTCGCCGCGCTGTTTGGCGTCTAGCAGCCAATGGTGCGCGTGGTCGGCAGGCTGGCGCGGGAGAGGCGTCAGAGGAAAGAGGGGGGGAAACCCGAGCGCGAGGTGAGCGAGGGGCCGAGAACGTACCAGCTTCAGGTTTGCAACCCGCAGTCCTCCCAGCGAGGCGGACATACCCAGCGAGGTGGGGAACACGCGCGCGTCCACGGCCAGATCAGTGACGACAATACGCGCCAGGCGGGCCGCGGGGGTGCCCCACAGCGTGATCTCCGCCCCCCGCATCGCAATGCCCACACGCAGCAACACCCGCCCTTTGTGCTCGCCCAGCGTCGCCGCGCGCGTCTGCAGCATCTCTCGCTCGTTTGCGGCGGGCACGCCGAGGGTGTCGTCCTTGCCGCGCCAGAGTGAGGCGAGGGTGGGCCTCCGCAGGTCCAGCGCCACCCGCGTCAGGGCCAGCTCGAAGCTGCTGTCCGTGCCGGCGTAGTCGCTGCAGGTGAGGTCCCACATGCGGACGGTGAAGACGGCGAAGGCGTCCTCGGGGGCCGTCACGGCGTCTGGCTCCAGCGCCGGCAGCGCCTGCGACTGGGTAAGCTCCGCCTGCGCCTCCTCCGTGCGCCTGTCCTCCGCATCGGGGTCATACACCAGGCTGTGGACGTCCGGCACAGCCGCAGCATCGTCGGCAGAGGCGAGCATGAGGCCGCCGCAGTAGACGTCGTGCACGGTGAACCTGCGGAGGCGCAGCCCCAGAGACGCAGCCCCGCGGCTGTGGCGCCAGCTCAGCGTGCCGCCTTGGCCGCGCCAGACGACGATGAGCGCCTCGTCGGGGGCGCCCCAGGGCGGGGGGGGCGGGGGCGGGGTGTCACCCAGGTGGCCCCACCCACGGCCCCCCTGCGCCTGCGGCCTCGCCCCGATGCGCAGCGAGAGGCGGCCCACCGATGCGACCACGTCCCATCGCACGCGCGCGTCATCCGGGGGCGTTTCGGCGGCGCCAGCGGAGGGGGCACCGCCGGGTGACACAGCTTCGACCGCGATGCCGCCGCCGCCGCCGCCGGGCGAGTGCTGCACGCCGCTCCCACCTGCGCCGCCAGGCGGCGTGGCGGCGGCGACGGCGGCGGCGGCGGCGCCCAGCTCCAGCGGACCCAGCGCCGCGGGGCGACTGGCTGCGCCGCTGAGCCTGGCGTTGGCGCCCCGCAGCACGCGGAGCCACTCGGACGCCTCTCGTGCGCTGCCGAAGCGCAGAACCAGCGCGCGGCGGCTGCTGGCGGCCTGCGCGGGCGGAAGGCCCGCGTCGGCGATGGAGAGGCAGTGGGCTTGCCCGCCCACGCTGGCTGGCGGCACGGCGGCCACCCGAGTGCCGCTGCCCAGCCGTGCGGCGGCCCGGTGCTGCGCAGCGTGCGGGGAGTCGAGGACGTAGAGGTATGCGCCCGAGTGGGCGACGGTGCAGGGGGCCCATGCATGACGCAGCCCACCCGCAGCGTGAGTCAGCGCGTCGGCGGCGCAGGGCGGCAGCGGCGGCGCGCGAGTCCACGGCCGCGCCGGGGGCTGAGACGGCGATGCGGCGGCGCCGGGGGTGCGCTGCTGCTGCTGCGCCCAGTCGTCGCTGAGCTCTCGTGCCGCGTCAAGGCAGTGCCAGTAGCGCGCCGGGCTCACCTCCCAGTCCAGGCTGGGCGCCGCCAGGCGCAGGCGCACGTCCGGCGGCCCCCCTCCGGGCTGCGCGCGCGAGGCGGGTGTGGCGAGCGTGGCGGTGGCCTGAAAGGCCACCCGCCGAAGGAGGGGCAGCAGGGGCTGCTGCTGCTGCGGCGGCGGCGGCAAAGTGGCGCTGGCGTCCCACGCGAAGCCGGGCGCGGCGAAGAACACCTCCACGTCGCGACCGCGCAGCTGGAAGGCCTCGCACAGCGGCTGCGCCGCGGCTGGGCGGGCACTCAAGCCCTCCGCCGGCGGCCCCTCCCCCTCGTGCTCTCCCTCCTCGGAGCGCAACTGGAAGTGCCCCAGGTTCACCGCCAGCACGAAGGGCGCGCGGCCCTCTCGGGACGGCGCCCACGTCACCGGAAGCAGCAACTTTGGTGCCGCCAGGTCCAGCGACAGCCTCACCCGCGGCGGCGCAGCCAGCGCCGCCGCCAGGCGCCGCGACGCGGCGGCGCGCGCGCGAGAGGCTGCGGATGCGGCGGCGGCGGCCAGGGATGCCAGGCCCTGCGAGGCGGCGGCGGCGGCGGCAGCGGCTGGCGCTGCGCTCGGCACCTCCTCCACCCCTTCCACACCGCTGTGCTCCTCCTCGGCGCACAGCGCGCCCGCGGATGCCGCGTCGCCCACGGCGCGCGCGCCAGCGAGCAGCCGCTCAGCGGTTGCGCGGCCAGCCGACACGAGGATGGGCAGCAGCCGTGCGGACAAAGCGTGCTCGTGTCTCCCGCCGGCAGGCAGCCGAGCGTACTGCAGCTCGAAGGTTGAAAGCGCGGGCGCATGGGCGTCGCTGTGAGGGGCATTGGGAGCGCTGCGGATGAAAACTCCCTCGGGGGTTGCGGCTCGCCACTCGTGCAGCGCGAGCGTAAAGTCGTGGCGACTAGGAAACAGCCGCGCTGCGGCGACAAAGCCGGTGCAGACGGCGTGCAGCGTGGCGTCCTGAGGCGTGTCGTCGCTCTCTGGAGGGGCAGCCGACGTGCCCGAAAGGCTGACAACGTCTGCGGGCGACGGCGCGGCAGGCTCCGCCGATGCGGCGCTGACGCGTAGCGTTAGCGCCGCCGATGCAAAGGAGACGCGCAGCAGGGCAAGCAGGGCGTCAGGGGGCGGCGCGGCAACTGCAGCTGCGTTGAGGCCGATGAGTCGCTCCAGCTCCGCCCAGTCCTCGGGCGCCATCAGCGCGGCCGACGGGGCTGGAGCCGCGCCGCCGGAGAGGGCTGCTGCTGCTGCTGCGGCGGCTTCGGCCGCAGCCTCAGCCTCTGCTTTGGATTCGAGATCCTCCATGCTGCTCTCCGCCTCATGGAATGTCTCATCCTCCTGTCCTTCGCGCTCATCCAGGGCATCACCCTCATCCAGGGCGTCCTGGAAGGCCGGGTGGTCCGGCGATCCGGGCGAGCCCGCCCGTGGCGGCTCCGCCTGAGGCGGCGCACCCGCCTCAGCGCCGCCGCCTCCCTCTTCGCGCCGCCGCCACACCAACCCCGCCGCCGTGCGCAGCGCATAGCCTGCGCCGCGACGGAGCAGCGAAGGGTTGCGGGGGAGCTGCCGTCGCGCGGCTGCGCCGGCCAGCGCCAGTGCTCTCGTGCCCTCCGCCTGTGCGTGTGCCAGGCACCGAAACAGCAGCGCGACTTCAAAGGCGAGCTGCGCGTCCAGCAGAGCGACCTGCGGGTGCGCGGCGGAGGCTGCGCCCTTGTAGAGGGTCAGGTATTGCCTGCGCAGCGCACAGCCTCGCGCAGCCTCCGCCCACCGCAGCCGAGACAGCCGAGGCGGCAACACGCCGCGGCAGCGCAGCTCGCCCAGCGCCCAGCGCCACCAGCATCCGGACGGAGCTGCGCCGGGCGGCGCGCTGGGCCTGGCTGGCGCTTCAGCCTCCGCCTCCGAGTCCCCGTCCACACCTCGTGCGTCCTCTCCCCTTGCGCGCCCAGCCTCCACTGCGGCCCGCTGCGCCGCCGCCGCCGCCGCCGCCGCAGCAGCCAGCGTGGCAGCCAGGCGCGACGCGTCTCGGTATTGGTGGGTGGTGAGCGCCAGGGCGACGGCGCCCATTGATACCTCCGCCTCCTGCCGGGGCGCCCCGCCATGACCCCCCTCCCCTGCCCGGGTGTAGTGCAGCGTGCCGCTGGTGGGCGCCAGGATGTACTGTCGGTGCGCAGCACCCCCCGACTCGCTCCCTTGGGTGACGCCTGGCGCAAAGAGCACATCCCAGGAGCCCCCATCCTCTGGGCTCATGGCGTGCCAGGGCGCATCCCATGGCGCAGCGTCCGAATCCAGATACACGGCCAGGCGGCGCAGCTCAACAGCCTTTCGCGTGGGCGCCTGCGCCAGCGCTGACGTGCAGCCGCCGCTGTCGCCACGTGGCACGCCGCTCACCTCCGCGCCGGCGTCGTCCACAGAGATTGCGGACAGCACGGCGAGCGTGAGGCCAGCCGCGAAGGGGTGCGCCGCCGCTGAGCCCCGCCGCTGGCACCCGCCGTGCTCGTAGCGCACGTGCACGTTAGTCACGGACAGGCGCAGCGCGGCCACGGCGGCGACAAAGGCGCTGCGAGCCCAGGACGAGGCGGTCTGTGCGGCTGCGGAGGCTACGCCGAAGGAACCCCCGGCCGAGCTGCCCCGCCGCCGCCCTTGCAGCCATGCAGCCTCCGCGCGCGCCAGGCGGCGACGCAGTGCCTCAGTGGCGCGAGCCACCAGCGCAGCCTGTTCGCTGGAGCGTCAGGGGATAGAGCGTGGCGCGCAAGCAAGCCGAGGCAGCGCAGACGCGCCTGTTCCTCTGCAGTGTTCGCCAGCGCACAGCCTCGAGTAGCCTCCGCCAAGATGTACACCCGGTCCAGCGACAGCACCACCGGCTCGCGCCCCAGTCGGTTCCAAGGCAGCTTCAGAGTGAGCGTGCCAACCACACCGGCCCGCACCGTCAAAGGAAGCTCCAGCGCAGCAAGCGCTTCCGGGCGCAAACGCAGGTTGCGCAGCACCACGTCGCCTGTGGCATTGGCGCGTGGGGCGTGAGCAAAGCAGCGCATGCTCGCAGCCAAAACTTTCACGGCTGGCGCACCTTTCCACACGCGCACGTTCAGGCTTTCCGAGTCGAGGCCCTCAACGTATGCGCCCAGGTAGCTGCGCAGCAGCTCAGCCACCTGGCGCTCGAACATGAAGCGTCAAGGACAGGAGCCTGCTACAGCTGTGGACCTCCAGTCTGGGGAATGCGGGAAGAGCACTGCGCGCGTGCCAAGCGATACAGGACGCGCCCTCGCCCAGCCCCAGCGCCTCGGGGCTCACGGGATTTGCGCACGAGGTGTGGAAGGGGGCACATTGTGACAAGTTGTGCGTCGTGCGTCGCGCCCCGCGCGCCGCCGTCGGTCTCGACTCGTTTTGGCAGCGAAGAAGGCGAGCGCTTAGCGGCTGACGGTGCGTCAAGTGTGCATAGCGTGCAAACGCGAGAGACGGAAGCACAAGGTTTGACGAGCTGCGTTGACATTAACACACATGGCCGAAGGGAGGACAGAGCGTGGAGAGCGCTGAGCTCAGTGAGGGCCTTGGGGGTGGAGAGCGCCACAGCTGATCAACCCTGGAAGGGTGGAGTCCTCAGAAAAAAAAGGCCAGGCGGTACGCCGGAGACGCGGCACGCCAGCGTGTGGTGCTGTGCGCGGCCGGGAGCTCATCGGCGGCACGGGGCCGGCCGCGAGGTGCCCGGACCGCTGGGCGACACACGCGTGCGAGCGGCGACCCAGAACGGGGCGCCGCCGCGCCCGAGAGTGCGCGTCGCCACTTCGTTGTGCCAGCGGCGTAACGGTCGTGCGCGCAAGCGCGCGCGGCAGGCTGGTAGGGAGAGGACACGAGTGTCCTCAACCCCAGAGTTCCAGCGCCGCGCGGCACGCCGACCTGACTTGCCACTGGCGTTTGCAGACCAGACTGTGCAGCTGCTGCAGGGCACGCACTACGGACGAGAATGACGTGAGAAGCCGAAGTGGGCAGATGATCTGGCAAACACTGCGTTTCCGCAGCAGGCCAGCAGCGAAGAATGAGGCATCATGGCCGCGTCGTGCTGCTCTCATGAAGCGCGGCGTGTGAGAAGAGTGTGATGAAAAGCGTGGGTGTGGCTGCATCGTGTCAGTCGCGCGCATATCATAGTGGCTCTACGCATTTGATTACTGGGATGGCAAATATGGGATCCGTGACAATTATAAGCTTATTATAAGCGTTTTTGCGGCTTGGCGGCTATAAGTTGCCTTATATTTAGAGGTCTACTAACGCGG
>Ga0208951_1000794_pt1 | contig 14421 bp, 9 predicted proteins | sample GreLakmeMI27MSRF_FD_187702 | JGI IMG/M metagenome (GOLD analysis project Ga0208951, IMG submission 187702) | Freshwater lentic microbial communities from great Laurentian Lakes, MI, USA - Great Lakes metaG MI27MSRF (SPAdes) | ecosystem: Environmental > Aquatic > Freshwater > Lake | place: Great... | reverse complement strand
CACGACACGATGTGGCACCGGCACCAGCGCCTCGCCCAGGTAGTCGTCCGAGTTGGCGAACGCGTCCTGGTCGAACACCGTCACCTGCACGTGGGTGACCTCCGCGCGGGGCCGAAACGCAAAGGACGCATCCCAGTCGGGATCCAGACTGTCGTGAATCACCCGCGTGCGGCGCTCGTGGCCCGACTGCGGGTCGCCAGCCTCGTCTGCGTGAGCGTGCGCCTGGCCGCTGCCGCCGCGACGCAGGTGCAGGATGCCGGGCAGAGGGAGCGGCAGGCTGCGCGGCACCAGGGCGGGCAAGCCGCCGCCGCCTGGCAGGGGCAGCTGCTTGGGCAGCGAGCCGAAAGGCGCGCGCAGAAGGGGGCCCTCGCCCGGCAGCGGCGGCCAGAGGCGCACGACTGCGTAGGGGTCCGAGGATGTCTGGCCGCGGTAGTTCTTGTCCACGTCGGCAGCCAGAAGGTTGCGCGCCGACGCCACATCCACGTGGAGGTACTCGGTAGCCAGCGATGCAGTAGCGCCGTCCTCGCTCTCAGCCATCTGCGCCTCCTCGCGGCTGGCACTGTGGCGCTCCCCGGCCACGGCGGAGGCTGGCAGGCGCTTCAGGATGAGCAGCACCTCGCCCAGGTCCTCGGCGCTGCGCCCGTGGCGCTGCTGGCGGCGAGCCACCTCGCCCGCGTGTTTCGCGCCTGGGCTCAGCTTCACCCAGCGAGCCACCGGCGCAGCCTCCTCGCGCGCCTTGTCCGCATCGCTCGCATCGCGCGCCTGCGACTCCGCAGCGCCACCAGGCTGTCCGGCTGCTTCCACGTTCACCCACGATGGCGACACGGGCTCCGATCCCACTGCTGACGAAGACGCTGACACAGCAGACGCCGACGCTGATGCGCCGAGAGTTGGCTCGCTCGCGTCGGATGGCTGCTCAAGCGGCAGCAGGTCGACGATGGCCTCTCCCAAGTATTCCTTGTGAAGGAGGGGATTGGCGTCCCAGACCTTGATGCGCAGCGCCGTGTGTTCTCGGATGTCGAGCACGAACTCCTGGTTCCAGTCCGGTGAGGTGGTGTGCTTTCGCGTTTGAGTGTGGCGCTTAGCGCCACCGGGAAGTAGGCGCATCGTCAGAAAAGGGTTGGCCTCATCCTCGCCTGCCAGCAGGCAGTCGGCGCGCTGCAGGCCGCGCGCGCGCACGACGGTCACGTGTAGCGACATGGATTGTAGGGTGCGAGGGCGCGGAGAGAGAGACCGTGAAGATGACCAAGGATGAGGTGGCATCGTCGTGATGGCGCCTGAGGCTCACGCTTTCGGTGCAGCAGCGGCTGCCAGCAGGCCCTCGAGATAGGTGATACGCTCATGCTGTGAGAGCAGCGCATCCCAGCGCCGATAGTCCACCACAGCAACGCGCCAGCCGTGGGCCCTCAGCGTGCGGTCGCGCAGCTGAGTCGGTCCGTCCGGTTGCCCGTTCTGGAGGTAGTGAAAGGGGCCATCAACCTCCAGCGCAATGCGGTGAGATCCAGACTCGATGGTGATGTCGATGCTGTGCCCGCTGTCCTCGCACCAGTGCTCGTTCTCATGATCGATGCCCGCTGCCGTCAGGCATGCTGAGACGGAGCGGTGCAGCTCGCTCTTTCGGCTGCGAGACTTTACGTCCTTGACCCAGGCGTCTCGCGCATACTCCAGCGCCTCTGCGCTGGGCGGTGGGAGCAGGCCGGGCCGCTCCGTCTGTGCATTCAGGTGCACTTGGTAGAGCTGGTAAGCGCACAGCATGCGGTCTGGTGACGATGGTGATGCCACAGCCGCGACGAGCTTCGTCCAGAGCGCACGAATCACAGGGCAGTCCCAGAGCTGCAGAATGGCAACCGCAAGCAGGCTATTGGCGCAGTGTTGCGGAGTGAAGCTGTGTAGCTTGCCCACGCTTGCCTCCCAGAAGCGATGCAGCCAGTCGGGCTCAGGCTGGAGGATAAGCACTCCGCACGCGTACAGTGACATAGCCAGCTCCTGCGATTTGAACTGCCCCAGCTTCAGCAAGCTGGCGCGCCAGAACGCGCGCATCCAGCGAGTAGGCGGCGGGATTCGGAGCAGCGCACTGGCGTAAAGCGTGTTGCTGAGTTCTTGTGATTTGAAGCTTGCAAGCTTGCCCTCGCTCGCCTCCCAGAAGCGCTCATGCCAATCAGCAGGCGGCGTGATGCCCAACTTCCCGCAGGCGTTGAGCGTGTTGCTGAAGTGTTGTTCAGTGAAGCTGTGTAGCTTGCCCTCGCTCGCCTCCCAGAAGCGCCGTAGCCAGTCAGTCTCAGGCTGGAGGGCTAGATGTCCGCACGCGTACAGTGAGTTTGACAGCTCCTGCGATTTGAACTGCCCCAGCTTCGGCAAGCTAGCGCGCCAGAACTCTCGCATCCAGCCAGCAGGCGGCGTGATGCCTAACTTCCCACAGGCGTAAAACGTGTTGCTAAGTTCTTGTTCTTTAAAGCTGGCGAGCTTGCCCTCGCTCGCCTCCCAGAAGCGCCGTAGCCAGTCAGTCTCAGGCTGGAGGGCAAGCTGTCCGCACGCGTACAGTGAGTTAACCAGACTCTGAGTTGTGAACTGCCCCAGCTTCGGCAAGCTAGCGCGCCAGACCTCTCGCATCCAGCCAGCAGGCGGCGTGATGCCCAACTTCCCGCAGGCGTTGAGCGTGTTGCTAAAGTTCTGTTCAATGAAGCTGGCGAGCTTGCCCTCGCTCGCCTCCCAGAAGCGCTCACGCCAGTCAGCAGGCGGCGTGATGCCCAACTTCCCGCAGGCGTTGAGCGTGTTGCTGAAGTGTTGTTCAGTGAAGCTGTCGAGCTTACCCTTGCTCGCCTCCCAGAAGCGCTCCAGCCAGTCAGCAGGAGTTGGCAGGTTGAGCTGGCCGCACGCCCAGAGCACATTTGAGAGCCCCTGAGGTATAAACTGCCCCATCTGCGTCAAGCTGGCAGGCCAAAAGGCGTCCATCCAGGAGGCAGGCGGTGAGGCGCCGAGCTTGGCGAATGCGTAAATCATGTTGGACAGGTTCTGAGGATCACAGAATGCAAGCTTGCCCTCGCTCGCAGCCCAGTATCGTGCCAGCCAGGAGTCAGACAGCGTTGCTTTCAGCTTTCCACAGGCGTACAGCACGTTGGCCTGCGAACGAGGCTCCATACCGTCCAGCAGCGCTTCTGTAGCGGATAGCAGGGCAGCAAAGCGCGTATTACCTGCGAGTCCAGAAGGCTGCAGCTTGCTTAACCGCGACAGAGCAGCAGTGATGTTGTAAGCACCTAGCGGTTCAGTACCGGGCTCCAGTCTGGACGCAACCAGCGCCAGAACCTCCTGGCCCGAGGCGCAGGCTCCCAGAGCATCTGTCAGTTGCTTGGAGCGCTGGAACGCATTGCCCGATAGACGAGGTGCACTGATAACCGAGCGCAGAACAGGCGCTGGTCTGCCCTCGCGCTGTTCCCACGCGGCAGATATGCGCTTAGCAGCGCCTCCATCTGCATCGCCAGCGAAGCCGTGGCTGCTGTGCTTGGCGGGCAGAGGGCGGGGTGCGTCGTAGGGGTCCACATACACCCGGGGCTGCTGTGGTGCGGCTGCACGGTGGCTGGCATATGAATCTGCGCGCACAGAGGCCACAGCGGGCGGCTCGCGGTCACGCACTCGATATAAGCCATCCTCGTAGCCACCGCCGCGGGCGGGGTACGGATCACGCGGCAGGCTGCGGCTGTGGGCGGACGGCTGGCTGCGGGCGTAGGCAGCGCCGGCGCGAGAGGAGTAGTGCTCCAGTTCAGCGTGCGTGTTCACACGCGCCGACGCTGTCGATGCAGCTGCCGCGTAGGCGTCCGCAGCGGTGGCGTAGGGGTCCACACGGTAGGGCCGCGCCCGCGATGGCTCGCGGGGCGCGTAACTCACCTCGCTGCGATAGGGCGGCGCGCGGTCGCGGTCATAGGCGGGGCGGTCGCGGCTGCGCGAGCGAGGGGGCGACAACGCACGCTCGCCGCGCCACGCCTCACGCACGGGCGACGGCGCCTCCCAGCCACGCTCGCGGTCGCGGTCGACCGCGTAGGGCACGCTGCCGCGGTAGCGCTGCTGCAGGCTGGCCACCGGCTGCGAAGGCTCCGAGCGCCCCCGAGAGCTGTCGTACCCGCTCATACTCACGCACAGGGCGCGCGGCACACAGCAACAGCGCCTGGCGGGGTGCAGCTGCTGCGCATGGCGGGCAGGGAGCGGTGCGACACGCGAAGGCGGGGGAGGACGAGAGGCGTCTTCTACCGCCACTGCAAGCTCTGTCTCGTCGTGCGTCGATGGTCGATTGTGTCATCGCTCCGGTGTCCATCAACGCCCTCTGTACATTGCACGCAGAGACAGCACAATATATAGCGCCGTCCGCGTCCCATCTTCTGCTACCCTGGCAACGCCCTCCGCTGCGAGTGCGAGGTTCACGCCTTGCCCGCTGCAGCGAGCGCCTGGTTCAGCGAGCCGTACGTGTGCACCAGCCCCTGCGCATCACGCACGAGTCATGCGCGCTCAGCGATGCACGAGCCCACAGCACTCAACGCACCTTGTGCGCCTCGTCGGCACTCACGGGAGGGCCGTCAGGGAACAGCTGCGGGCGCCCGACAGCGTCAGTGCACAGCCGCGCTCATTCCGCCGGTGTGCTCACCTTGTGCCAGTGGCGCTTGCGCTGGTTGATGAACCCTGTGAGTCCAGGTCCGGTTCGTTGGTTGGGGTCAGCGACTCACTCACGCTCCCAACGGACTCAACCCACGCACAGTTGTTAATCTGCGTGGGGTTCAGGCCCGTCTCGTCACCCAGCGTGCGCTTCTCCTCATCCTGCGCACGCCGCAGTGTCAGATCCACAACCGAGAGGCGAGAGCTCACCCCTCGCACCGACGGATACGGCCACACAAGGTTGCCCTGCCACCAGGTCTTGAGCGCGGTGGTGGCGTCCTTGGGCAGCTTGCCCTTCTTGCGCTTGCGGGTGAACTCCTCCTTGAGCGACAGGATGGCTGCCGCATGCTTGCGCTTCAGGTGCGCGCGCAGCATCTCCTCCGCATCGCGACCCAGGACGCCAGCCTTGTTGTCGCCTGCGCGGCGGATGGGCGAATAGATGGGTGCGTCAGAGGGCTTGTGAGGCTCTGACGGAGGATGGTGGCGCAGCGCACCTGTGGCAGCGAGAAGCAGGGAACCAGACTGGGCCTGCAGCACGGCGCAGGCGGCGATGGCGGTGCCTGGGATGGTATGCGCGCCGCCGCGGTGGGTTGCGGTGGCTGGGGCAGCGGCGGCGGCGCCCGGAGCGATTTCGCGCAGCCGCTTCTCAAAGTCGGCGCACAGGCTGTCCGTCTGTGAGCAAACGGTGGCGTGCACGCGTGTCAGCGTGGTCGATGCGCAGTCGCGAATGGCGCGCAGACATGTTGCTGAGCGGGCCGAAACCGCATACGCACCGAACTCTTGTACTGCTCCAGCTCGCTGCGCAGCTCCTCCAGCTCCTTGATGTAGTCACGCTGCGCATTCGCAGTGTCAGATCTCAGCGCGCATCCGTCGCGCACTGGTTGCTGCAGAGCTGCGCGTGTGTGGCGCCGCTCGAAGCGAACCGCGACCGCCTCGCACCACGAAGCTATCCAGCTCCATGTCGCTGCCCGTGACGTAGGGCTCGCGCCCCGCCGTGGCGTTTATCTGCGCGCGCGGTGGCGTGAGGTGAGACGCGAAGATGTGGCGAGTCAAGTCTTCGAAGCGGCAAATTTAAGTTTTCAAGCGGCGACGTGACAGGTCCTCAGGGCGCGAAGAGGCACCGCCTGCCTGCACGCTCGCGGCGCACGCAGCGGCCACGGAGTGTCGGCGCACCGCGCGCACGTGCTCCGTGAGCTCCTTGCGCTCCACGTTCATGGCGCGGATGGCGGCGCTGTCGACAGCCGTCGCCTGCAGCGGGTGCCCATCATCAGCGCGTGACTTCTCCGCTCGTTCGCTGCCGCCCACGCGCGCGCCGCGCAGCCTTCGCGCGCAGCACTCACCTTGACGCATGCGAAATAGACGTCCACCAGCGTGCTCCACAGCGGGTGAGTGGTCAGGTACGGGTGGGCAACCGGGCCGGAAGCAGCCAGCCGCGAGGCATAGACATCCGCGCCCGCCGGCGCGTACGAGTGCAGCGCAGTGGCGCCCGCCGCGCTGCCTGCATTGGCGCCTGACGCCGGCAGCTGATCTGCCTGAGAGTCGTGGTCGTCGGCCCACATTGCAGTATCGAAGTACAGCAGGTCGCGCAGAGGAGGGAGCAGCTCGCCGCCCGCGACAGCAGCCTCGTCCATCAAGCGCGCCAAGGCCAGAGCGCGCGCAAATGGCGTGGCGGCTGCTAAGACCTGACCGCGAGATACGGACAGGAAAGTCACGTCCGTCAGACAACGAGGTGCGAACCGACGCTCTGAACCGTCACATCCAGCCAGCGCAGAACACGCACCTCTGACGCCTTGTCGCCATAATGCTGCCGATTGCGCGCTGAGGAGCGATGGGATGAAGCTGACTCGCCGTTCGCGACCCCACCCGCCCCGCCCGCGAGCACGCCCCTCCGGTATCCTATCGAGCTTCTCGCGCGCGCATAAGTGCGCTGTCGCCTACGCCATGGCGTGCCTTTCGCTGAGTACGCCGCTGTGTGTGCTTTCTCGCACTCCTCGCGAGGACTCCTCCTCCTCGCTCCGGCCTTCCCACTCCCCTGCCGCCACGCCCGCTGGAGCCAGACTGCAGCGCTGCGCGCCTGCGCTGCTATCACGCCGCCGCGGAGTGGTGTCGCTGCGTCCTGCACGCATCGTGAGCGCTGCGTCAACTGCGAGTATCCCCTCCCTTCCTGAGGAGCTCCCCAGAGCTCTCTCTCAGGCTGTGCTGCAGAGCTTCGTGGCCTGCGCATTGCTGTCGACAGTGTCGCTGCTGAGCAGTGAGGGCGTGCTGCGCCCGCTGGCCTGTCTGCTCTTTGGCGGCGCCGTTGCATCCTTTGGCGTGCACCGCAACGCCCTGTCGCAATCTGGCGCCACAGCGGCTGCGGCCGTGGGCGTGGCTACCCTCCTGTGTGGCCTGCCGTTCACATGCTGCCTCCTGTCGTTCTTCCTCGCTTCCTCGCGCCTCACCGCCTTTGGGGCTGCACGCAAGGCGCTCATCGAGGCGGACTACCGACCGGGTGGGCAGCGCAGCGCGGGCCAGGTAGCTGCTAACGCCGGTCTGCCTACGCTGCTTGCGCTGTCGCACGCAGCGCTGCGCAGCTTCTCTGCGCCTCCCGTGGCCACCGCGCCGCTGGCCGCAGCGGTGCTGGCCTACTACGCCTGCTGCTGTGGTGACACGTGGGCGTCAGAGCTGGGCGTGTTGTCGCCTAAGCCGCCGCGGCTCATCACAAACCTGGGGCGAGTGGTTGCGCCCGGCACAAACGGCGGCGTGACGATGGCGGGAACGGCTGCCAGCGCGGCTGGGGGGCTGTTCATTGGAGCCATGTACGCATGCGCCTCGTTCGTTTCAGGCGGGGCGGAGCTGCCTGCGGTGTACGCGCTACTCACGGGCCTGTTCGCCGGTCTCTTCGGCTCGCTGGCTGACTCGCTGCTGGGCGCCACGGTGCAGTATTCCGGGCTGGACGAGGACGGCCGCGTGCACAACAAGCCGATGGCCGGGCTCAAGCTCCGCAGAATCGGAGGGCACGACTGGCTCACGAATAGCGCCGTCAATGTGATCAGCGCCGCCGTAATCTCGCTCGCCGCGCTGGCGGTGACCGCCACGCTAGGCATCGCTGCATTTCCACCCATGGTGTAGCTCGAGAAACACGCAATAGGTCAGCTGCGAACCTGCGCAGTCCCTTTCCATCAAGCCGCCTCGCTCCCCTCCCTCCTTCCTGCTCTTCGCTTCACTTGCACTGCGTCTGCGCCAGATCCCCCTCCAGCTGCAGCAGCTGCGTGAACACTTGGCGCACTTCTCTGAACGCGTCCACAATGCCCACCGCAGCCGCCTGTGCCCCTTCCGAGTCCTGCCGCACCAGCGCCTCGCGGAAGGCTACGCACGCGTCCGTCACGTATGGCGTGCCCACCGTCGCGCTGCCGCCCTTGAACTGATGGCTCAGGCCCTCAAGCGCGCTCAGCTCCGCCATCACCTTGAGCTTCACCGGACTTGAGGGGTTGGCCTCATCCTCGCGCGACTCGCTGCCGCCGCGCGGCGATCGCGGCGATCGCGCGGGCGAGGGCGGCTCGGCGGAAGACTCTCGGAACCGGCTTTTCCTTGGGGAGGGGCTGGAGTCGCGGTCGACGCCCACGCTGATTGCATCCAGCGCGAGCGTGATGGCGGCAACCTTGACGTCGCAGTCTGTCATGTACATGGTCATCATCTGGGCCAGAAAGGGCACGTAGCCGCGCGAGGTGATCAGCGAAGGCCAAAGGTGAGCGACCCTCCTTCAAAAGAGGCAGCCGGCGGGCGCGTTGAATGAGCGATTTGTCGAGCCTGCACGCGCCTCTGAGACGAACGCCGGATTCTCTGAGTCCTGCAGCTCGCGCAGCGACATGAACTGCTCGCTCAGAACGCCCTGTGGCAAAGAGCGTGCGGGGCGCGTGAGCCGCCGCAACCAATGCCACCGCATGACCGACCGCGAGGTCAGGATGTCGGGCGTGCCCACGCACCGCCTCCAGCGCTTTCTTCTGCAGTGCATCGATGCGGTCTCCCAGCTCCTTGGCCGTCGCGGGCGTCGCCTTGTCGCTCGCCGCTGCGCGCAGAGTGCGTGTGTCAAAAAAAAAAGCAGGGCGTGGACGAGATGCGCTTCACTCGGGGCGAGCCTGGCGTTGCCTCCTCTGCCTCCTTTTTCATCGCGTGCGACGTCTTGGCTTCCGCGGTTCCTTTCATCGCGCGCCACCGGAGGAAACACGTATGACTTGTGCGTAGTAAGGAACAGATGAGTTCAAGTTGTGCTTCTCACGCAGCTGACTCAACTCCGAAAACCAACAAATACCGCACAACCGCATGCAGGCGCACTCTTCCAGCGCCCGCATGATGTGTGACCGCTGTCTATGCGCGCCACGACGCAGGTTTGGCAGGTGAGAACGTAGATGCTTCGGGTGCCCCGCTCACCGCGCCGCTCTCGCGAGGCCGCTGCACGCTGGGTGCGGCTACTTATCTGCGCAGCGCTGGTGCTGGCGCTGGCGCTGGCGGTCCTCCTGCGCGCGGCCAGGCCCAGGCAAGCTCAGGCAGAGAGCGGGACTCCTGAGTGGGAACGCACCACGCGCCACCTGCGTGCTCGGGAGCTGCTACTGCGCCGCAACTCGGCGCGCCTGGTGTTCGTCACCGCCAGCGAGGTGTGCATTGCCCCCCAGTGCTGCTGCCGGGGCTCCGCATGTCAGGTCAGCCCGGCTGACCCCTGTTCTGTGCTCCAGGAGACGCAGCGGCGTGTCTGCCACCTGGCACGCGCCGCGGGCGAGCTGGTGCAGTGCGAGCCCGAGGGACTGGCTGGGGCGATACACGGGGGGCAAGGAGACGCGTCGCTCGCGGAGCAGTGCCGTGCGCTACGCTCCTCGCCAGCCACAGCGCTGGTCCTCCTCCGTCGGGGCCGTGACCCTGCCCCAGAAAGCGTCTATCTGGAGCACCGCGCGGTGCACATCGCGGTGGCGGAGGCGCCGGCGCGGCAGCGCTGGTGGCGTAGAGCCCCCGCCACGCCAGCCTTGACACCGCAGCTGCCTTCCTTCGACCTGGTGCTCAGGTCCGACGCGCTGGAGAGCGACCTGCGTGGCGTCGCAGCGCGCACCGGTTGGTGGTCAGCTGAGGGTGCGCAAGCAGCGGGAGCTGCTGAGCGGCTCGCTGTGCCCTCGCCGCGCGCACCTGTGGCTGTCTGTTCCTCGCTTTCGGGCCCGCTTCTACCGGACGGCCTGCCCCCTGGCTCCGGCGCCGATGGCGGCGGCGGCGGCGACGACCAGCCCGTGATTGCGCTGTGTCTTGCTGTGAGGGAAGGCGCACCCTTTCTGGACGAGTGGCTGCGTTTCCACCTGGCCGCGGGCGCGCATCGCGCCTACATCCACGACGATGGCAGCGTAGACGGCACACAGGCGGTGCTGCGCGCCTGGTCAGCCTTCTCCGCCTTTGTGACGCCCCTGGCTGACGTGCACGGCCCCACTCGATTCCGCATCGCGCAACGCACCACAGCCGGCGGCTGGTCCGGACAGAGGGAGGTGCTGGGGCGATGTTTGACCCACGCGCTTTTGGACGGCGTGGACTGGCTCCTCGCGGCGGACCTAGACGAGTACATGCTTCCCAAAATGCCCGCGCGCAGCCTGGGCGAGGCGCTCAGGCCTCTCAGCGCGGCTGTGTGCGCCACAGTGCGTCGACACGGTGCGTTTTCTCCCGTACAGCACAGCACTTTTCTAGCACCGCCCAGCGGGGCGGCGTTGTGTGCCCGTGCTCTCCCGCTCACGCGCGCTCCCCCGCCGCAGCTTTCAACAGCAACAACCGCAGCGCAGCGCCGGCGGCGGCTGGCGGGTACGGCCGTGGCGACACCCCCCCGCCCGGCGACCGCCTGCCCGCGGCGCGGTCCAGCGTCGTGCGCACCTTCCTGCGCCGCGCGGGCGCCTTTCCCCTGGCGCAGCCGGGCACCCCGCGCAATCCCAAATGGGCGCTCAACGTGCGTCGCGCCGCCGCGGCCCTGGCGGCTCGGGGGCCCCACGCAGTCGCGCCGCAGGTGCACAACGTCTGGGACCGTGCCTCCTGCGCCTCCTGCTCTTCGCTCCAGGAGCTGCTCAGGGCGGGTCTGACCCCCGAGGTGGACCCCTGTGCGGGGCGCCTGGCCGCGCTGAAGAAGCGCGGCAACTTGAGCGCGGAAGCGGCGTGCGCACGCAACGTCTGCGCCGGCGGCGCGGGCGGCATCGTGGGCGAGGCGGTGCTGAAGATGCACCACTATGTTTTGCCACGAGGGGCCAAGAAGTACCGCCGGGGGGGTAAGGGAGACGCAGGTTCCAAAAGGGACCTTTGGGTGGGTGACGTCGTAGACCTCGATGCGCTACGCTTTGCAACCTGATCTGAGAAAAGCATGATGATGTGCGTGCATGTGTCTCTAGTATTGTCTCTTGCGTTCCTTCCGTGCTCCGACTCGCTGCAGAGGCGTGGCATGCCGCCTGGCATTGCTCGACAGCACCACCTCCAACACTGAGCAGGCGAAGCTCACATGGCCACAGCCTTGACGGCACCCATGTGTGCCAAGATGGCGGTCAGCACAGCTGCTCTGTGAGTGAGGTCCTCCTGTCAAGCAGCCCAGGAGGTGAGCTGCGTGTGTGCTGCATATACCTTGTGGGAGCCCGGAAGGAAGGTCGGGTTTGTCTCGATCTCCATCACATCTGCAATGCCGCGTCCAGCAAGCCAACTGGCAGTCGCTCAGGAAGGAGCACCTGCCTGAACGCCTCGTCGTCCGCCGCAGCCTTGGCCGCCCGGTCTCTACGCGTCAGCTTGGCGCTCTTGGGAGGCTCCGCCGCGGCAGCGGAGGGGTCCTTGCGCTCCAGGGAAGGGCCCCACGAGGACTGTTTGCCGTGCGGTCGCTTGCCGCCGGGAGGCAGCTCACACACCTCCCCAGCCTGCGGTGCCCTGCCCAGCCAGCACTCGGCCAAGTGCTCACGGATCTGCAGCGCAACCTCGCTGGCGAAGCGGCGCACGTCCAAGTTGTCCGCCTGCAGTTGCTGTTGCACAGCCTCGCTCTGTCTGTTCAACAGCTCCTCACAGCAGCTCTGTGCGAACGCCTCCGGGTCCGCCTCCGCGTTGGCCACGTCCCACATGAAGCGGTCGCGCAGGCGCCATAGGCCCAAAGGGGCGTCCACTCGGCACTCTGTGAGCTGCACTGGGTCGCAGCCGCGCGCCACGGCCGCGCTGCGCTGCACGCGCCCCGCAGCGGAGGCGGCCACCCAGCTGGCCACGCAGTTGTCGATTGCGCGCAGCACGGCCGCCACCTGGCTCCCTGGGTACTCCAGGAAGCCGTGCTCCGCGACCAGGCGAGCCGCAAAGCTGCGTTGCTCCTCCAAGTTGTGGCTGCCCACAGGCCAGGCGAAGCCCGTGCGCACGAGGCGCTTCACGCCATCCACGTAGCCGGACAGAGAGACTCGCACGGGCGCCAGCGCCAGAGCCGCGGGACACACCACCACCGGCGCAGCTGCAGCAGCAGCCGCTTGGGAAGGGGCTGAGGTCGCGGCGACGGTGCTCATGCGGAGATGAGGAGACAGGAGCGAGCGAGCGGACGGTACGAGCTCGGCGGAGGACGCAGTGCTTTCGTGTCACCAGGATAAACCGAAAGCCGAAAGAGAATTTAACGCGAATACTCAAGTCAGCCAGCGCGACTCAGGAGACGTGGAGCGGCTTCGAGTGCGAGTGCCAGATCCAGTGTAAGTTGCAAAGTGTCTGTGCGACGCTCGTTCAGTCGCGCGTGTAGAGTGCCAGCTGGGGTGCCAGCCCCTCCTTGATGCACTTCGCTTTGAGCGCCGCCCAGCTCACAGCCGCAGCAGCAGCAGCCGCGCCGCCAGCCGTCTGCACCCAGCCAGACGCGGCGCCCGGCGGCAGAGCAAAGCACGCGCCCGGCTTGCCGGGCACGCACGAGGCGAGCACCAGCGCGCGCAGGCTGTGCATGGGTGCCGGCTGCGCAGCCGCCTGCGCGTCCGTGGCATCAAAAGAAGCGCCCACATCCAGCGGGCCTTGCAACGCATCCAGCGCAGCGCCAATGTCGCCTGGGGCGGTACGCTCCCCACTGCCATCCCAGTCCAGAGCAAGCGCATACACCGGCGGCGCGCAGCGCAGCGTGCGGCGCAGCGGGCATGCTGCGCCGCAGGCGGGCGAGCCGCAGGCGCCCAGCTGCTGTGCTGTGAGCTCGCGCAGGGCGGCGTGGAGGGGCGCCCCGGCGCCCAGCAGCGCCTCGCGCACCAGTTTGAGACCCGCAGCGCCCACTGCGCGGCACAGCGGCGCGTGCTGGCCAGTCTGGCGGGGCGTGAGCGCGCCGCATGCGCCGCAGGAGGACGCCTCAGTCACGTCTGCCGCCAGGAGCGCTGCGATGGGCGGCGGCTCGTCACCCAGGGGTCCCTTGGCCCGTCGAGGCGCAGAGGCTGCGGTGAGCGCCGCGACGGCGGCAGCGAGCGCATGGCCGAGGGTGGCTGGTGGGCGCGCGGCGGTTGCTGACGCCAGGGCGGCTGCGGCGGCGGAGAGGAGGTGCGCGTGCGGCGCGAAGCCGCGCGCATCCAGAGGCGCAGAGAAGAGCGAGCGCACCGCGCGGAGGGGACAGACTGCGGGGGGCGCCCCCTGCGAGCCGCTGGTCTGCAGCGGCAGCGCCAGGATGGCGGTGCGCAGCACCGGGGCGGCATGCAGCGCGGGCAGCAGCGCGGAGAACAGAGCCTGCGAAGGCGCAGAGGGGGGCGCCGCCGCTGGCGCAGCAGACGCAGGCGCCAGCGGCCTCGGCTGGGGGGGCGCAGCGCGCAGAGCGGCAGCTTCGGCGACCGGCGGCGCGGCATCGGACGCGGCGGTGGGCGGGCTGAGGGTGGCGCGGGGACCCCACGCTTTGACTGCCACGGGTGCAGCTTCGGGAGTGACCGCAGCGACAGCAGCAGACTCTGCAGCAGCCGCGGGCACCGCCGACGGCACCGGTGCGGCACCGCCCGCGCCGCCGCCGCCCAATAACAGCTGCATCAGTGCCCGACCAGCCTCGCTGCCGTTCTCAGCAGCCGGCGCTGAAGAGGACGCCGGCGGAGCAGGAACTCCATGCACCTGCTGCTGCGGCTGCTGCGGCTGTGGCTGCGGCTGAGGCGGGGGCGCCAACACAGGTGAGGGTGGCCCAGCCTCCAGGCCGGGCGCAGGGATGAGCATCCCAAACTGCGGCATGCTCTGGCCGCCCCACGGGCCGCCCATGCCCGGCTGAGGCCAACCCTGCGGCGCCTGCTGGCTCATGGGTGGGCCGTGCGGGAAACCGGGGCCGACGGGCACGTATCCGGCGGGCGTGAGGAGCCAAGAAAAGCCTGGAGCGTTTGGAATGGGGAAGTGGGACCCTAAGGGCAGCACCCCAGGGGGTGGGGGTGCGATGGCGGAGGGGCCCGGGAGGCCGCCGGGCAGGGGCGCGCCAGGCATGCCGAAGAAATGCGGGGGCTGCGGCTGGTACAGTCCCGTGGAGTCTCTGGGCCCTGGCGCCGGCAACGCGTGCAGGGGGTGTCCAGGACCGGGCACGAACTCGGCGGCAGAGACGCGCAGGGCCGATGGCGGGAGCGGCGGCGGCGAAGGGGCGGGCGAGGGGGCGGACGTAGGGGCGGAGGCGGAGGCGGAGGCATCGGGGGGCAGGTCCTTCGCCGCCAGCGCACGACGCACCGCAGCCTCCAGGGAGGGGCCCTCCGGCGCCTGCTGCGCCGCGGGCAGGGAGGTGGCCTTGGGTGGCGCAGCGTGTGGCGGCGGCGGCGGCGGCGGCGGCGGCGGCGGCGGTGGCGGCGGCGGCGGCGGCGG
>Ga0208951_1000791_pt1 | contig 14448 bp, 7 predicted proteins | sample GreLakmeMI27MSRF_FD_187702 | JGI IMG/M metagenome (GOLD analysis project Ga0208951, IMG submission 187702) | Freshwater lentic microbial communities from great Laurentian Lakes, MI, USA - Great Lakes metaG MI27MSRF (SPAdes) | ecosystem: Environmental > Aquatic > Freshwater > Lake | place: Great... | reverse complement strand
CTCCTTATTTGCTGACGTAGGCCGGTAATGAATCCCCCCCCTTCCGGCTTGCTCCCCGGCTGCCCCCCGTCAGAGGACTGCTCTCCTAGGCTAAAGCGACCACGCTGAGCACGTGTAAAAGGTCAGAAAAAAGCGCCTGGGTCGGCGTCACTGCTCCACCCTAAAAAAGGTTTAGGGTGGACCCTAAACCCTAAAGGCTTCAGCCAAAACCCCAAAAAACTCTACGCTCGCTCCGCGCCACGCACGGAGCGCGTAGCGCCTGGAGAAGCACCATACCACCTTAGACTAAATACCTTTAAAGGTGTAGGGTGTTTGTAGGGTGTGAGGCGCCGGCAGGGAGCCAGCCGGCAGGGAGCCAGTCTAGAACCGGCCTACAGCTGAGGGCGGGGCCGGACTTGTTGCTGCCACAACCGTCTTCAGCGTTCTCGCAACGACCAAGCGTTCCGCGGCATCTTGCACGTCACCTGATGCGCAGTTGAGTACCTGAAGAGCCACGGACCTCCGCACCTCCGTGCAGTACGGCGCATCTCCGGCTGAGGCTTCGCGCTCCCGGACCCCACCCGGACTCAACCCAGACCCAACCCGGCTCTTTAGGGTCGCCAACTAGATCTTCGGCCCATGGTCCGGTGCCGGACTAGTAGACTCGTTCTAGGGTCAGACTAACACATCAGCAGATATCACAGAGCCACAGGCAATTTCTTTCTGGTTAGGTCCAGCTAAACCCTGCGATTTATCGCTCAGCGACAGGCGAATTGGATCAACCTTTAAAGGTATTTAGTCTCAGGTGGTCTGGTGCTTCTCCAGGCGCTCCGCTTGGAGTATTTTGGCTGAAGCCCTAGCCATTTTTTAGGGTATGCTGGTGACGGCCCCTTCTATAATTTTCAGAATGTGCAGATTCGAGCTCAGCGTGGTCGATTTGGTGCAGGGGTATCATTTCCTGCGCAGGAAGACGCGGGGGGGCGCGGTAAAGTGGATGTGGGCTATGACATAGCCCGACTACTGGTATTGCTTTGGGAAAAAATCTTTACAAAATCATTGCCAACGCTGCCAACGCTGCCGTTTGTGCTTCAAAAGCATCGCGGCAACGTCGTCGTGTCGAAAATCTTTTGCTATCGACAACGCAGTTTCGCCACCATCATTTTCGACCTCCGAATCTGCGCCAGCATCCAACAGGCGCTTCACAACCGCGCCAAAGCCCCACGAAGCTGCTTTCATCAGCGGTGTGAAACCTTCCTCGCCTGTTGCTTCTACCGATGCACCTGCAGACAAAAGAAGCGCCACCACTGCCTCGTGGCCTTAATTAGCAGCATGAAAAGTGCACTCGAAGCCTCGTCGAACTGCGTACTGCGCTCGAACGCTGCTCATACATGTATGTTCACCACCCGCAATGCGCTCCTCTGTGCTGCCTGTGTGCTGCGTGACGCCTGCTGCTCGTGGCGTGAGGTGCGAGGCACTGCGTGCGCCCCGCGGCCTGGTGTCACCGCTTCCTGCGCCCCTCTCTCGGCGCCCCGCGCTGCGCCTCGCCCGTGCGCCACGCCGCTGCCGTGCCGCGGAGGGGGAGGGCGCGGCGAGCGGCGGCGGTGAGGAGGCACCCTCGGGTGGGGGCGGACTGCAACAAGTCACCTCCCCGAAGCCTCCTGGCTCAACCAACTCGTCACCTCGCTCGCCCTCGCCCTGGCAACTGCTGCTGCTGGTCTTGAACCCCAGGCAGGCGCGTGCCCTCCCGCGGGCCGATGCGCACTCGCATGCCTTGCTGTCACCGTGCCACTGTGTCGCCGTGCCCACTGCCGCCCTCTTTCTGCGCTCGCCTGATGCCCCGCTCACCCGCCCCCTGCAGCTGCTGCGCCTGGTGCTGCAGCTGAGCGCGCTGCTGGTGCTGACTCGTCTGCTGAACGCTGGGGTGAGCCAAACGGTGGCGCAGGCGCCCCGCATCGTGGCGGTGCCCTACTCGGAGTTTGCGCGCGCCGTGCGGTCCAACCGGGTGGCCACCGTGCAGGTGGACGGCGTGCACCTGCTGTGGCAGGCGCGCAAGGGCTCTGAGGGGGCGGCCAAGAAGAAGAGCGGCGCCGCAACGGCGACACCGCAGCCGCCGCTGCTGTACTCCTCCACCCGCCCGGTGGACACGGCCGTGCCGTACGACGCGCTGCTGTCCAACGGCGCCACGTTCGGCTCGCCGGACAAGCGCGGCGGCGGGCGGCTGGTGACTGGTGCCCTCACGCTGCTCTACGTGGGCATCGCCGCCTCCTTCGTGGCGCGCCTTCCGGGCATGCTGGGCGGCCTGCGCCTGCCGGGCATGCCCCCCGGCCGCGGCGGCGCCGGCGCGCGCGGCGGGCGCGGCGGGCGGGACGGCATTGCGCCGCCGGACGTCACCTTTGCTGACGTGGCGGGCGTGGACGAGGCCAAGGAGGAGCTGGAGGAGGTGGTGGCATGCCTCAAGCACCCCGAAAAGTTTGCAGCCCTGGGCGCGCGACCGCCCGCTGGCGTGCTGCTGGTGGGCGCGCCCGGCACCGGAAAGACGCTGCTGGCGCGCGCCGTCGCAGGAGAGGCTGGCGTGCCCTTCTTCTCCGTCGCAGCATCAGAGTTCATCGAGCTCTACGTGGGCATGGGCGCAAGCCGCGTGCGGGAGGTGTTTGCGTGCGCGCGAGCAGCCGCCCCCTCCATCGTCTTCATCGACGAAATCGACGCCGTGGCCAAGGGCCGCTCCGACGGCCGCCTGCGCGGCATGGGCAACGACGAGCGTGAGCAAACGCTGAACCAGCTGCTGACGGAGCTGGACGGCTTTGAGAACGGCGGTTCCGAGCGGGGCAACAAGCTGGTCATCTGCCTGGCGGCAACCAACCGGCCGGACGTGCTGGACGCGGCCCTGCGTCGCCCTGGGCGCTTCGACCGCACCGTGGCTGTTTCGGCGCCCGACCGGCGTGGGCGGCAGGAGATCTTGGAGGTGCACGTGCGCGCGCGGGGCTGCCCGCTGGCGCCGGGCGTGTCGCTGACCGACATCGCCGCCGCCACGCCCGGCTTCACGGGCGCCGACCTGGCGGTGCTGGTCAACGAGGCTGCGCTGCTGACCGCGCGCCGCGGCGCAGCCCAGCTGGACGCGGACGCCTTCTCGGCCGCCGTGCTGCGCAGCGTGGCCGGGCTGGAGCGCAAGCGCAGCCTGCTGTTCGGCGCGGAGCGCGGCGTGGTGGCCCGCCACGAGGCGGGCCACGCGCTCGTGGGCGCCGCCGTGGCGGACCTCCTGCCAGCTGGCAGCGCCTCCCGGGCCGCCATGCTCAGCATCGTGGCGCGCTCCAACGGCGCGCTGGGCTTTGCCTACACGCCGCCGCCGCAGCAACAGGAGGGCGAGCGGGCGCTGCTGTTCGCGGACGAGCTGCGGGGCCGCCTGGCGGTGCTCATGGCTGGCCGCGCCGCAGAGGAGGCGACGGGCGCGGGGCGCATCAGCACCGGCGCCTCGGACGACATCGCGCGCGCCACGGAGCTTGCATATCGCGCTGTCGCCGAGTTCGGCCTGTCCCCGCGCATCGGACCGCTCAACGTGGCTGCGCTGAGCGCGGGCGGGGGCGAAGAAGGGCTGTTTGGGCGCGACGGCAGCGGCGCCACCGCCGTCGCGGTGGAGGCAGAGGTGTCGGCGCTGCTCAAGGGCGCAATGGCCGCCGCGCAGGCGCTGCTGCGCGCGAACGCGGCGCTGCTGGAGCGCCTCGGGGCAACGCTGGAGGAGGAGGAGCGCATGGGCGGCGACAGGCTGGCTGCGTTCCTGGCGGACGTCAAGGCTGCGCTGCCGCTCACGCAGTTCGTGAGTGGCGCATAGGGACGCAGACATGATAGGTGCTTCTGATGTGATGTGTGTGGCACGCTGCTGTTTCGAATCGTCACGTGACGCGCACAAGGCCTCGCACGGTGGCTGCAAACTGCTGCACGTTGGCCCTGAAGCGCCTCCCGTTGACCCGGTCCAGCAGCGGCTGAAGCCCGTTGGCGCCCGTGAGCTGCTGCGCCGCGTGCGCGAAGGCTGCGCGCTGCGCGTGCGCCGCGTGCGCCCCGGCGGGGGCCAGCAGGCGCCCGGCCAGGCGCCCCTGCAGCGCCTCCCACGCCGCCGGCGCCGCCAGCAGCGCCGGTAGCAGCGCGTCCGCGGTGCCGTCAGTGGGCGCCGCCGCGTGGAGGAGCAGGCGGGAGAGGAGCGCCTCCTGCAGCTGCGCCAGGAAGGCCGGAGCGTCCGCCAAGGCGGGCGTCCCGCCCGCGGCGCAGTGCCTGGCCAGCGCCTCCAGCGCCTCCAGGCACGGCGCCGCGCAGTCCAGGTCGGCGCTCTCCGTGCCCTGTAGCAGCGCCTGTGCGAGCTGCGCAAAGGGCTGCGGCGGCAGGGACGCCACCCGTGCGCAGTGCACGCAGCAGCAGTGCGCCAGCAGCGCGAAGAAGGCGCGGGCCAGCTTGGGGAAGCGCAGCGCGTCGCCGTGCAGCAGCGGCAGGAGGGCGTGCAGGCCCTGGAGCACCACAGCGGCGACGTCCACGTCGGACTGAGCCTCGCCGCCGCCGCCGCCGCCGCCGCCGCCGCCGTCGTTGCGGTCCTCCGCCTCGCCGCTTAGATCGCACACGTCTCGGCTGGTGACGTGCGCCAGGAGGGCGATGAGCGCCTTTGTGCGCTGGTACGCCTCGTACGCCCTCTGCTGGCGCTCGGCGGCGCAGGACACGGTCGCCTGCTCCAGCGCGCCGCAGGCTGCGCCCGAGGTGACCAGCGCCAGGCCGAAGCGCGCCAGGCGGCCAGCCTGCTGCCGGGTGGCGAAGGGCAGCTGAGACTCCAGGCTGGCACCAGCAAGGCGCAGGCACCCCAGCACCAGGGGCGGCCTGGCGCGCACGCACGCGCTCCCCGCCAGCGCCTCCACCGCGCCGGCGCAGTCGGACAGCAGCGCGAAGGTTGCGTCGCGGCTGCGCGGCAGCGTGGCCGAGGCTGCCCCCCGCAGCGCTTCCAGCGCGCACAGCAGCGCCTGCTCCGCCCCGCCCACGGCCAGCCAGCTCTGCGGCCCCTGCTGTGCCGCGGCCACCACCAGCGCGCAGCTGGGCGCCATGAGCTGGGAGAGGAAGGCGGCGGCGGAGGGGCCGTCTGGCTGGCCGGCTGCGCCGCCCGCGGCCAGCGCTCGCGCCAGCAGCCGGTGCGTCTTGGGTGGCAGCGAGCCCAGCGGCTGCGCGCCGGAGGCGAAGGCGGCGCACAGGCGCGCGAAGGCGGGCTGCGCTGCCAGCGCCTGCGCCGCCCGGCGACGGCGAGACAGCGCCGGCAGCAGCAGGCGCGCCACGCGGTTGGCCAGGGCCACCTCGCCCGCCCAGTGCGACAGCGCGGCGCACGAGAAGCCCGCCAGCGCGGCGCAGGCTGCGACGCCGTCGCCGGAGGGGCCCCAGGCTGCCAGCGAGGCGTCGCCCTCGTCTTGGTCACACGCCAGGAGCCAGGTGTCCGCCCATCGGGCGCCGGCGCAGCACATCGCCTCCATGAGGCGCGGCGAGGCGCTCAGGGCGCCGTCTTGCACGGCCAGGAAGCAGGCGAGCAGCTGCCTGGAGAGCAGCGTCACCGGGCAGGCGGCCCCCCTCGCCGCCGCCGCTGCGGCGCCCGCGCAGCACTCGTCCGGCGGGATGGGCGTTTCCCCCTCCGGCGCGTCCGCCAGCAGCGCGGCGCTCGCCCTCAGCAGCCAGGTGAGCCCCTCCTGCGCACAGCCAGCCTGCTCCTGGGTGGCACCAGCCAGCGCGCCGGCGCTGCACCGCCCGCGCGCCTCCTGCAGCGCCTGCGCCAGCCGCGGGAAGGTGGCGCCCACGTCGGCGCGAGCCAGGCTGGCCAGGGTGTCCAGGGCCTGCGTGGCGGGGTCACCCTGCGCGGCGCCGCCGCCAGGGTCACCCCCCTCCTCCTCGTCCTCCGACTCGCTCTCCTGCGCCTCGCCCCGCGCGGCGCTGGCCAGCGCGCGCTCCGCCGCCGCGAAGAAGAGCCCCGCCGCGAGCTGTGCGAGGTGCGGCGAGGCGCCCTGCGGCGCGCCGTGGCTGCGCCGCAGCAGCGTGGCCGCCGCTTCGGCGGCGGCGGAGAAGGCGGCGCGGTCCGCCCGCAGCGCCGCGTGCGCCGTGGCAGCCAGCAGCTCCAGCTCCTGCGGCGCCCAGCTGGCGGGCGGGTGGCACTGCGCCAGAGCCAGCACGCCGTGGGCGCACTGCCTCAGGGGCGCCTCCTCGCCCTGGGCCGCCGACTGCGCAGCGCCGGGCAGCGCCGCCGCCAATGCGGCGCAGCAGGCGCTCAGGTGGGCCGCCTGCTGCTCTGGGGTGCCGAACACGGGGCCACGCACGCCGCACAGCACCGACAGGAGGCCCAGCGCCTCCCGCTGCGGCTCGCCGGGACGCAGCGCCAGGGGGAGCCAGGAGGTGGGCGGGGGGGTGGGCGTGGCGGGGCTGCCCAGCAGGGGGGTGCGCCACGCCACCGGGGGGTCGCAATAGGCGGGACCGTCTCGAGACTGACTCTGCTGCTGCGCAGATGGACCTCCATGGCCGCCGGGCACCCGGCAGCCGCTCCAGTCCCACGTCACGCACGCGGACGCGAGGCTCAGCGCGGCAGCGAGCCAGGCGGGGTTGTCCGCGGATGCGCAGGCGGCGTGCGCGCAGCCGCAGGCGAGCGCGAAGAGCCTCTGCAGCGCTGCGTCTGCAAAGCTGCGCGCGCAGGCGCTGTGCTGCGCCCAGGAGAGGTGCAGGGGCTGTGCGGTGGCAGGCGAGAACTCGGCCACAACAGCCGTCAAAGCGTCCAGACACCCGCCGCCGCCGCCGCCGCCGCCGCCGCTGGCACAGCCCCCGGCCAGCTGCTCCAGCCACGCCATGCGCGCGTCGGGCTGGGCGTCCAGCCAGGCGCGCTTGAGCAGCGCCGCGTGCAGTGCCAGCAGCTGCGCCGTCACCTGGCGCCCCGGCTGTGGCTGTGACCCCAGCGCAGCCGCGGCGCACCACCCGCGCAGCTCGTGCAGCTCGGGAGGTGACAGCCGCGCGCAGTCGCGCAGCGCGGCGCAGCGCAGCGCAGCAGCAGCCTGGAAGGCTGTGCCGGCGTCTCGCGTCGCGCCCAGCACCTGACGACACAGCGACACGCAACCGGCGCTCTCACGCACAGCCAGCAGCACGCGCTCGCCAGCTGCGCGACTGGGCGGGTGCGGCGACTCCAGCGCAAGGCACGCAGCCTCGAATTCCCCCACAGCCACAGCCGGGTCGCTCGATGCCTGGTAGCTCACAGCAAGGCTGCTCATGTCACCGGCCAGCCTGCTACAGACTCCAAGGGCTGTAGGACAGGCTCAGGTCATTGGTGACGGGTGACCGTGCCCAGTCGCGCGCCACGTGCTCCCAGCCAATGCGTGCCAGCGCCCTGCCACCACGAGCAGCTGGCTGCGGCAAAACCGCAAAAGGCACGCGGAGCCGATAATTGACAATTGATCGGCGATGACGTGGCGGTGACAACGTTGTAGTACGAGGAAGTCATGCGCGGGCGCCCAGCCACAGTCGACGCTCCCCTGGTAAACGCGCGCGTGGCCGCCGGTGCCCGGCGTGGTGAGAGGGGCGTTGCGACTGCAGAAGTGACCCACCGCGTGTGCGCCCAAGCAAGCGTATATGGAGGACCACCACAGTGAGCAGCCGCAGGCTGGTCTGTGCCTGAAGGGATGCGGCTTCTTCGGGTGCGTGCACAGCCGGCCGTGCGGCTGCGCGTGGTTTCGCGTGCAGTGACCGAGAGAGGACCGAGGAGAGGACGCGTCGCTGACTCGCGCCGCGTTGAAGGAACCCGGCTACCGGTAATATGTGCTCCAAGTGCTTCAAGACCACCGCGGGCGACGCGCAGCTGGCGGCACCAGCCCGGGCGCCGGTGGAGCCGAAGGAGGTGGCCGTGCCGGAGCCGGCCGCGGCACTCGAGGCTGCTGCGTCTGTCGCGGCGCCTGAGCTGCCTGCGCCCGTCGTGGCATCGTCGGGCGAGGAGGCACCGCCGCCCAACCCTTCGCGCTGCTTCTCCTGCTCGAAGAAGGTTGGCCTCACTGGCTTCAAGTGCCGCTGCGGCTTCACCTTCTGCAGCGGGCACCGCTACGCGGACGCGCACGCCTGCACCTTCGACTACAAGGCGGCGGCCGCGACGCTACTGACCAAGGCGAACCCGCTGGTCACCGCGTCCAAAGTCCAAAAGGCGCGCGCCAACCAACCAACCTTGCACGCGCGCATCGCACCCGCCAGCACCGCGCACACACTCCCCACCCAGCCGATGCGCGCGCTGGCGCCCTGGACACGCAGCGTGAGACGCGCTGTGCCCACACGCGTGTCACCCTAGTCTGCTGACTCCTCCCCCCCGCGTAGATCTAGCGTGGCGCTGCGCCGCGCGTGTACTGCAGCGTAACAAGAGGGGTTGGGTGGGGGTAGGGAGACCAGGGCCGTGTTTGAGGGGGGTGTACAGCGAGCATGCGTGCCAACAGACAAGCGTCAGTGTACAGCAAAGACGTCGTTGCGAGCCACGGGTGTTGCATTTCATGCGCTAACAACCCACCAGGGCGTGACGCTCTTGCGCTCGCGCTTGCCTTGGAGCGCCGGCGCGGGCTGCGGCGCGGGCGCCTCCGACTTGCGTCGGGACCGCGGCGCAGCAGGCTCTGTGGGCGCGGCGCCTCCCGCGCCGGCGCCGGCGCTGGCGCGCCGCGGGGCGGGCTCGTCACGCTTGCGCTTTGGCGGCGGCGGCGTGACGGAACGCCGAACAGGCACCGGCTGCAGCGCAACCACGGCTGCTGCTGCGGCCGCCGTCTCGGCAGCCTCGTGCGCCTCGGCGGCTGCGCGCGCGGCGGCTGCGCTGGCGAACGTGGCGCCTTCGGAGAAGGGATCCGGACACGCAGCCGCGGAAGCGCTGGGAGTGGGCGCGCCCGCGGCAGCCGCCACGCCACTGTCCGCCAGCCGGCTGCGCGTCAGCGCCCGCCGGTGAGACTTGCGACCCGGCAGCTGCGCGCCGCCGGAGGCGCCTGCCGACGCGACAGCGGCTGTGCCCTTGTGGCTCGTCACCGCAGCCGCAGCCGCGCCCTCTCCAGCTTCCTCCTCCGCCTCCGCGGGCCACAGCGCCACGGCCGCCGCCTGGGGCGCCGCAGGCGGGGCTGCCCGGGCGCTGTGCTCCTCGCCCGCGTCTGCCCACGTGCAGAGCAGCTGTTCCACGCATGCTCGGGCGGCTCCCATGGAGAAGGCCGCCGGCGATGCGGGTGACTGAGCCATGGGCGAGTGAGCCGCCGCATCGTCATGCGGGTGGTCGGCTGGAGGTGGGGATGCCGCCTCGGCTTCGTCGGTGCCCGGCGTGGTAGCGCCGGCAAGCCGGTCGCTGGAAGGCTCAGACGAGACGCCTCCGGAGCGGGAGGGCGCCGCCGGCGTGCACGGCAGGTCCTGCAGCGGCGAGGTGCGAGCGGGCGCGCGCGAGCGGGTGTTGTGCAGCGCCGCAGGCGGCGCTACCTCAGCCTCAGCCTCAGGCGCAGCCGCCGCCGCCACCGCCACATCCGCGCCGCCGCCGGGCGCGCGCGCGGGGCTGAGCACCAGTGCGCGCAGGCGGTCACACGCGGAGGGCTGCGCCCGCGCGTGCGGGCTGGGCACGGGCGCAGGACCCAGGGCGGCAATGAAGGGGTGAGCGAGCGCCTGTGCGGCCGTGAGTCGCCTGGCGGGGTCGTAGCGCAGCAGAGCCGCCACGAAGGCTGCCAGCTGTGCATCCACGCGGCCCAGGTCGCTGAGCAGTCGGCCCCGGGGTGGCGGCTCATCAGCCAGGTTGTCCGCGGCGAGCTGGATGCCCGCCTCTGCGCACGCCTGGTGGGCGCGCGGCGCGGCGGCGAAGAGGGACGCCGGCGGCGGGGCGCCCAGCTCCGCGACGAGGCCCCGCAGGAGCGCGGCCGGGGAGGCGAGCTGTGAGGCGAAGACGGGGCGACGCAGCGCAGCCTCCGCCAGGGTGACGCCCAGCGCCCACAGGTCCGCGGGAGGACCGACCTGGAGGCCGAAGAGCTGCTCCGGCGCACGATAGGGCCACGCCGCTCCGTCAGCCGCCTCCCCCGCCGCCGCCCCGCCCGCGCCGCAAAAGTCCACCACGCGCAGCCCGCAGCCCGAGTGCGCCGCCGTGGGACGCTCGTACACCAGGTGGCGGGGAGACAGGCGGCCGTGGCTGAGCCCCTGCGCGTGCACGTGCGCCAGCGCGCCAGCAACCTGCGCTCCCGTCTTGCGCAGACGACGCACGTGCACGTCCCGGGGCGGCACGGGCAGCGCGGCGGGGGCCATGCGAATGCTGGCCAGCCGGGCCTGGAGAGAGTCTGCGAGACGGTCGAGCACCAGACATACGTGCGCTCCTTGCGCGCCCACGCGCATGCAGCCCAGCAGACGCGACACGCGCACGCACCCTGGCGGGTCGGAGCGTGCCAGGGAGCGCAGCACAGCAGCCTCCTGCGCGGGTTACAGCGGAGTGGCGTGAGCACCCTCTCAGGGCTCGGTCGGGCGCCAGGCGGTGTTGCCCCAGGGGGCGCGCACCCTGAGCCCGGCGTCGCCGCGGTGCGCGTGGAAGATCTTGAGCGCCACGCGAGCTGGGGCCACGTGCCCTGGGGCTTCGCCGGGCGCGGCTGAGCGCAGGGTGTCGTAGGCTTCCACCACCAGCGCGTTGCCCCCCGCGCCCAGCAGGCGCAGGAAGCGGTAGCGCCCGCCGAAAGGCGGCAGCGCCGCGTCGGCGGAGAGGTCCAGGTCGCCGTCGGGGCGCGTGGGCGGCACGGGAGAAGCCCGGGAGCCCAGCCCTGCGGGCAACGCGTCAGCACACGCGCACAGCGCCCTCAACACCCCCCCCGGCGCGCCGCGTGGCGCACGCCTGGCACTCCAGAGCACCACGCCAGGTGCGCAGGCCGGGCCGCCCGGGCTGTGGGAGGCGCGGCGCTCTGGGTTTTGCCGCCAATGGATACCAGCGCACACGCGGGCGGGGCCAACGCGCAGCAGGGGCCGGGCGCGCACCTTTCGCGTCCCTCTGGCGGCTGCAGCTCTCGTGGAGGCTCTCCAGCGCCACGGTGGTGCGCAGCAGCGCGCTGCAGCCGGCGCGCGGCTGCGCCGCCACGCACGACGCGCCCGCGGAGCCCGCGAAGGGCGTGAACGCGGAGCCGGACATGACGCACGCGGCACAGGCGGCCGAGACGGCGCGCTCGCTTTGTGTCTGTTGTACGAAGCTGTACGACGAGCGTACAACACGCCGACAGGCGACAGCGCAGTGGGGACAGCAGATCGCTCCGCGGGTGCTATCGACGGCCTAGGCTTGCTGTGAAGCCGCAAGCCATGGCGGACGCTGCGAAGGCGCGTGGTGCGCTTGGCGCATGTGCACCCGAGCTGACATTTCCGCTCGGTGTGCTCGCAGGCCGCGGAGGACGCCGAGTTCCAGACGGGCCCCCTGTCCGTGTTGACCCAGAGCGTGAAGGCCAACACGCAGGCGCGCAGGGCTCACGCTTGCGAGCGCCAACCCTAAGAGGCGTAAGCTCACCTTCCCCCTTCTTGCCAGGTGCTCATCAACTGCCGCAACAACCGCAAGTTGCTGGGCCGCGTGAAGGCGTTCGACCGGCACTGCAACATGGTGCTTGAGAACGTCAAGGAGATGTGGACTGAGGCGCGAGCGTGCCCGCCCACACGGCCCGGGCTGCTCTCACGCGCCTGCACAGGTGCCGCGCACGGGCAAGGGGCAGAAGAAGGCGAAGCCGGTGCACAAGGACCGCTTCATTACGAAGCTCTTTCTGCGGGGCGATAGCGTCATCCTGGTGCTGAGAAACCCGAAGTAAGCGCCCGCGGAGCGTCCAATAACGGCTATACCCCAATACGCAATAACGCGGAGCAGCGGCGGTGGGCAGAGCGCCTACGCAGCACGCTGTGATCTGCTATCTGACCAACATTCTACGCTTCGCCAGCCTCGTCCTCTGCCTCCGCCTCTTCCCCCTCCGCCTCTTCCAGCTGATAGGCGTCGTCGTCAAACACCTTGGCGGGCAGTTCCTCGAGCGCGGCGAGCACGGCAGGCTCGATGTCGTCCCCAGCGGCCCATGACTGCTCCAGAGCACCCAGCAGCACGGTGCTGGCGCGTGACGCCTCCTCCATGGCCGCTTCGGCGGCGCGAGCAGCAGTCAGCGCAGCCGCATTGTCCACAATGTCCACAAATGCGTCTGGAACCTCTGTGCCTCCGGGCAGCAGGGGCGGCGCTGGGGGGGGGGCCAGCGCGGCGGCGGTCTTGCTGAAGAGGCGACCCAGCGCACCAGAGGCCTGCGAGGAGTGCGGGAGTGCGTGACACGGCTGCACGGGTGCGTACGCTCACGCGAACTGCCGCCAGGGCGCGCACCGCTCGCGCCTCCTCTGCAGCCTCCTCCGCCAGCGCGAGTGCGAGCGCCACCGCTTTGGCTCGCTCCGCGCGCTTCTCGTCCTCGTCTGCGTTGAGGAGGGGCGGCGTGGGCGTGGTGCCTTGCGGCTTGCCAGCTGGCAGGCCCGGCAGGCGAATGCGGCCCAGCACGCTGACCACCGCGCCACCCGCGGCGACGGATGCGCCCGCCGCCACTTGAGCGCCCGTCACGACGGCTCCGGGCAGCTGTGTGTGCGTACTATAAGTGTGAGTGGAGGCTGGGGACTGCAGCACGCACCTTGCGCAGTCCGCTGAGCCAGCCAAACGCGCCGCCGCCGCCGCCGTCGCTGCCGTCCCCATCGGCGCCTTGCTGGCGCTCGGCGAGCGCCGTAGACGGCGCGGATGCGTCCGCAAGGGCCTGCACGTCCTGCCTGCGTCGAAAGGCGACTGCGGCGGCAGCATCCTCTACTGCGCCCCCCACCGCGGCACCCGCTGCGCCTGCCACGTCACGGGTGGCGCTGAGCACCTGCTCCAATCGGCCCCGCCACTCGCCCAGCGCCTTGAGGGATGCGTCCAGCACCGCAGCCTGATCCCCACCAGCCGCACCGCTCAGCGCTGCAGCACCAGCCTGCTGCGCCTCCTCCACCAGGCGCCCAACAGCTGCGGACACGCTGTCAGGTGGCCCCGTCGTTCCGCCCTCAGGCTCGCCGGTAAACAAAGGGTCTGCGTTGAACTGACCAACCCCGCCCCGTGCTGCGAACGCGCCGCTGCTCGCAGATGGGTTGGTCAGCCCGAAGCGACGCCCAGAGTCGCGAATCTCTAACCCCAGCCGGTCAAACTGTAAAGCTGCGTCCTCAACCGCTGCCAGTGTGGCAGGCAACTCCGCCTGCGTGCGCAGCATCAGGCGCTCCATCTCTACGCTCGCCTTGGTGGTGGCTGCGGAAGCCTCCTCCATGGCACGCATTGCAGCCTCCGTGGCCTGTGAGGCGCGCTCGGTGGCCTACAAACGTGAAAGTGGCACGAGTGCGCCTTGAGTTCAAATCAGGCGGCCAAGCGAGCAAGGAAAGGAGGCGCACCCTCAGCATGGGCCACATTGCGACCAGAAAGACGGTGATGGTGCCGCACACGGCCGTGGTGGCAGCAGCCAGGAGGGAGACGAGGAGGTTCCAGGCACTCAACTGCAGCAGCACGTCTATACCGCGCGCCTGGGCGGGTGCCAGCGCAGGCACGGCAATGGAGGCGTGCTGCGCGTGGTGCGAGGGCGCAGGTGCGCTGAGAGGAGAGCGTGAGAGAGCTGAGTGCACGGGCAAGAGACGCAGCGCACAGTGAAGGGTTGCCTGCCGCAGCGGCCGAAACTGCAGCCCGACGCCGATGAAAGCTGCTGCGCGGAGGCCGGGCGCGCAGAAAGGACGGGCACAGGCTGCATGGCGAGCGATGAACTGCGCTGCATGAGGCGCTCCGACTGCTCAGCACCCGCGAGGCGTCCATGAGCCCAGAGGCACAACAGGCGAGGCGGAGGAAGGACAGGTGCGTACGCTGACTCAGCACATGCTGTTCGGAGCGGCAGTTGGCGGTCAGCGTTCGAGCGCGACCGACTCATCAGCCCGCAAAGGCGGTTAAGGCGCAAACTCTCCTCCTCTCGCCCCCGCCTTCTCAGTTACCAGCTCACCACCACATCTGCCTGCCTCTGCCCGCCGCTGCGTGCTCTCGCTCGCCTGCGTAAGCGCTCCTTCAACCAGTGCGCGAAAGACGCGTGCTTGCGCCCCTCCTCCTCCTCCTCTTCAGTATCTGCTTGCCTGCCTGCGTGCGTGCCTCTGCCGACGAGCTGGTACCTGGCCGGCCCCGGCACCTGCGTCGCTCTGCAGCTAAATGGCTACCGCCCCCAACCCTGAGCGCCTCGTGGAGCTCGAGGCCGCCTGCGCCGCACACGCCAGCGAGGCGCGACGCTGGGCCATCAAGCTGCGTCGCCAGTCGCCCGCGCTGAAGCTGGCTACGCTGAAAGTGTGCCTTGGCTATGACCTCCCCACTCTCACGCGACTCCTGCTCGCGGACGGCGTGCCGCTCTCCTCTCGCTTTGACGATGGCGAAACGGTGCTTCACATAGCTGCTGAATGCAACGCTCTGAG
>Ga0208951_1000790_pt1 | contig 14459 bp, 18 predicted proteins | sample GreLakmeMI27MSRF_FD_187702 | JGI IMG/M metagenome (GOLD analysis project Ga0208951, IMG submission 187702) | Freshwater lentic microbial communities from great Laurentian Lakes, MI, USA - Great Lakes metaG MI27MSRF (SPAdes) | ecosystem: Environmental > Aquatic > Freshwater > Lake | place: Great... | reverse complement strand
GCCAAGGGCGACGGCTCCGAAGTCGCCGCGCTCGCCGCCCTCACGAACGGTCAACTGGCTGACGTGGTGATCGACGCCACGGGCAGTAATAAGTCGATGGTGGCCTGCTTCGCTTACGCTGCCTTCGCCGCTCGCGTGGTCTACGTGGGCATTACGCAGCAGGAACTCACTTTCCCACACGCACCGCACCTTCACCGCCGCGAGCTGACCATTATGGCCAGCCGTAACGCCCTCTCAAAGGACTTCGCCCGCATCATCAAGCTGATCGAGGATGGCGTGATTGATACGAAGCCCTGGATCACGCACCACGCAAAGTTCGACGACCTGATCGCGACCTTCCCGACCTGGCTCAAGCCGGAGTCCGGCGTGATCAAGGCGATCGTCGACGTGGTCTGACGCCATGCGCCTCGACGCCCACCAGCACTTCTGGTCTTACGACGCGGCGCAATACCCGTGGATTCCGCCGGGCTCCCCGCTACACCGGAGCTGGCTACCCGATGATCTGGCCGCCTTGCAGAAACCGCTCGGCTTCGATGGCTCCATCGCCGTCCAGGCCCGTCAAGTCGTCGGCGAATCCGACTGGTTGCTTGGTCTCGCCGATAAGCACGCGAGCGTGAAAGGCGTCGTCGGCTGGGTCGACCTGCGCTCCGACCGCGTCGAGGCCGGTCTCGCGCGCCTCGCCGCGCACCCGAAGTTCGTCGGAGTCCGTCACGTTGTCCAGGAAGAGCCCGACGACGACTTCATGCTCGGGAAAGATTTCCAGCGCGGCATCTCGAAGCTCCAGGCGCACGGACTGACCTACGATATCCTGATCTTCCCTAAGCAACTCGAAGCCGCGATTCGCCTCGCGGAGGCTTTCCCGCTTCAGCCCTTCGTCCTCGATCACATCGCCAAGCCGTCCATAAAAGACGGCACGATCGAGCCGTGGAAGTCTCAGCTCCGCCGCTTGGCCAAGCTCCCTAACGTCCATTGCAAAGTCTCCGGCTTGCTGACCGAGGCGGACCATAAGGCCTGGCAGGCCGAGCAGTTCCGTCCGTATCTCGACACGGTCTTCGAGGCGTTTGGTCCCTCCCGCCTGATGTACGGTTCCGATTGGCCGGTCTGCCTCTTTGCCGGCAGCTACGAGCAAGCCTTCCGTCTCGTCGACGACTACGCGCGCGGGTTATCTGAGACCGAGCGCGCCGGCCTCTTCGGCGGCAACTGCGCCCGCTTCTACTTCGCCAACAAGCGCTAGTCGGCCTGTCCTTGCGTCCAGCCTGCGGACGCCTACTTTTTGGCCATGGATTCACGGCTGCATGACCTCGAAGAACGTCTGACCTTCCTTCAGCGTCATGTGGAGCAGCAGGACCGGGTCATCCTCGAGCTTTCGCGTGAGGTTTCCAAGCTATCCGATCGTCTGGCCCGCACCGAAGCCAAGCTGACCCAGTCCGCCGACGCCGGCGACCAGGCCCCGCCCGCCGACGAACGTCCGCCGCATTGGTAAGTCGAAGTATGTGCGGCCGTGTCACCCAGTTTTCCCGTTGGGAAGAAATCGTGAAGAGTCTCGGCGCTCCGTCGGCTGACGTCGCGCCCCGATATAATATTTCGCCTGGCACGCCATTGGTTTCTGTGCGGCGAGAGCATGGCGTCCTCCGCACCGAAGCGCTCCCTTGGGGTTTGGTGCCGGCTTGGGCTCCGGCCGACGAACAGGAAGGCCACGCGAACGCCCGCGCGGAAGGCATCTTCGACCGCCCGACGTTCCGAGATTCGGCTCGCCATCGTCGCTGCGTCATCCCGATTGACGGCTACTACGAATGGAAGACGGAAGGGAAGCTGAAGTCGCCGTATTACTTTCGCGCGGCCGACGGCGGCCCGCTCGCGGTCGGCGGACTCTGGTCGCTCCACCTCGCCACCGACGGCACGCACCGCCGCACGCTCTGCCTGGTGACAGTCGCCCCCAACCGCGAAGCCGGAGAGATTCATTCCCGCATGCCGATTGTGCTCACTGGTACCGACCGCCAGGCCTGGCTTTCCGAGAAAGCTTTCGCTGCGGAGGATTTCGCACGCCTCGCGGTGACTGCACCAGACCGGGCGCTTTCGCTGCATCGCGTCTCCCCCGACGTGAATCGCGTCGCCATCGATACGGAACGACTGGTGCAGCCCTTGGTCGGCGCGATGGACCAGCCCGACTTCTTCGGGGATTTGCTTGGCTAGCGCGGCGTTATTCGACAGACCATCTTTATGTCCTCGCCTACGCATAGCCCTAAAATCGTGGAGAAGCCGTGGGGGCGGGAAATCTGGTATGCGGACCAGGCCGCCTACGCCGGCAAGGTACTCGAAGTGAAGAAAGGCCGCCGCCTCAGCCTTCAATATCATGAGCGTAAGACTGAGACCCTGTTCCTGCTGTCAGGCAAGGTGCTCCTGACCTTCCGCCCGATCGCCTCCGCCGAAAACCCCGAAGCCATTCAGGTCACCCCCGCCGACCAGCATGTCTGGCTTCCTGGACAAACGATTCATATTCCGGTCCGGACCATCCATCGGTTTGAAGCCGCCGAAGACAGTGTGCTGCTCGAAGTCTCCACGCCGGACCTGACCGACGTCGTGCGGCTGCAGGACGACTTTTCGCGCCCGGCGCGCGACTAACCCTTTCTATTCCTATGCGCAAAGTATTGGCCTTTGACCTCGGTGGCACGAAATTCGCCTTCGGCGTCGTCAACCAAGATGGTACCGTCCTAGGCTCCGGTCGCGTCGAGACGTTCGCTGAAAAGGGACCGCAGCAAGCCTGCGAACGTGTTGCGGCTGCCGCCCATGCGCTGCTTGCTGAACTGAAGCTCAAGCCGATCGACTTCGTCGCCATCGGGGTCGCCTCGCCCGGCCCACTCGACATCGCCCGCGGCTGCGTCGACGGGTCGCCCAATCTTCCCGGCTGGACGGGCTTTTCGATCACCGACTTCCTGAGTAACTCCTTCGGTGGCCTGCCGACCCGTATCGACAACGACTGCAACGCCGCCGCGCTCGGCGAATACCGCTTCGGCGCCGGTAAGGGTAAGAAGAACGTCGTCTATATCACGGTCTCGACGGGCATCGGCGGCGGCGCGGTCATCGACGGTCGCTTGATGCGCGGCTCCAATGGCAACGCGGCCGAGCTCGGCCATATTCCTCTGACGATGGACGGACCTCGTTGCGGCTGCGGTAATCCCGGCTGCTGGGAAGTCTACGCCTCTGGCACCGCTATCGCGCGACGCACGCGCGAAGCCCTCACGGCCGGCCGCTCGTCGAGTATCGTCAAGTTTGCGGGTAGCATCGACCAGGTCACGACGCATCACCTCTTCCAGGCGATGGCCGAAGGCGATGTACTCGCCAACGAAATCTGGGCGGAGTCCATCAATTACCTCGGTCGCGGACTCGGCGCGGTGATCAACACCTTCAACCCGGACGTGATTGTCGTCGGCGGCGGCGTTACCGCTGCCGGTGACGCGCTTTTCGTTCCGATGCGCAAGAGCGCCAGTAACTACGCCTTCCCGCGCCTCTCGGCGGTCTGCACCATCGTCCCGGCTGGCTTGGGCGGCAACGTCGGCGTCGTCGGCGCGGCCGCCTGCGCCTTCGAGCACGTGAGTTAAACGGCGCCCTGTCGTCGTGATGCGCGTCTCCGTCGTCATCCCGGCGTTCAACGAGGAAAAACTCCTGCCCGCCACGCTTGTGTCCGTGCAGGCGGCGGCCTCGGCTTTCCTGGAGCGTGGCTGGACGTGGGAATGCGTCGTTTGCGACAACAACTCCACCGACGGCACGGCGGCCTGCGCCCGCGCTGCCGGTGCGACCGTCGTCTTCGAGCCCGTGAATCAGATCAGCCGGGCACGGGACTCGGGTGCACGAGCAGCGATCGGCGAGTGGCTGGTCTTCATTGACGCAGATTCGACGCCTTCCTCCGCGCTCTTCGCGGCCATCGCCGACCAAATCTCCGCCGGCTACGCGCTCGGCGGCGGCAGTACGGTCGAACTGGAACCAGGTACGCCGCGCTATGCCCGTTCCGTCTGCGGGTTCTGGAATCTCTGGAGTCGCCTGGTGCGTTGGGCCGCCGGGTCGTGCGTCTGGGTCGAGGCCTCCGCGTTCCGCGAAGCCGGCGGCTTTGGCACCGAATACTACGCCGGAGAAGAGGTTTTCCTCAGCCGTCGGCTCAAGGCCATCGCCCGTCGCCGGGGACGTCGCTTCATCATCCTATCCGACCACCCGCTGCGCACTTCCTCGCGCAAGTTGAAGCTCTACACGGCGACCGAAGCCGGCCGATTTTTCTTCCGCATGCTCTTCACCGCCGGGCGCGCGGCAAAGCGTCCGGAGAACTGTGATATCTGGTATGACGGTCGGCGCTGAGCTTACTCAGAGCCGCTGACGCTTCCACTTCGGGATCGGGAAAGCCGTGACCTTGTCCGAGCGTACCTCGACATCGTCGCGGTGTCGCAAGGCCTTGGCCTCGGCGTCGGTGACGATGTCGTAGTGCCGCGTAGCAGTGATGAGATCGGCGATTTCCCAGCAGTCCTTCGGATTATTCACCCATTTCTCCGGCGGCAGACGGCTCAGGTCGTAAGGCTTGGAATAGCTCCGCAACGTCTTGCGCGGCCCCTTGGCGTATTCGTGGAAGTACGACATCGCGAGCTCGCGGACGCTGCGGTACACGGGGTCTCGCCAGCGGAGGCAGACGTAGTTGGTCTTCGAGATGGCGCCCCACTTACCGTTCACGCGGAATGGAGCGATGACATGGTCCATGTCCTGGTGGGCGCTGAAGTCCAGGAGCAGAGGAGGGTGGCCCTGTAACCAGAGCGCGAAAGCGGCGACCAGAGCGCCTTCGATGCAATGAGCCTGGCGGTGCTTCAGCGTCTGCTCGACCGAGCGGGCGGTATCGCCCTCGGGCTCGAAGTTCTGCGGGAAATCGACAAGGAAGTCTTGGATGGCCTTCGGCGTGGAGAGGCGGGCGAGTGTGCGTGCCGCCGGCAGGCTGAGGCCGCGCTTCTGCGCGAGTCGGATTCGGGCGGCGAGCGACATGCCTTAGGTCTAACTGCCCGCCCCGATTGCTCAAGGAGCGAGTGCGTCGCCGCTTTCGGATTGGCTAACTCCGCCGGCCGCCTTTGCTGTCTCTCGTCCGCCATGCCAATCTCCAATCCCACCTGCACCGAGTGCGGTCATTTTCGCGACGGCGGCGGAACCCACTAAGATGGACGCCCTGACGCTTCGCGACGGATTGTTGCAGCTCATCCTGCTGATTATTTCGATTGGCCTGCACGAGTTCGGCCATGCTTGGATGGCGGATCTGCGGGGTGACCCGCTTCCGCGTATGCAAGGGCGCGTGACCCTTAATCCCTTCGCCCATACGGACCCCATCGGCACCATCGCCATCCCCGCGGTCATGATCTTCCTTAGCCCCGGCTTCGGCCTCATCGGGTGGGGCAAGCCTGTCCAGGTCTCCCTCCCTAATCCGAAGACCCGGCGGATGGATGATATTTATATTACCCTGGCCGGCCCAGCGATGAACGTAGTGCTTTGCCTCGTCTTCGCGGTCATCGGTGGGCTCGGGAACTTTGACCCAAAGACCCAGGAGGTCGTCATCGATTTCCTGAGGATGGGAATCATTCTCAACGCCAGCCTGGTGGTCTTTAACTTGATCCCTATCCCGCCCCTGGATGGCTCCCGGCTGGCCCTTCGCCTCGGGCTCTATTCCGAGGAATTGTTCCTGACCATGGCGCGCTGGGGTTTTATCATCCTCATCATCCTCATCAATCTGCCCCCGTTCACCCGTCTTATGTCCCTCGGCATCCGGCTTCTTGTAACGCCCTGGTTCGGTCTGTGGGAATTCCTCTCCTGACGCTCCGTCCAGCCACGAGAGGCTTGCCTATTCGCCGCCTTCGGGCGAATCTCCGCCCATGCAAACCCTCGGCGAACGTCTCCAAGAAGCCCGTCAGCGACTGGGCGTGACCCTCCGCGAAGCGGCGGAGTTCACCAAAATCCGCACCGACTACCTTCAGTCGATGGAAGCCAACCAGTTTGAATCCATTCCGCTGGCCGACGTCTACAAGCGCGGCTTCGTCAAGGTCTACGCGAAGTACTTGCGCCTCGACGACGAGAAGGCTGGCGCTGATTTCAACACGCACCATTCCGCGAAGGCTTCCCGCCGCCCGCTTGACGCCGCCGCGGACGAGGATGCTGCCTTCGTGCCGGAGTCCGTCGGAATTCCGATCGCGGTGACCCGCGAAACGCTTGTCTACGCCGTGATTGCGATTGCCGTCATCGCGATCATTTTTGCGCTGTTTTTTTCCTAAGCTCGTCTTCGGCGAAGCCGCCGCGGACTGAGGCGCGCGCCGCGGTCGTGGTTCCGACGCCGCCGGCGAGCCGCCCTCACCAGATTACGCTCACCTCGGTCAAGTCCGGCGTGCGCTACCAGCTCATCGAGTTGGACACGGGCGAAGTACCTGGCCTCGGTATGCTTTCCCCGCGCGACAAGCCGGTGATCATCAACGTCAAAGGACCGAGCGAGCTCCGGTCCTCCGCGGTTGAATGTCTGCGCGTGAAGATCGACGACGTCCCGTTCCCCATCCCGGCCTCGGTCACCGGCGCCATGATTGTGGCCTTGCCTGATACCTTTACCTCCCCGCCGCTGCCGAAGGCCGTCTCGGCGCCCAAGGCCACCGTTCCGGCGTCGAAGAAAGGCCGCTGAACCGAGGGGGTTGACCGTCCGCCTGCGCGGGCTTATCACTCTGCGCAGTGCCCCCGCGCCTCGACCAACGTGTCCTCGTCCTTAACCGTCTCTGGCAGCCGGTTAACATCGTCGGCGTTCTCCGGGCGATGAGCCTGCTCTTCCGCGGCCGCGCCTCGGCGATCCACGCCGACCCGTCTGGCCATCGCGTGATGAGCTCGGAGGAATGGATGCGCTTCTCCGTGGAGTCGCCCCCGCCCGCGAGTGAATCCGTCCGCTCGCCCTGCATCGTGCTCCGCATTCCGCGCGTCCTGCTACTGGGCGAATACGACCGCGTCCCGCGCCGCGAGATACGTTTCTCTCGCCGTAATGTCTACCTGCGCGACGCGAACACATGTCAGTATTGTGGCCGTCAGTTCCGGGACGAGGAACTCAACCTCGACCACGTCGTCCCGCGCGACATCGGCGGCAAGACGAACTGGGAGAATATCGTGACGGCCTGCGTGCGTTGTAATTCTCGCAAGGCTAACCGGCTTCCGGAACAGGCCGGCATGACCCTTCGCCACGCCCCTACGAAGCCGAAGTGGCGCCTCGTCGTCGCTTCGTCTCTCTCGGCTGACGAGGTTGAATGCTGGAAGGAATTCCTCGAAGTCACGCCCGCCGGTCAGCTTCCTTGGCGGAACTGAGAGTTGGGATTTCCTTGGTGCGGGTAACCAGATTCGAACTGGTGTATCCACTTTGGAAGAGTGGTGTCCTACCACTGAACGATACCCGCGTGGCCAAGGACGCTCACTATTCCAAGTCGTTCGCCCGGGGTCAAGCCTCGCTCATCGTCCGCCTGGCTTCCGCATGGGGCGATAGCGTTTGCGCTTCACGCAGGACCGACTTCCGTCATCCTGCGCCCATGGCCCGCACCGCCCAATCCTCCGCCCCTGCCGTTCGCGACGTGCTGATGATGGCGACCCCCTCCAAGAACGCTGACCTGCGCTGGTTTGGCGGGTTCCACGCCTCCGACCCTTTCCCAGCGTTCTCCGCCAAGGGCCGCCGCATCGGCTTGCTCCCCGGCATGGAAGTCGGCCGCGCAAAGGACGAATCCGCTTTTGACGAAGTGCTCAACCTGACCGCCCTCATCGGCGACCTCCGCAAAACCAACCCGCGGGCCGGCGTTGCCGATGCGATCGTCTTCGCGGCCCTCCAGCAGGGCATCCATCGTTTTCGGGTGCCGGCTGATTTTCCAGTCGGCCTCTATGAGCGCCTCCGTCAGCTCGGCCTCGAGCTCCATCCGGTCGGCGCCCAGCATAACGAGCGTGGCTCACCCGAACTCTTCCCGGCCCGTCAGGTGAAGTCGAAGGCGGAGCTCGCCGGCATCCGCTCCGGCAACGCCGCCGCCGCCGCCGGCTTCAAGGCCGTCGAGAAAGTCCTCACGGAATCCAAGGCCGATAAGAAAGGCGTGCTGCAATGGCAGGGTCGGACGCTCACGGCGGAGATCCTTAAGGAGGAGGCCCAGGTGGCGATCCTCCGTAAGGGCGGGATGTGCGACATCGGCCTCATCATCGCCCCCGGCGATCAGGCGGTTGATTGCCACTGTTCGGGTTCCGGACCGGTTCGTGCCAACGAGCTCATCGTCTGCGATATCTACCCGCGCCACATCGCTTCGCATCACTACGGCGACATGACCCGCACCTACCTAAAGGGGAAGGCGAATGCGAAGCAGCGTAAGATGGTCCATGCTGTGCTCGAGGCCCAGCGTCGCGCGATCAAGGCCATCCGTGCCGGTGCGACGGGCGCCAAGGTCCACACGGTGGTGCAGGAATATTTTAAATCCCTCGGCTACAAGACGGGCCTAGTGAAGGGCGTCTACGTGGGCTTCTTCCATGGCACGGGGCACGGCCTCGGCTATGATATCCATGAAGACCCGGCGCTCTCCACGCGTAACCCGAACCCGCTCGTCGCGGGTAACGCGGTCACGGTCGAGCCCGGTCTTTATTATCCAGGCATCGGCGGATGCCGCTTTGAGGATTGCGTGGTGGTCACGAAAAAGGGCTGCGAATTCCTTTCCTCCCATCCGTACGATTGGGAGATCGCCTGAGCATGGCCAAAGGGCGGGGCAGGGCCGGTTCGCATACGTCGCTGACGGATGCCGCCCGTCCCGTGGCCGAAGCCCTCGAGCGTTATGGTCGTGTCTCCCGCGGCGTCATCAGTGCGCGCGTCCGCGCCAGCACCCTTTCAATCAAGGTGATGAAGCTCGGCGGCGGCCTGCGTATCACGGTCGTCTCCAAGGGCTCGCGCCAAGAACTTCACGTCTACGGCATCACGGTCGATCGGGCCGGCGAAATCCTGTCCGGGCCGGATTTTTCCGGCTACAAGCTGAACTTCGCTGATGAGTAATGTCCCCACAATCATCGCCGAAGTCACGGCCGCCGACTGGTCCGCTGCGGGCCCCGGCTGGACTCACCTGCCTTACCTCGCGCGATTCCGCGCCAATCGCCTGCCACTTTCTTGGGCCGGTTTCTTCACGGGCCGCTATCATGCGGTGCTCGAAAGCGGCCGCTCCGGTAGCTTCACCATCGCGGTGCCCGCCGCGGCGCGCACGACGGCCTTCTTCGCCGATGGACGGGTGGTGCTCCATAGTGAAGACGGTGCCCACGAAGAGGCCACAGAACAGCCGCTCGCCTATCTCCGTCGCTGGTCGCGTGAAGTCCGCGCCCCGCGTCTCGACGGTTGGCCTGCCTTTCAAGGTGGGCTGATCACGCTGCTGGGCTACGAACTCGCGGCGCAGTTCGAGCCGGTGAAGTCCGCGCCGGCCGACGTCCGTGCCCCGCTCGCCGCCTTCCTCGAGGCTTACGAGGCCTGTGTTTTCGACGCCACGAAGCAAGAGCTGACCGTGGTCGTGCTCTGCCCGACTGGCTCGCCCAACTCCGCCTTGCGCGCGGCCCGCGCCCGCGCCCTCGATCTCGCCGCCCGCTGGGAGGCCGCCTGCGCCCAGCCGGCGCCACCCCTGCCTTCGGTCGGTGCGCCGGCCGTCCCGCTCGCGCAGTCGCTCGACGAACCCGCCTTCGTCCGCGCGGTGGCTCGTTGCCAGGAATACATCGCCGCGGGCGATACGTATCAGGTCAATCTCTCCACGCGTTTCGAGGTGCCATCGGTCGATCCGCTTCGCGCCTACGAAGCCCTGCGCTCCGCGAATCCGTCGCCCTACATGGGCCTGGTGCGTCTGCCCGGCGCGACGCTCGTTTGCGGTTCACCTGAACTGCTCGTCGAAGTCTCTGCCGGTCGCATCGCTTCCCGTCCGATTGCGGGGACGCGTCCGCGGGGCGTCGACGAATCCGCGGATCTCGCGTGGGCGCAGGAACTTTCCGGCGATACGAAAGAAAAAGCGGAGCACCTGATGTTGGTCGACCTCTTGCGCAACGATGTCGGCCGCGTCTCACGCCCGGGCACGGTGCACGTACCAGAGTTCATGGCGGTCGAGCGTTACTCTCACGTGATGCACCTGGTTTCGCAGGTCGAAGGCCTCCTCCAGCCTTCCGCCGGTCCAGCCGATGTCATCCGGGCGCTTTTCCCCGGCGGCACAATCACGGGCGCGCCGAAAGTCCGCACGATGCAGATCATCGCCGAACTCGAACCGGTGGCCCGCGGTTATTACACGGGGTCGCTGGGCTGGATCGGTGCTTCCGGCGACCTCTGTCTCAATATTGTTATCCGCTCCCTTTGGTCCGCGGAAGGACGCACCTTCGTCCAGGCGGGTGCGGGTATTGTTGCCGACTCAATCCCGAGCCGCGAATATGCCGAGAGTTTGCGTAAGGCCCAAGCCCCCTTGCTCGCCGCCGCCCGCGCGGCGCTACTTCCATGATCGGCTGGCGCCAAGGCGAGTGGGTGACGTTGCCCGATGGCGCTGAGGTCTCCGCCTTGGTTCCTGGCCCGTCGCTCTTCGAGACGTTCGCGCTTCGCGCGGGTCGTATCGCGTGCCTCGCCGATCACCTGGATCGCCTCGCGCTCGCGTGTCCACGGCTGGGTCTTGATCCGTCGCGTCTCATGCTTGGCGCCGACGCCCAGGTCGCCCGCTGGTCCGTGCCGCTCGGCGGGTTGCTTGGGCGCAATACCTTGCAGGACGCTATCGTGCGCTTACTCGTCGCGCCCCGCGGGGATGGCCTCGCCACCGAATGGCTCACGGTCCGCGCGTTGCCGCCCACGCCTACGTCGATTGACCTCTATCAGCTCACGCTTCGTCGCGATGCCCCCGAATGGCTGCCTCGTCCGAAGAGCGGTCCGTGGAAGAATTCTTCTGACGCCTGGCGTGAGCTCCGTACGCTTGCCGATCGCCCTGATGCCGAAGGCGTCCAGTTCGATGCCCGCGGTTGCCTCAGCGAAGGGTCGCGCAGCTCCTTCGCCTGGTGGGATGGTGCGTGCTGGAATTTCCCAGCGGTCGAGACGGGTCGCCTCCCTGGCACGGCATCGGCGCAGCTCCGCTCAGTTCTGGCTCAGGCTGGCCGCCCGGTGCGCGACGTTTCTTGGCCTGGCTTTCCGATGAATGCCGAATCTCTCCTGGTGCTTCGCTCGACCTTCGACGGGGGCGCGGTCCTCGCGCGGTCCTATCATACGGAAGGACGGCTCGCCTGGCGGCCGTCGGGCCTTCCAGCCGAAGCGACCCGGGCCCTCGCCTTGCTCGCGGCTTGGCGCGCTCAGCGCTGCATCAGCTTTGCGTAAACCGGCAGGGCCGTCGCGAGTACGAGCAGGCCGAGAAAGACAACACTCACGAGCGCGGAGAAGCATGTCGCGACCAGCAGCTTCGCCATCCGCACCTGCGGCTCTTCATCATCGCTCACGTGCGCGCGGGCAGCGTATACGGTGATGGCGAGGCCAACGACGAGCAGGAGCGTGAGGGCTCCGGTGAAATGGTTGAAGTAAAAGCCGGTCAGGCCAGGCAGGGCGCCGGCTTCGCCTTGCAAGGTCGCGGCGAGGATGGGCTGGGAGCGGAACGCAATCGCTCCAGCGGCGGCGGGTAGCGCAGCGGACAGGAACACGGCCAGGGCGGAGACGATCCGGAGCTCGCGGGGGGTCATGGAGGCAGTATTCCGAGGCGGCTTCACAGCGTCAACGCCGGGATTCTCCCTCGCCAAACACAAGCGCCAGCCCTATCTAGAAAGGACATGGATCCCGCTTGGTATCTCTGGCCAGTCTTCATCCTCCTCAACGGCAGCGCGGCGGGCATCTCGCTCGTGGCTGGGGTGGTTTCCGCCCTTTCCCATACAGAGCTCGAGGATATCCGTCGGCAGGACGCCAAGGCCGCGGTCTCGATTGAGCGTTCCCGTGGCGATCAGGGTAACACCCTCGCGGCCTTCGAAGTCCTTTCCGCTGCCTTCGTCGGGATGAGCGCCTTGCTCGGCGGCTTCCTTCTTCAAGCGCGCCTTCAGAACGGGCTTTCGGTGAGCTGGCAGGTCGCGGTCTTCACGGCCGTGGCATTGATTGCCGTTTCTTTCGTGATGGCCTGGCTGACGGTCATGCTCCCGCGCAAGGTAGGTATGCACTTCCGCGTCGCCCTTGCCCCTCGCATCTCCTCCTCGCTCAAGCTCGTCCGTGGCGCCGCCAAAATCCTCCGCACCTTCGGTAAGCTGCATGACTCGCTCGCTCCACCCGAAGAGCCCGGCGTGGATAGGGCTGATGCCGACATTGGCAGCCTCGCCCAGGCCGCCGCCCGCGAAGGCAAGATTACCCAGGCCGAGAGTAATCTCGTCGCTAACGCCGTGCGACTGGATGACATCCCAGTCTCGCATGTGCTCACGCCGCGTCCGGTCGTCACGGCAATCGAGGCCGACCTCACTGTCGCCGATATACTTCGCCTTTATCCCAGCGTCCCTCATGGCCGCATGCCGGTCTGGGAAAATAATCCTGACCGCATCGTCGGCGTCGTCCGCCGCCGCGATATCCTGAAGGCCGCCGGCGAGAATCGCCGCGAGGTCCGCATTCGCGAGTTGATGGGCAAGGCGCACATCGTGCCCGAGAGTGCCACGCTTTCGGACGCCCTGCATGACCTTGTCCGCGCCCATCAGCACCTCGCGGTGGTGGTCGATGAGTTTGGCGCCTTTGCCGGAGTGATCACGCTCGAGGACGTCTTCGAGTCGCTCCTTGGCGTCGAGATTTACGAGAAGGACGATCCGCATCCAGACATGCGCGAACTCGCCCGCCAGCGCGGTCATCGCGTCGGCCGCCGCGCCGGGCCGGAGCATCCGCCCAAGGCCGGAACATGATCGCCGCGGCGCTTGCCTTCTGGACGCACGACCTGGATCCGGTCGCGATCCATTTTCCGAAGAGCTGGGGGCTTAACGGTGTCCATTGGTATGGGCTCGCCTATGCTGCTGGGTTCATGGCTGCCGCTTATCTCCTCGGCCGCTGGCGTCGCGCCGGGCTGACCCCCTTGCGCGATGTCCATGACGAGTCCGCATTAATCACGGCGGTGATGGTCGGCGTCATCGCTGGCGGTCGGCTGGGCCACGTCTTCCTCTATGCCCGCGACGAGTTAGCGGCCGACCCGATGATGGTCTTCCGCGTCTGGCAAGGCGGCATGGCCAGTCATGGCGGCTTCCTTGGCGTGCTCCTCGCGGGCGTGTGGTTCGCGCGTCACGCCAAAGCCGACTTCTTTGCGGTCGGCGACTTACTCTGCGCCCTCGCGCCGGCGGGCATCTTCTTCGGCCGCCTCGCCAACTTCGTGAACGCCGAGTTGGTCGGTAATCCTTCCTCGGTCGCCTGGGCGGTGATCTTCCCGCACGAAGGCCCCATGCCCCGTCACCCATCGCAACTCTACGAAGCCATCGGCGAAGGTCTGATTCCGCTGATCTGGGTGCTCGTCCGTTTCCCGCGCCGTCTACCGCCCGGTCGCATCGCTGGCGAATTTCTGCTGCTGTATTCCGTCGGCCGCATTGTCTGCGAATGCTTCCGCTCTGCCCAGGATGGGTATGTCCTTGGCCTCACGGCCGGGCAATTCTGGACGCTCCCGCTCGCCGCCTTCGGTCTCTTCTTGGTCCTCCGCCCCCGTCGCTCGGCTGAATGATGTTGCCCGTGCGGTCGGTCGGTGGGAAAACCTCTTCGCGCCATGACGAACGTCCCGCTCCTTGATCTCGGCCCGCAGAATCGCGCCCTCGAGGCCCAGTTCGAGACCGCCTTCCGCGATGTGCTTCGTTCGAACATGTTCATCATGGGTCCGCGCCTCGAGGCCTTCGAGAAGGACTGCGCTGCGTTCCTCGGCGTGAAGCACGCCCTCGGCGTCTCCTCCGGCACCGACGCGCTCCTGCTCGCGCTCATGGCGCTCGATATCGGTGAGGGCGATGAAGTCCTGCTCCCTTCCTTCACTTTCTTTGCTACGGCAGGCTCCGTCGCTCGTCTCGGCGCGATGCCGGTCTGGGTCGACGTCAACCCGCACCATTTTAATATCAATCTCGAGGACGCCGCCCGTAAGGTGACGTCCCGCACCTGCGCGATCATGCCGGTGCACCTCTTCGGCCAGTCCTGCGACCTCGATGCCCTGCAGGCGTTCGCCTCCGCCCATAAGTTGAGCGTGATTGAGGACGCCGCCCAGTCCATGGGGGCGCGTTGGAAAGGTCGCAGCACGATGTCCTCCGGCGATTTCGGCGCCACGAGTTTCTTCCCGTCCAAGAACCTTGGCGGCATGGGCGACTCCGGTCTGGTGACCACGCAGGACGACGCGTTGGCCGAACGCGCCCGCATCCTCCGGGTCCACGGCATGCAGCCCAAATATTTCCACCGCGAGGTCGGGGCCAACTTCCGCATGGACCCGTTGCAG
>Ga0208951_1000787_pt1 | contig 14518 bp, 4 predicted proteins | sample GreLakmeMI27MSRF_FD_187702 | JGI IMG/M metagenome (GOLD analysis project Ga0208951, IMG submission 187702) | Freshwater lentic microbial communities from great Laurentian Lakes, MI, USA - Great Lakes metaG MI27MSRF (SPAdes) | ecosystem: Environmental > Aquatic > Freshwater > Lake | place: Great... | reverse complement strand
CCCACGCCGCCATCCGCCTGGCGCATGCGCAGCTGGGTGCGTGCGCGCGTGCCCGGCGCAAGTTCCACCGCGCTGATGCTGGTGATTTCGGCGAGCGTCTCGGTGAGCAACTCGTCAGTACATCCCAGTACAATACCAGCAAGCCCAGCCTGCCAGCCAGTTGCCAGCGCCGACGTTCCATGGTCCCAACCACCGCCGTTGCGAAATCTCTCGCCTTCGTAGTCCACCACCAGTTGGGTGGTTGAAGCCTACGTGCAGGGTGCCTGGCGGGGTGGCGGCAGGGTGGCGGGCCCACCTACCTCGCCCCACGCCCCTCCTGCGACCAAAGCTGGCGCCCTCGCCCGCGCGTTTGGGCGGCGTAGCTGCTAGTGAACTCCGCGTGCGCGACCCGCTCGCCTTCGACACTGGTGCTGGGAAGCGTTCAGCGGCGTGGCTGGTGGGAGCATTTGTAACCTCTGTGATCGGCATGAGCTCCGATCCCAAGCGGCGCACGCGCTCGCGCGCCTCGAGTCGCGGAGACGAGCGGGCGGGCGTGGGCGTGGCGGACGCGGCCGCTTTCCACAGGCAAGAGATGCGTGAGGCTAGAGCTCGTGCGTTGCAGCGCCCCGACAGCACCTCCAGCGTCCTGCGCTCATGGCTGCGCGCCGACACTCTGGCGCTGTGCGGCGCGGAGGCCCCGCTGTTCCTGGCGCTGGATAAGCTGGACGACATGGTGCAGCGTGTGAAGGAGGAGGGCGCCGACGCGCAGAACCGGGTGCTCAAGCGTCTGGAAGCCTCGCTCCAGGTGCGCACACGCAGCCTGACGGGCGCGGGCAGGGCGCGCGTCCCACCTGCTGCCTGCTGTGCACACGGCTGCGGTGGGGACCAAGCCTCTCACGCCGCCCCGCAGACGCTGGAGGTTGCCTCCGCCAGCGCCGGCGCGGCACGCAGCAAGGGCCGTTCCCCAGCCACAGCCGCGCGCGAGGCGAAGCAGCCTGCTGCGCAGCCTCCTGCCCCTGTCGCCACCGCCTCTCCCCCCTCCCTGCTGCGCGGCGGCCCGTTCGCGGCCGGATGCGGCGCGCCCGCGGCTGCGCTGAGCGAGAGCGCGGTGCGCGTGGTGTGCCAGGCGATGGCGGCCCACCGCGCCTCCCTGCCCGTGCAGCTGTGGGGCTGCGCCGCGCTGGGGCACCTGGCCCCTTTCCGCAGCGCAGGCGAGGCGCGCGTCGCCTCGGGCGAGGTGCTGGGCGCGGTGGTGTGCGCGCTGCGGGAGCACACGCTGTACAGCCAGCTGGCGGCGCACGCGGGCGCGGCGCTGGCGCGCCTGGCGGTGACGCCGGAGAGCGGTGACGCGGCTGTGGCGGCTGTGGAGGCGTGCGTGCTGGCGCTCAACGCGCACGCGGGCAGCGACGCAGAGGCGGCTGAGCAGCTCTGCGCCGCGCTGACCAACCTGGCGCAGGGCGCGGCGCTGGGCGACACGGCGGCGGGCGCGGGCGCGGCGAGCGCGGCGGTGGCTGCCGCGCGGGCGCACGCGGGCAGCGCAGGGGTGCAGACCCAGGCCTGCCGCCTCGTCGCAGCCTGCGCCGCCGAGCCGGTGGGCGGCGCCGCGTGCGTGGCCGCGGGCGCGCCGGGCGTGGTGGCTGCGGCGCTGTGGGCGCATGCGCGCGACGCGGAGGTGACCGAGTGCTCAGCCGCTGCCGCAGCTGCCCTCGCGGCGCTGCCCGCCGGCGCCGCCGCGCTGTCTGACGAGGGTGCGCCCGCGCAGCTGGTGGCGGTGCTGGTGGCGCACTGCGGCAGCGGCGCGGTGGCGCGCGAGTGCTGTGAGGCGTTGGCCAACCTGTCGCTGCTGCCTGCACCCGCGCAGGCTGTGGTGCACGCGGGCGGACTGGAGGCCATCCCGTCAGCCATGCGCACCCACCCGGGCTGCGAGGCTGTGCAGGCGCGGGGATGCTGGGCGCTGGGTATCCTGGCGTCAACCTGCGAGCAGACCGCCGCCCGCGCAGCCTCTGCGGGCGCCGTGAAGGCCTGCGTGGCCGCCCTGCGCGCCCACCCGGCCAACCCGGGGGTGCAGCAGCACGCCTGCTGGGCGCTGGGTAGCCTGGCGTGCAGCGCGGAGGGGGCGAAGGAGGGCGCGGGCGGGGGCGCGGTTGGGGCTGTAGTTGCCGCAATGCGCGCGCAGCCCGCGCAGCCGGGCATCCAGCAGCAGGCGTGCTTCGCGCTCGCAGCACTCAGCGCGGCGGAGGGCAGCAGCGCGCACGTGCAGGCTGCTGGCGCGGGCGGCATTGCTGCGGTTGTGGCCGCTATGCGCCGCCACGCGCAACAGGCTGGTGTGGCGCAGCAGGGCGCGGCTGCGCTGGGAGCCATCGCAGGCGCGGCGCCCAACAGCGCCGCCAATGTGGTAGCCGCGGAGGGGGTGGATGCGCTCGCCTTTGCCCTGCGCGCCCACGCACAGCACCCGCAAGTACAGCGCGAGGCGGCGCTGGCCATCGCGGCGCTGTGCGAGAGCCTGCCCTCCGCCGCCGCGGCTGTGGCGCGCGCGGGCGCCATCAAGCCCCTCCTCGTCGCCCTCCACTCCGCAGCCACAGGTGCGGTGCGCCCTCCCGACGCCGCGCCCGCCCTCGCGGCCGCCGCGTTTGCTGCGCTGGGCGCGATGGGATGCGACGCGGGGTGCGCCGGGGAGGTGACGGGCGCGGGGGGCGGGCCCGTGTTGCTGGCCGCGCTCAGGGCTTTTCCCGACGATGAGGAGGTGCAGGCGGAGGGGAGGCACGCGCTGCAGCACTGGGGAGGGGGGGCAGCCGCGCCGCCCACACAGCCGCCGCCCTCGCGCTGGCGGGGCCAGGTGCAGGCGGAGGAGGCGCCGCCGCAGGAGACGCCGCTGCCGCTTTCGCAGGGCGCGGGCGTGCCAGACTCGCCCAGGGCGCAGCCTGAAAAGGCCACACGCTGCTTCTGCTTTGTGCGCAAGCGAGCCTGACGGGTGAGCGCTGTGACGTGAGTGCTTGTATGACAGCCACGCCACCGTTATTCGCGTATTCCTTCACGCGACGTGCGCCTCAGTCTTCGTCGTCGGAGTCGAACAGGCTCTTGCGCCGCGCTGCGCCGAGGAGAGGCAGCTTGGCTGGTGGAGCTGCCTTCGGTTTGGGCAGGAAGTCGACATCGTCGTCGTCTGCAAAAAGTGAAGGCTTTGCAGCGACGACCGTGGCGGGTGCTGGGCGCACCGGCGCTGCCTCATCCCCGCGGTCGGCGAACAGCCCGCCGCGCGCCTGGACGGGCTGCGCTGCAGCGGGGGCTGGAACGACCGGAACGGGCACGTCCGCCTGTGGTGGTGGCCCCGGCCTGGATGGAAGACGCCGCCCGCCAGCGCCCTTTGCGCGTGCATGTGCAGGCGCAGGTGCGTTGCCCGCGCCTAGCGGGTCCTCGCCGCCCGGTGGCGACGCGTCTGCTAACGCCGGTGGCGGCTGCTCCGGGCCAGCAGGAGCGGTGGAGACTAGAGATGGCGGCTTGGGCTTTGCAGAGAGCGGGTCCGTCTCTCCCCTCTCCCCGTCCAGCAGACCACTCCCCGCCATCGGCGCTGGCTCAGCGGCGGCGATGGGCGGCGGCGGCGGGGGCGGCACTGCTGCTGGCGCCTTTGCAAACCACCTCTCGTCCTCCTCCCCAGCGTCAAACAGCCCGCCGCCGGTGCGCTTCGGAGGCGCAACGACTGTCGGTGCCGCTGGCGGCGGCGGGGGCACAGCAGGGGGCGCTGTGGGCGTCTTGGGCTTTGTAGCGCCGCCCCAGTCTCCCTCCCCGTCGCTGTCGCTGTCAAACAGGCCCTTCTGCTTGAGCACCGCGGCAGGCTTCACCGCCGGCAGTGGCGGCGGTGGTGGCGGCGGCGGCAGCGCGCTTGTTGGCTGAGCCTCTTCCTCTCCGCTGCTGCCGCCCTCTAAAAAGCTGCGCGCGGGGGCTGCGGGCGGACGTGCAGCCACAGGCGGCGGCGGCGGCGGCCGCGGCGGTGCGACGTTCATGGCGGCGATAGGGGCTAGTGCTGGCACAGCGGGCGCGGGAGGTGGCGCAGGGGCGTCAAAGATGCCGCTCCCTCGCGCCTTCACTCCATACGCTGCGAAGGCTTGCGTGGAGTGCTCCCCTTCCTCGCTGTCGCTGTCGAACAGCGTCCCGCTGCCGCGCGGGCGGGTAGGCTGCGGCGGGGCCGGGGCGGCAGCGGGCGCCCTTGGGGCCGGGGCTGCGAGGCTAGGCGGCCGTGGCGCAAACGCAGCCGCGTCCCCGTCCTCGTCGCTGTCGTCGAACAGCGAGCCTCTGGACGCGGCGCTGCCGGCAGCGACGGGCAGCGGGAGGGCGCCGGGGGCGAAGCGCAGAGCCGCAGGCTGTGGCTGCGGCGGTGGCAGTGGCAGTGGCGGTGGCGCATTCTGCTCGCGTCCTTCATCGCTGTCCGCCAGAAGCGCGGCCTGGGGCGCCGGCGCGCGCGGCTGTGGCTGAGGAGGTGCCGCAACTGCCACCCCCTCCTCCGTGTCCAACAGCGGCCCGCTGCCCGCGGCTGCGCCCACACCCGCGCCAGCGAACAGGTCCGAGAAGTTGACCGTGTGGGAGCGCGCCCCCCTGGCCCGTGTGGCACCGAAGACGTCGCTCACTGCTGCCTCCTCCTCCTCGCCTGCCTGGGGCGCCGCTGGCGCGCTGGCGCCCTGGACCCTGTGTGTCCCCGGCCCCGCGACCCGCTGTGCTCCGCCCTCGCGGCCCTTCTCGTCCCCGCTGCTGCTGCTGCTGCCGCCCCCCCGCCGCGCCCCGCCCTGGGCCGGGTGCGGTCGCGGCACCTTCGCCTTCTTGCGCACAGCGCGCGCCACGGGCAGCGCGCGCGGCACCAGGCCCGTCTGACGCAGCGTGGCGGCCAGCATGGCCTGGAAGCCGCGGCTCTCGTCCCTGCGGCGGCGCAGCGCCTCGTCGTCCGTCACCGCCTCGTAGCTGCTGCTGCTCTCCTTCGCCGCGTCGCTGTCCGTCAGCTCGCTGCTCTCGCCGCTCAGCTCGCTGCTGCTGAGGTCGCTGCTGGGCTCGCTCTCGCTCTCACCGCTCCCCTCACTGCTAACAGCGTACTCTTCCACACGGGCGCGGACGCCCGCGCCCAAGCCGGGCGGCGCTGCGCCCAACCCCAGCGAGTGGTCGCTCTGGAAGGCGTGGCTGCCGATGATGTGCGGCAGAGCGCGCCAGGAGTCGCCCGGGGAGAGCTGCCAGTCACCGTCCGCGTCACAGTGCCAGCGCCCAGTCGTGGCGACCAGGCACACGCGCAGCGCCTCTGCCAGCGCAGCCTCGCCCTCGGTCAGCTGCGTGGGGAGTGTGAGGGCGAGACAGGGCGTACCAGAGGCGACGTCAGCAGGCGCACCTTCTCTGCTGGGGGAGGCACAGGGCGCGCGTCGCACAGTGCCTTCACCGTCGGGTGGTCGTCCTCATACAGGCGCTTTTCACAGAGGGCGCACTGTGAGCGCTGGGCGCGAGAGCGTGGCACGCACAACGCACGTTCTCAATGAACTGGCTGTTGGACAGCGCGTCGAAACGCAGCACCTCCGCACTCAGCGCAACCTCAGTCAGCGTAGAGTCGTGAGCCAGACGGTCCACCTGGCGGCGCGTGAGCAGGGTGAGGGGAAGCACTGTGAGGCAGGCAAGCATCAGCGCTGCACACCTGCGCCTCCGCTGCCTGCACCCGCTCCAGCAGGCGCGTGCTGAAACTTTGCAGGTACGCGAGCAGCTTCACAGTGCAGCGTCAGTAAGCGCGCAGGCGTGCAGGCAGTGTCACTCACGCACGCGCCTTCCTGTCGTGCGCCGCGCTCCAGGGCTCTTCTCCGAGTTCGTCCAGCTCGGACATACGCACAGTAGAGCTACCCTAGGCGGAGCGTATTTGTACGACCGCCGTCCGCGCGCGCGGTCAGTCCGCCTTTTTGGCTATTGGCTTGCCCGCGCCATTCACCCCCGCCCGTCTTCTGCGTGCTACGCCTACCTGCTCGGTATGTTGATGATACAGGCTTCTGCCATGCTACACTGCTGTGCGAGCACAAGAGGTGTCCCCGGACGACAACGGCAAGGCTTGCGCCGCGCTCTGCCGTGCGCACAGCCGAGGCCGCTGCTATGCGCGCCTCTGCCAGCGCTGACGCTCGTGCCGCGTTCACGCGGGCGAGCATGGCTGAGGACGCGCGCCTGCGACTCGCCGTCTGACTCGCCCGCTGCCTTGCCCGCCGCCGCACCACCACCGCCGCTGGAGCCGCTGCTGAGCGCCGCTGAGCGCGCCGTGGAGGGCTGGGAGCCGCCCAAGTTCGTGTGGCGCACTGCGGCCACGCTGCTGCTGGCCGGTCAGGTGGTGTCGCGCCTGTTTGCCCGCAAGGTGCACTTGCCCAACCTGCAGGAGCAAATCAAGATGGTGGGCCCCGCAACGCTGGGCGTGACGCTGCTTACCAGCTCGTTCGTGGGCATGGTGTTTACCATCCAGTTCGTGCGCGAGTTTGCGCGCCTGGGCCTCACCCGCAGCGTGGGCGGAGTCCTGGCACTCGCCTTCTCACGCGAGCTGACGCCCGTGATCAGCGCCATCATCCTGGCGGGACGCTGCGGTAGCGCCATCGCGGCTGAGCTGGGCACGATGGCTGTGAGCGAGCAGACGGACACGCTCCGAGTGCTGCGCACCGACCCGGTGGACTATTTGGTGGTGCCGCGTGTGCTCGCCTGCGCCCTCACCGCCCCCTTCCTGAGCCTGCTGGCCTTCACGGTCAGTCTGGCTGCCAGTGTGCTGCTGGCGGACGTGGGCTACGGCGTGCCGCCAAACGTCATCCTGGAGAGCGCAGCAAAGGCGCTGGTGCCCTGGGACGTGCTCGGCATGGTCATCAAGTCCTCAGTCTTCGGCTTTGTGGTGGCGGTGGTAGCCTGCGGCTGGGGCACCACCACGCTAGGCGGTGCAAAGGGGGTCGGCGAGAGCACCACCGCAGCGGTGGTCATCTCCCTGGTCTGTATCTTCGTAGCCGACTTCTTCCTCTCACTCCTCTTCTTCCAGGGCACCGGCGACGCGCTGCGCCGAGTGGTGCGTGCACACGTGAGAGCGCTGCGACGACGTGTGCGCTGACCCACCTCGCGCAGAGTTCCAGCGCAATGTGAGGGCTAGCACTGGGGGTGCCCCCAGCAGCGCTCGCACCTTTTGAAACACGCAGTGCGACACGAGCGCTTTGTCCCTTGTCCCGGCGTATGTGCGGCGCGCTTGTGGCCCCGCCTGCCCCCCCGCAGGCCTGGGCGGGCCCGTACGCGCCGATAAACGTCTTGCCCTACGCTGCCCTGTGAGCCTACCCTGTGTGCCGCCTGCGCTGTGTGGGCCGGCCACGCGCTTTAGGGTGTTGATTGCCTGGCAAAGGAGACTACTGCAATGGACCTCACCGCAGCTGTTGCCAGAGCCGAGCTGGCTGAGAAGCAGCGCGCGACGCTTGCTGCTGAGATCCTGCGCGCGCGTGACGAGCTGAAGACGCTGCGAGCCAGCGTGCAGAGCCCGTCTTCCGACGAAGCTGAAGTGGCTCTGTTGCGCGCCAAGGGCGAACACACGGCAATTCTGCGTCAGGCGAATGCTGTGGCGGACATGTGGCGCGAGAGGGCGGAGAAGGCAGAGGCCCTGTTGGTCGCGCGGCCAGCAGGTGAGACCTCTGAGCTGAAGAGTGCGTGCGAGACCATTGTGTCTTTGGAGGAGGCGCTGGCAGGCACAGACGCAGAATTGGAGAGAATGCGTAAGGAGCTCACAGAGGCTCGCGCAGCCGCGCTGCAGGCAACCGCGGCGGCGCACCTGGCTGTGCCGCCGGTGGCAGCAGAGGCGAAGGCGGCCGTTGCGGGCGCAATTGCCCGCGCAACCGCAGCAGAGGCGGAGGCGACTCGCCTACGCCACGCGCTGGAATCGTCCAACGCAAAGTACGCTGCGGAGATTCAGCGCCAGGCTACCGTGGCTGAGGCTGCGGCGATGGTGGGCGAAGACCAGCGGGCACGGGAGCTGTTTGCGCCGGCACTCGCGGCCAACGAGGACGCGGCGCGCCTGGTGGAGCGGCGCCGCCTGGCGGAGGCCAGCCGTGCGGCGGCGGCGGCGGCGGAGGAGGAGGAGCAAACCACCCCAGTTGCCCCTACTGGCCCCTCTCGCCGCCTGCTGCTGTCCCTGGAGGCGGAGGCCGAGTGCGAGGCGGCGCTGACCCGCCGCCAGTCACTGCTGCGCGAAGTCGAGGGCGGTGTGCGTGGTGGTTCCAGCCACGACGACGACTCCGCGGAGGAGGAGCTGCTGGTGCGAGCGGGCGCGCTCAACTGCCTCGGCGCCGCGCCGAGCGTGGCAGAGGAGCTGGAGAGCGCGTGGCGCAGCACGGGCGCGGCGCATGCTGCGGACGCCATCGAGCGTGCGCTGCAGGGTGGGGTGAAGGGTGTGGCAGCCGTGCCGGCGCCCGCGCGCGCGGCGGTGACCCGCATGGTGACAGCCATGAAAGACCTGCCCAAGCAGCTGGGCGTGGGCGGCGCGGGCATCGTGGGCGGCGGCGGGCTGCTGCGCCCCTCAGCAGCCGTCTCGCGCCTGCTGGCGGACAGCGTCTGCGGCCTGGTGCTGGACTGCATGATCGCGCTGCGCGACAACCCGCTGGCCGCGGTGGCTGGCTGCGCGCTGCTGAGCGCCCTGGCGGCGGGCGTGGACGGAGACGCAAGAACGCGAATGGTCTACGCCGGCGCCGCCAACGCCGTGGTGGCCGCAATGCACGCGCACCGCCGGGACGTGGCGGTGCAGCAGCACGGGTGCGCGGCGCTGGAGCGGCTGACGCAGGGGAGCAGCCACCTGCAGGCCAAGGCGATTGCGGTGGGTGGTTACGAGGCGGCCCTCCTCGCCCTGCGCCTCCACGCCGCGGGCAGCGCGCGCACGGCGCATGCCGCCGGGCGCGCACTGTCGGTGCTGGTGACTGACGGCACGCATGGCATCCCAGCCGGGCCTGGCGTGAGGGCACTCCTCAACGCGCTGGGGCACAACGCGGGGCACGCGGGCGTGGTTGCCGCCTGCTGCTCCGCCGTCGCCAACCTGGCCTTCGACGACGGCATGCGCGCGGCGGCGGGCAGCGCGGGGACCTGCGCAGCGCTGGCCAGCTGCATGCGCACCCATGCGGGCTCGCCAGAAGTTCAGGCGGCCGCTGCGGGCGGACTGGGCGCGCTGGCGCTGTGCGCCGCCAACACAGAGGCTCTCTTCGCTTCGGGTGCGGTGCGCTGCCTGGTGGTCGCGCTGCGGGTGCACGGGGCGAGCAGCGGCGAGGTGTGCCGCTCCGCCTGCGAGGCGCTGGGCAACGCGGCTGCGGCGCCGCAGCTGCTGGCTGAGATGCTGGGCAGCGACGCGCTGGGCGCCTTCGTGGCGGCGCTGGGGGCGCACCCCGGGGAGGCTGACTGTGCACGCGCAGCCGCCTGGGCGCTCCACAGCTCCCTCCGCGCTGGCCCCGCCGAGTGCGCCGCCGCCGTGGAGGCGGGCGCGCTGCTGGCGCTGTGCGGCGCTCTGGGGCGGCACGCGGACGCGCCGCGGGCGGCGCGGCGTCTGTCGCTGGCGCTCACTGTGCTCTCAGAGGGGCCCGAGGCGCGCCGCGCGGCACTGCAGGCGGTGCGTTGCGCCGGGCTCTTTTCTTGCATTGCACGCGCTCACTCACTCCGCTCGCAGGGCGCGCTGCCCGCGCTGACGCGCGCGGTGGCGGTGGCGGCGTGCGGCGGCGAAGAGCGCGCGGCCGAGGCTGCGCTGTGCGGCGTGGCTGCGCTGGCTGCTGGGGCGCTGGAACCCGGCCAGGCCTCCGCCGCCGTGGGCGTTGTGCTCCAGGCCATGTCCTCCCCCGCCCTTGCCGCCAGCTACCCGGTGCAGCTGCGCGGCTGCAACGCGCTGGCCCGCCTGGCCGCCTGCGCGCGCGTGGCTGCGGCCCCACACGCGCCGTTTGCAGCCGCCCGTCTTCTCGCAGCCCTGCGCGCCTTTCCATCCGATCCGGCGCTGCCCCGCCTCGCCTGCTTTGCAATGCACACGCTGGGAGGGGGAGCTGGCTCCGCCGCGCCGCCGCCCTACGACCCGCGCGTCCCCGCTGATGCGCGCACCGCCGCTCTCGCCGCGATGCGGGCCTTCGCACATCATGCGGGCGCGGCCACGCAGGCGTGCCTGGTGCTGGCGGAGGCGCCGGGCATGGGGGCGGGCATGGAGGCTGAGCTGGCTGGGGCGGTGGCGGCCGCCATGCGTTTCCACGGCCGCGAGGCGCGCCTCCTGGCCGCCGGCACCGCTGCGCTGGGCGAGCTGGCGAAAAACGGGCAGGGCCCCGGCAGTGACGCTGCTCTGGCCGCGAGAGCGCCCGCGTTGTGCTGCGGTGCGCTCAGAGCCTGCCCCACGGACTTGCTCCTCGCGCGCGCAGCCTGCACCGCGCTGGCGCGCCTGGCAGATGCGTCGCCAGCGGGCGCCCAGGCCTGCTGCGAGGCCGGGAGCGTTGAGGCGTGCGCTGCTGCTCTGGCGGTGGACGCAGACAGCGCCGAGTGCTGCGCGGCGGCACTGCGTGCGCTGGCGAGCAGCGTGAGGGTTGCGCCGGTGGCGCTTCATGCTCTGCCCGGCCTGGCCGAGGCTGCGTGCAGGGCCTGCAGGGCCCATGTGGAGGCGGCACCCGTGACCGAGGCGGCCTGCAACCTGCTGACAGCCCTGGCGCGCGGCGGGCATGAGGGCGCGCTGTGCGCGGCTGACGCGGGCGGCGCGGAGTGCGCTGTGCTGGCCCTGGGCGCGCATCCTGGCAGCGCCTCCGTAGCCATCGCCGCCAGCGCGGCGCTGCTGGCTCTTGCCCTGGCACCCGCCGCGCACCGCAGCGCCGTGGCGGCGGTGGAGGCGCTGGTGGCAACGCTTGCAACGCACGGCACCGGCTGCGCGGAGCTGGCTGCGCCCGCGGCCGAGGCGCTGGTTGCGCTCTCCGGCGGCGCTGGGGCTGACGCACTGACTGCAAAGGCTGTCGCTGCCAACGCGGGCGGCCTGGAGGCGTGCGTTGCTTCCCTGGACGCGCACGTGGGCAACGCCGCCGTCGCGGCAGCCTGCCTGCGCGCCCTGCTCAGCCTGGGCATCAACAGCGAGACCTGGGGGCGCGCGGGCGCGGCCGGGGGCGCGCGCGCGGCCGTGAAGGCGCTCGATAGAGGCGACGAGGGCCTGTCCGCCCTGGCGTGCCGCGTGCTGCGCGCGCTGGCGGTGGACGACGCCGCCGCCACCGCGCTGGCCGGTGCGGGCGCGGCCAATGCACTGGTCGGGGCGCTGCGACTGCACGCGGCGTCCCCGGCAGTGGTTGAGCTGGCGGCGGCTGCGCTGCGCTCGCTGGCCAGGCACGCGGGCGGGCGGGCCGCCTGCGAGGGAGCAGGCGCGCAGGCGGCCGTGGTGGTGGCGGCGGCGGCGCATGCGGGCGACGCGCCGGTGGAGGACGCAACACAGGGGGCGCTGGAGGCACTGGGCGTGACTGCAGCAGGGGCACGGCCGCGCGCAGCCGCGTTTGCGGCGGCGCCCGCGCCTGCGGCGGTCGCATCCGTCGTCACTCCACCCTCCCCGCCGCCGCCGCCGCCGCTGGCCCCCCTGCCCGGCGATGCACACACGCTTCTTCAGGCGCTGCAGCGGGAGCAGGCGCAGCCCGACGCAGCCCTCGCCGAGCGCGCTTGCCTCTCGCTTGCCGCCGCACTGGCGGGGGGCGGGGGCGCGACGGGCATTGCGGTGACTGCGCTCGTTTCAGCCCTGGTTCGCCACCCGCGCTCTGCAGGCGTCGCGGCTGCTGCGGCCGCCGCCCTTGCCGCGCTGCCGCCGGTGTCGGTGGCGCAGCAGCCCGACGCCGCAGAGGCGCTGCTGGCCAGCCTAAACCGCCACGCGCGCGCGGCTGCGGTGGCGCTGCCCTCCTGCACCCTCCTGGCCAGCCTGGGCCCCCACCTGCCCCGCTCCTCCTCGCTGCGCCTGCGTGCGGCCCCGTCGCTGCTGCTCGCCATGCGCCACGCGGCGGTGGAGCACGGCGCATGCGATGCACTGGCGCAGCTCTGCGGCGTCCAGGCCCTGCACACTGGCGGCGTCGCAGGCGCTGCGCTGGGTGCGCTGCACGCTTTTCCCGGCGACGCAGATGTGGCGGCAGCAGCATGCGCTGCGCTGGCGGCGCGCCTCGGGCCGGCTGAGGCCGCGCCTGGCGCTGCCGCTGTCACCGCCCTCTGCGAGGTCTTGGACTGGGCACCGCCCCTGGCGCAGGCCGAGGCCCTTGCCGCGCTGGCGCAGCTGCTGGCCCTGGCGCCCGCGCACAGGGCGCACGCGCTGGGCTGCGGTGCCTTGAATCACGCATGCGGCTGCCTCGCCTCGGCCGGCGCGCTGCCTGGCCCGGCCCTCGCAGCCTGCGCTGCGCTGGTGCAGCTGCTGCTCGACGGCGACGCCAAGGCGCGCGCCGCAGAGGCTGGCTGCGTGGAATCTGCGGCGCAGGCGATGCGCGCCCACGCGGCGCTGCCCGAGGTGCAGGCGGCCGCTTGCGCCGCGCTCACGCAGCTGACCAGCAATCATGGCGGCAACAAGGGTCGCGCGGGCGCTGCCAAGGCGCATGAGCTGGCGGTGGTTGCGCTGGGGGCGCATGCGCAGCACGCGGGCGTCGCGGCCGCCGCTGCGGCACTGCTGGGCAGCCTTGCGGTGAGCGCGGAGGGGGGAATGCGGGTGGCACAGGCTGGCGGCGTGGCGGCGCTCGTGGCGGCCATGAATGCGCACCCCAGCGCGGCGGAGGTGCAGGCGCAGGCGTGCGGCGCGCTGGGGGTGCTGGCAGTCAGCCCCGCAAACCAGGCGCGCGTGGGCGCCTGCGGCGGCGTGGAGGCTGTGGTGGGGGCTGTGAGGGCGCACTCCACGGCGCAGGTGCTCACGCAGGGGGCGGGCGCGCTCGGGGTGCTGGCCGGGGATGCGGACAACGCAGCCAGGGCACTGCAGGCGGGTGCAGTGGCCGTACTGGTGGCGGCGATGCGGCGGGGGCGAGCGAGTGCGGCGCTGCAACAGCAGGGCTGTGCCACGCTGGGCATCCTCGCCGCCAGCTCCGCATGCACCGGCGAGCAGTCGGCGGAGGCCCAGCGCTCGGTGGTGGAGGCTGCACAGGCGCACTCGGGCGACGCGGGGGTGCTGGAGGAGGCGCTGGAGGCGCTAGCCGCCTGCTGCGTGCACCCGCAGGCGCTGCAGGCGGCTGCGGAGGGGGGCGCGGGGGTGCGCTGCGCGCTGCAGGCGCTGCGCCAGCACTCCGCCTCGGAGGGGGTGCAGGCGCAGGCGCTCTGCGCGCTCGGATGCCTCGTCGCGCACCCGCAGGCTGAGCGAGATGCGGTGGCCGCCGATGCGCTGCCTGCCGTGGTGGCCGCGGCGCGCGGCGCCAGCGCGCGCGCAGGCTCCGGCCGGGGACGCGGCGCGGCGGCGGTGCAGCACGCCTGCGGCGCTCTGTCCGCCTTTGCGTCCGGGCCCGAGGGTGGTGACGCGCGCGTGGTTGCGGCGGGTGGCATCGACGCACTGCTGTGCGCCATGGAGTGCTGCCCATCCGCGCCCGGCGTGGTCGAGGAGGCGCTCATCGGGTTGGCCCGGCTGGCGCGAGACCCGCAGCGCCGGGGGCCTGTGGTCGCCACAGGCGCGCTGGAGGCGGCCGTCGCGGCACTGCGCACGCACGAGCAGGCGGATGGGGTGCAGGAGGCGGGGCTCAGGGCGATGGCGGCCATGTGTGCGGGCGTGCCTGCGAACCGCCAGCGCGCCCGCGGAGCTGGGGCGGGGGATGTGGCGCATGCAGCCATAGCTGCCTTCGGCGACCTCCAGCACGTCGTGGACGCCGCGGAGGCGCTGCTCGCGGAGCTGCAGGATTGAGCACGCCCCAGGCAGGGGGTAAGGCGCCCACAGTCGCACACCACACCCCTGAGGACGCAACCAACAAAGCTGGGACGATCGAACGGCCTATTTTGTTCTACGCCCCGTAGTTGGAGCCGCCGCCCTCCGTCTCCATCCCGCGTCGCACTATAGTTGCTGAGCCCACGCGCGTGCACGCGTGGTATCATGCAGTATGAGGAGTCCGCGCCGGCAACTCGTGACCTGTTCGGCGAGGTGACAGAGCTGCTGCTTGCCGGAGGCTACTTTCGCGCGCGCATTGCGGACCTCACACCCTTCGACAAGGCGCGCGATCGTGCAGCGGGCCACGCTCGTCCTAACATCCCCCGCGTCTGCCCACTGCCCACCTCCTACAGGTCATAGGCGGGCTTGCGTGGAGCATTACCGCCTCCAACGTGGACGTGGACTTCGACCTGTTCTATGACGAGGACGCGAACATCGGGCAGAAGATCAAGCTGAGCGAGGCGATAGAGCGAGCGCTGCGCAGCATGGCCTGTCCCGCACCGCTGCAGGCGCACCAGATCCAGGGATTGGACTACCCCGCCCTCTTCCCGGTGGTGCAGTGGCTGGTGAAGCGAGTGCTGGCGACGCGGGAGGAGTTTGGGGACCAACGGCGCAGCTATGCACTTCACGCCTACAGCGCACACGGCTACGCGCCGCTCAACGCATCACTGGCGC
>Ga0208951_1000786_pt1 | contig 14547 bp, 17 predicted proteins | sample GreLakmeMI27MSRF_FD_187702 | JGI IMG/M metagenome (GOLD analysis project Ga0208951, IMG submission 187702) | Freshwater lentic microbial communities from great Laurentian Lakes, MI, USA - Great Lakes metaG MI27MSRF (SPAdes) | ecosystem: Environmental > Aquatic > Freshwater > Lake | place: Great... | reverse complement strand
AAGTGGTGGAAGTTCTGGAGAGGGGCGAGTGAGACGAGTATGTGAGACCCGCAAGGCAGAGCGCACTGCACGCGCCACGCACCTCCCAAAGCACCAGGTGCAGCCCGTACTCCCGCGCCAGCTGCACCAGCGTGGGGCGGTGCACCAGGTACTCGGGCACGTCCTCCACCGCGTCTGCCAGCGTGAACCGGTACTCCAGCCCGAACGGCGACGCCCCTGCGTCCAGCGCCTTGCTGGCGAAGCGCGGTCCGAAGACGCAGCTGAAGACCTGGTTGGCGATGCGCATGCCCGGGCGAGCGCGCAGCTTCCGCACCAGCACGTCCGCGTCCAGCGTGGTGCCCACGAAGGCGCCGCCCGGCGCCAGCGCCTCCGCCACGTTCTGCAGCGCCCGCCGCGCGCGTCGCTCGCTGCTGAAAGCATAGTGCAGCGCGAACTGGCAGCTGACCACGTCAAAGGGGGCGTGCGGCTGCAGCGCCCGCCCCAGGGGTGCCTCGAACGCGTCCGCCACCAGCAGCGCGGCGGGGAAGGCGTAGCGGGCGCGGTTGTAGCGCTCGCGAGCGTCCTTGCGCACTGACTCGACCGCGATGTCTACGCCACAGTAGAACCCCACTCCAGCCTCCTTCCACTTTGGCAGGTCGCCGCCCTTGCCGCACGCCAGGTCTAGCACGTAGTCCCCCGGACGCGTGAACTGGCTGATCAGGCTGCTCTTGACCCAGTTGTTGAGCTCGCGCAGCTGCAGGATGTCGCTGCGCTTGCGCTCCTGCGTGCTCTGCCCCTGCCGGTCGCTGTAGTGCCGAGCCACCAGCTCCGCAGCCGCGTCGGGCATGCCGCTGGCAGCACCTAAGCGAGGGCGGAGCGAGTATGTTCAACTCTTCTGTCTGCTGTTCGAGCGTCGTGGACTCGTGGTGTCCAGCAGTTTCTCCGCCTCCGCACAGCCCGTTGCGCTCCGAGTGGGGTTGTGAGGCAGCATGGCCTCGGACGGGTGCCAGTCGCTCTTTGCTCCGGCGCCCGCGGCAACGGTGGCGCTCGCTCCCGCCTCCAAAACGGCTGGCGGAGCCACTGGCGTCTGGTACGGCCCCGCGCCCACGGGCTGGCGGACGGCCACGGGCGCGCCTGTGGTGGCTGTGGAGCTGCCTTTTGATGCGGCCAAGGAGCCGCGCTCGCTGCCCCTCCCTGGCGGCCTGCGCCTCCCCATGCTGGGCGTCACCGCCACGGACGACGCCTCAGTCAGGTGCGCCTCTGCGCCTGCGCCTGCGCCTGCGCTGACTGACGCGGGCCCTCCGCCGCCGCAGGGTGGCGCTCGCTCTCGGCTGCTTGCTCGTCGCACCCGGCGCCGAGGCGGCCGTGGGCCAGGCGCTGCGTGGCGCTGCGTGCGAGAAGGCGTTCCTGGCGGCGGTGCTGCCTGGCGCGCCGCGCGACGCAGGTGCGCTTGCTTGGGTGGCGCCGTCCCTGCTCTCCCTGCTCACCTGGCTCGCCCCCACGCAGCCGCGGTGCAGGCCTCCTGCGCCAGCCTGCTGACGACGCTGGGGGTGAGCTCGCTTGACCTGCTGCTGTTGGACGTGGCGGCTGCGGCTGCGGGCGCCCCAGAGCCCCTCCCCCAAGCCGTCGCCGCCGCCTGGGCGGGCGTGGAGGCGCTGCTCGCCTCCAGCACCGTGCGCGCCGTGGGCGTGGCGCACTGCGGCTGGGCGACGCTGGAGGCGCTGTTGGGCTGCTGCGCCGTAAAGCCAGTTGTCAACCTCTGCGAGCTGCACCCGCTCCTCTCGCAGGTGCGCCGCCGCGGCCAAAGCGAGCACCGCCGATGTGCACTCACCCCAACCGCCTTCGCCCCCCAGCGCAAGCTGTGCGGCTGTGCGCGCCGCAAGGGCGTCGCAATGGCTGCGCTGGCGCCCCTGGCGCGCGGCGACCCGGCGCTGATGGAGCACCCAACGGTGCTCAAGCTGGCAGCCGCCTACGGCAAGACGCCCGCTCAGCTGCTGGTGCGCTACAACCTGCAGCGCGGCGTGCCCGTGCTCTCAAAGTCGGGCCTGTCGCTGGAGGAGCTGGAGGGCGCCTTCTCGTTCCGCATCAGCTATCCGGACAAGGTGCACTTGGACGAGTTGGACGCAGGGCGCCGCTTCCTTCAGCCACCGCAGGGCTGCTCCTTTCCCACCGTGGACTGAACACTTTTTTATCCCTACGTTTGTGGCTTTCGAGGTTTGTGCCGCGTTGCGCCCGTCGCGTCTCTCAAGCGTCGTCCGACACTACGCGGCGAGCACTGCACGTTCGAAAAGCAGTACATAAGTAGTTCGACCTGAGTCGACGTCGACTGTACTGTTCGTCGTACGTGTGGTGTTCGTGCGTTCGAGACCTGCGACTTGGCGCGCCCCCGGATTTTCTTTTTCTGTCGTCTGCCACAGCCTCTGCCCATGGCTGAGCGGTTCGCTTTCGACGTGGAGTGGCACGACCAGAAGTCTGAGCAGACCTACCTGCTGCAACTGCTGGTGACTCCGTCTGAGTCGGTGGTGGAGCTCTTTGATCCCGCACGGAAGCGCATGTTCCTCAAGCGCACGCACTGCCCGGACGTTAAGCTGGAGCAGCTGTTCGTGGGTGCGACGGTTGTGCTACTCTCGCGTGCGCTGCGCATCGTGGGCTACGCGGACGAGTACACGCGTACCCGCCTTTCTGCTCGCCGCGAGAGGTGCGGAGCAACGCACGTACTCTTGGCTCCTTGCTAACCGGTCCCGCAGCGTCTTCCTGTGCGTGAAGGCTCTGCAGCACTGCGGCGCGGTGCTGTCGGCTGCGCAGTCGCGCGCTTCGCTCGTGCTGGTCAACGCAAAGGTGGGAGTGCTCAGCGCAGCGGACCCGCAGAGGCTGAGCGGCGAGGCCACCAGCAGGCAGTGTTTTGCCTTTGAGCTGCTGTCGCACAGCGGACACGCGGCTCAAGCTCTTCGTGCCGCGCTCGGTCAGCCCACCTTTGGCTGGTGGTCTATTGGGCAGGAGGCGGTCGACGACGCGGCGTTCTTCTTCAGCGCGCAGGTGCGTGGACTGAACGCATTATTGACCGGTTGACTGAGTGACCTTCACAGGTTGCGTGCACCTCCCGCGGCGTGTGCAGCTCCCTGGCGGTAGTGAAACCTCACGCGGTGCACGCCGGCAGCGCGGGCGCGATTTTGGAAGCGCTCCAAAACGCTTTTCTAGTGACTGGCGCAGCTGTGCGCTGCCTGGACAAGGCGCAGGCCTCCTCGTTCCTCACCATTTACGACGGCGTGGCTCCAGACTTCGCTCACATGGTGGAGGAGCTAGCGTCTGGCCCTGTACTCGCACTTGAGGTTGTGGCTCGCCACAGCGGCGACGCCGAATGCATAGTGCAGCAGCTGCGCGAGCTCGCCGGGCCCTCTGACCCAGACCTGGCGCGTGTGCTGCGGCCCAGCAGTCTGAGGGCGCAGTATGGAGTGGACGGCGTCAAGAATGCTCTCCACGTGACGGACCTCGAATCGGACGGCTCTATCGAGGTCGCCGCTTTCATGCACACGCTGGCATGAGCATCAAACGGGAATAAACGCGTGTATGTATTCGTTGCTTGTTCCTGGTGGAGCCTCCGTCGGCTACGTCCCTGTTCTTTCAAGTCTTCCTGTTCACCGCAATAGCGAGTGGCCGCGCCGGTACGGCACTGTCTGATCCTCCTCTCCCTCCTGCGCTGCGTCGATCTCCTCGTACGGGGCCGTGGTCCGCGCCAGCGCGGCGCGGAGACAGCGGATCTCGAAGGCGGCGGCCACCGCGTCAGCCGAGTGGGCCGCCACCTCCTTGTCGTACAGCTCCTGCAGGGCAGCCAGGCGCAAAGCCAGGGATGCGGCAGACTCGCAGTCGGGCAAGTCGGGCGAGCTCGGCGTCGTGACCGCATCCGACACACTCGCACGGGGCGAGGGGCACTCCTGCGCGCTCACACCCTGGTTGAAGGGGAGCACTGGCGTGGCGGGCGAGAAGGGTGGTCCACCCTCGCCCAGCCACTTGAGTAATGTGTTCGACGCCCGGGCGCTCTCCCTGCCGGACAAGGAGGAGAAGGAGGAGGAGGAGGAGGAAGAGCTGGGCCTGCCACCGCGCGCCATGCTATCCGCCTGAAGGATCAGCTCCACACTGATCTGCGCAGCGGCTGTGGCAGCTGCGGCGGCTGCGGCGCAGTCTGACGCGCGGCCAGCCTTGCTTGCCGAGAGCAACTTGTCGGCTGCGGCGCAGTCGGACAAGCGGCCGGCCACAGAGGCGCTCAGTTCCACTGCAGCCGCGTCGCGGTCCGTCTTCGCGCTGGCTGCATCGAGAATGCGACCCCGCTGGGACTCGTTCAGCTGCACCGCGGCCGCATCGCTTTCCGCCTTGAACTGAGCGCCGTCGGAGGCGGCCTGCGATGGAGGTGCGCAAGGCCGCTGATGCGTCGGAAAGCTGCACCCTGGCCGCTGCTGAGGCGATGCTCGCGCTGGCGCGGTCCGCGGCGCGACCCGCGACAGCTGCGTTGAGCAGCGTGGTTGACGCGGCTTGGCTTAGTGACAGCTGCATCGCTGCTGCGGCGGAGTCCGTCGCGCGGCCGGCCTTGCTCGCCGAGAACAGCTTGTCAGCTGCGGGGCAGTCGGACGCGCGGCCGGCCACAGAGGCACTCAGTTCCACCGCAGCCGCGTCGCTATCTGTCTTCGCGCTGGCGGCATCGAGAATGCGTCCCTGCTGGGACTCGTTCAGCTGCACCGCGGCCGCTGCAGAGGCGACGCTCGCGCTGGCGCGGTCCGCAGCGCGGCCGGACACGCTCACACGCAGCAGCTTGTCTGCTGCAGCGCTGTCGGACGCGCGGCCGGCCACAGCAGCGTTCAGCAGCGTCTGGGCTTGTGCGCTGTCGCTGGTCAGGCGGCGCACGCTGTCGCGCAGGCCGACCGCCTCGTCCTCGAGCTGCAGCAGCTGCGTCTAGACGAGAGGGGGAGATCGGAGATGAGTGGCGCCCACGCACAGGCGCTCAGGTGCAGCCAAGCTGCATACTTGTTCCGCCAGTCGAGAGCGCACGAGCGTCTTCACGTCCTCTGGCAGACCTGCGAAGGGTGAGCGAGTGACTACCCTGGAGGCGCTAACTCTCATTGGCGCAGCGCCAGCGTCGCGCGCTTCCGCAAGCGTAGCCACCCAGCTGCCCGTGGCGAAGGTTCCTCAGCTTCAGTCGCACCTGCGAGTCCGAGCAGAGCGTCGCCGCAGTCCACGCGGCGCCCAACGGTCCCCCGCGAAGCTGCGCTTCGCGACGACCTACGCGACCCAGGCAGTGAGGCGGCGCAGCGTCAGCATGTGGCAGGCGGGCGAGGTGGTCGGGAGCTATGGCCGAGTGAGAGCCGCACCCGCGGCTTCGCGTGGGCGACTGGTTGCGCTCCGGTCTGTCGCCGTCGTCCTCCCGGATGCTCTTCAGCATCGCGCAACCAATAGCAACACACGCAATCACAGGGCCACCAGGCACACGTTGTGGTGCCATTTTTGGGCAGCGTTTTGGTCGGCGCCGCACCGTCGGTGCTTCGCTCGGGTCGTACGGTCTGTATACTATGTATGTAGTACGGTCGGTCGTTCGCTTTTCTTCAGCACCGCTGGCCCTCCATCCTTCCTGTGCACTCTGCGCAGGCATGGACCTGGATGCGCTCCTGGCAGGCGAAGCGGATGCCGAGGAGCTCTCAGGCGCGCTTGAGCCCAAGCTTTCCCGGGCGCTGCTAGGCCTCTCTGACGCTTGCACGCAGACGACGAGCCTGATTGCGTGGCGCAGCCAGCAGAGGCACCGGCAGACGCGGTGTTGGACTCGGAGCCAGAGGAGGGCGAGCTACCGTCGGAGGCTGACCCAGTGCACGCGGGACAGCCGTGGCCTGCAGCACCGCCGCGCGGCAGAGGCGCAGGCAGGCCACGGGAGGTCGGACCGTCGGGTCAGTATAGCACAAAGGCGAGATGCGTTTCGCTCAGACTGCCCTCCACACTCCTCTGAGGCCACCTTGCTCGCTGGCGCAGGTGCGGAGCACCGCCACACGCATCTCTAAGCAGCTGAAGGAGAAAAAGGTGTGTGCGGGCTCGCGCTGCCTGCTGTGTGCCGCGCAGTCTGTGCAGGCTGCTGTCGCTGTGCGTGTCGATGTGCTGACAGACTGCCACTGCGGGCAGCTGCACCTGCTGCTGGAGCTGTGCGCCCGCTTCGGCGCGAAGCTGGCTGAGCAGGTGCTGCGCGAGACGCTGGCTCTGGAGAGCGAGGGCGGGCTGCTGACGGCTGACGGTTCGCGGCGTCGGGACGCGGGCGGCGCCTATCTCACGCTCTTCGCGAAGTGCGTGCCCCTCACGCCCTTCGCCTCGCGGGCCACACTCACAGCGCCATGCTGCCCAGGCACGTGCCCAAGGCTGAGCTCAACCGGGTGGTGCGCGATGCCACAAAGCACTTCCAGAGGGGGAAGGCGCCCAGGGCCACTGCCAATCCGCATGCGGCGGCGGCAGAGCGCTTGGGTGGGGACCGGCGGGAGCGGGCGGGCAGCAGCGAAGAAGGGTGATTGCGTGGTCGCTCCAACCTGCGAGCGTGAGCTCCGCTCTTCTTCGAGGACTTCGACGACTAGTTTAGTGGGCTAAACAATGAAACAACAGGACCCGCGCCTGTACGCGGTGCGAGGCCAGTGCACTTGGCGTGTCCTCCTAGGCGCCAGTTGCTCTGACTTCTCCAGTTCGCTCGCTCGAGCTACTCACGAAGCTGGCGCCGCAGCTGCGGCGCTCTCCTTTGCCGCCTTCTCCGCGGCGCGCTCGTCCGCCTTGCGCTTCTCGCGGCTCAGGAACTCCGCCATCAGCTCTTTCGCAGCCGCCAGCTTGCTAAGCAGGCCCTTGTAGAGGTTCAGGTCCGCGTTCACCTTGCTCAGGGGCACGCCTGCGGCCTCGGCCAGCGTGGCGAGCGCGGCGGGCGTGGGGGCGTTCATGGCGCCCGCCAGCTCCAGCAGGCGGAAGAGGCCAATGGCGATGAACTTGCTGTACACCAAAGTGTTGCTCGCCGCGCGCGCCTTGAGCGCCGCCAGGGCCTCAAGCCCGGCCAGGCCCTCAATCCCGCCCGCGGCGGTGGCGGCGGCGGTGAGCGCCGCCTGGTCCTTACGCCACTGATCTGGGCTCTCGTCCAGGGCCTTCAGGAACGCCTTGAAGATTGCGTCCTTGCTCTCCAGGCCTTGCGGGAAACCCTCCATGAGCTGGTCAAACACGCCGCAGAAGCCCAGCGCGGACACCTGCGCGAGTCTCAGGGTTAGCGTCGCGCGGCCCCAAGAAGGCCCAAGAAGCCGCGGATCCACGCAAGGCTACCGCCCCGACCGAGCTGCTGCGCCATGCGCACCGGCGTGTAGGCATAGTTGACGTTATAGCGGGTCAGGTGCTGTGTGACCAGCAGCTCCTGTAGCACGTTGCCGTAGACGGCGGGGATGGGGAACTTATACGCCTCCACGAACTTGCGCTTCGTGTCCGCAACGGTGGGCGATTGGGCGGCGGCTGCGTGCGGAGCGAGGCGTGAGCAGGCTGGCGACGGGCGCGCGGCAGCCACCAGGGCTTGCACTGAGGGGGAGGGGGCCCCACCACGCACCGCTCACAACCACCACAGCGCGGCCCGCAGCGCAAGTGGCGCGCGGCCGCGCCGCGCGGCTGAGCGCGAGGCACGCGCGGCGGGCGGATGCAGGAGCACTGCACGCAGCAATGGGCGCAGCGGTGCAGCGGGCGGAGGCGGGCTGGGCGCGCAGCACCGACGCGGTGGCGAGGCTGGTCATAATTCGCGAGACAGGGCGGCGCTGAGAGGACCGTGAGGTGGTGAGGATGCGAACGAAGTTCGTTGCGAACAGCGACGACGAGCGAACGAACAGCGGTCGAACAGCACTCAGCGCTCTCATTGTGCTGACCCTCGAGGTGCCTGCTGCTGTCTTACGAGGGCATGCTGCGCCCTCTGGCGGCGGTGCAAACCTGTCTCCTGAGAGGCTTGCGTGGGCGAGCGCCCTCTGCGTGCGTCTCGGCCCTGCCCGGGCAGCCCATGAATAGCGCGCCGCAGCCTCCCGCGTGCGTGCGCAGGTCGGGTGCGGTGCGGGCGCGCTGCGTTGCTAGCACTGGGGGCACGCTGGCGCCCTGCGAGTACCGTGACGCCTTCACGCTGTTGGTGCGGCACCTGATTGCGCGTCGGCATCTATCGGAGGCGTCCGCCCAGTCGTCGCTGCGCCTGCTGGACCAGGGGCAGCCGCTGCGGGGCAGTGCTCTGGGCGTGCTTAAAAAGAGTTTCAAGGCTCTGCGCAGCGCGCCGGAATCAGCGGACCTGCTGCAGCGCCTGCCTGTTGAGCTGCTGGGCGCGGTGGCTGCGGGCGTAGCAGGACTACCGCGCGAGGCGCTGGGGTGGCGTGGCACATCCGTTCGCCGAGCTGTGGATGCGCTGCGTCACGCCTTTCTGCTGCGCCATCCGCGCGCCCAGCCCACGCTGCTTCACGCTTGCCACCTCCTGCTGGCCGCCTCTAGCTCGCGAGCACTCTCACAACGAAGCCCCGAGCTGGCACTGGCAGCCGCCGCGCTTGTGCGTGCGCTCATCGCCGCACACGGTCAGCCGGGCCCGGTGGCTCTGGAGGCGCGCGCGGCGGAGGCTGCCGCGAGCCTGGCGCGCGCGGCGATGGTGGCGGGCGACGGGGAGGGCTGTGACGGAGACTGGGCACTGTTCGACGGGGACGGGGAGGAGAGCGACGGAGAGGGGGAGCATGAGAATGAGGCGGTAGTGCGGCAGCCGCGCCTGCAGCCCGCCCCCGCCCGTCCCCCCGTGCCGCCCGCCGCGCTCGCCTCCCTCGCCGCCGAGCTGGCCGCCTGGCACTCGGCGCTGGAGGGCGCGCTGTTGCGCGACGCGGATGCGGAGGAGGCTGCGCTCTCGGCGGTGCGGCTGGCGCTGGAGGAGGCGTTTCCCGAGGGCCTGCTGCTCCTCTTTGGCAGCCGCGCCACCCGGCTGCACCTGCCCGGCAGCGACGCGGACATCCTGCTGCGCCTGCCCGCGCCGCCGCCGCCCGGCAACGCGCGCGGGACTGCGCGCGAGGCGCTGTACCACGCGCGGCGACAGCTCACACGAGCCAGGCTGGCTGATCCCCGCACCATGCTCCTGCTCCCCTCCGCCCGGGTGCCCCTCCTGCGCTTCGCGGCCCCCTCCCTGCGCTGCGACCTCTGCTGCGACGCCGGCGGCGACGACGAGGCGCAGGCCTCCTCCAGCGGGCCAGCGGCTGCCGACTGGGCGCGCACGCAGGCGGCGCTGCAGGCGGCGCTGCGCCCCCTGGTGCTCGAGCTCAAAGCCATCGTGCGCACCGGCGGGCTGGGCGACCCCTCTGCGGGGGGGGTGGGCGGGCACGCGCTAACCAACATGGCGCTTGCATACCTGCGCCTGAGCGGTGGGCTGCAGGGTCCCGACGCGCTGCTGGGCTGCCTGCACTTCTTCGGCCACACCTTTGACTACAGCTCCACTGCCATCAGCCTGCGCGGGGAGGGGGCGCTGGTGCCCCTGCGCCAGGCGATGGCGGAGGGGTGGCCGTCGAAGAGCAAGCTGCACGGGGGTGCTGCGCCGCTGCTGAGGCTACACATCCAGGACCCGCTGCGCGCGGGGGTGGATGTGGGCGCCCCCTCCTGGAACGTGGGGGCTGTGCGCACCCTGTTCCGGAGGGCGTTCAGCGAGCTGGTGCATGGCGGCGCCGTGCCACGGCTGATGGCGCTGGAGGCCCCGCAGCAGCAGCAGGAGGCCAGGCCGGCCCAGCCGCGGCCTCGCAGGGGTAGCGTGAGGGGCCGGGAGGGCAAGGGGGGGCAAGGGGGGCAAGGCGAGCGCACATTTGTGTCCAGGGGTGGCCGCGGCGGCGGCGGAGGTGCCGCCACTGAGACGCGTTGAAGGACGAAGGACGCGCGCGGCGTGGTTTCATATAGCAGCGTACAAGTCTAAAACCACTCTCTGACGACATGTTGGGACACAACTGCGCCCACCGCCACAGTGTGGCCACGCCTGCGTCTACGTGACATGACCACGTACTTTATTATAAGGGCTTACGCTATTCAAGATTTAAGGCCGCTTATTTTCTGGGATGGCAAATATGGGATCCGTGACAATTATAAGCTGGGATGGCAAATATGGGATCCGTGACAATTATAAGCTTATTATAAGCGTTTTTGCGGCTTGGCGGCTATAAGTTGCCTTATATTTAGAGGGGATTAACGCAGTTGGAACCGGGTTCCCCTGGAACCCACCCCCCCTACGCCCGCGTCCCGTCGCTTCCCCCCCTTAAAACACCCTACACCTTTAAAGATATTCAGTCTGAGGTGGTCTGGTGCTTCTCCAGACGCTCCGCACTCCGCGCGGAGCGCGGAGCGAGCTTGGAGCGTTTTGGCTGAAGCCCTAGCCCTTTTTTAGGGTATGCCGGTGACGGCCACCCCAATAATTTTCAGACTGTGCAGATTCGAGCTCAGCGTGGTCGATTTGCTCGGTAGGCACTTTGTACTACAGAGGGAGGCGCGGCGGGGCGCGGTAAAGTGATGTGGGTTCCAGGGGAACCCGGTTCCAACTGCGTTAATCCTTAAAGATTAAGATTTACGTCACTTTTTGCTGACATTTGTCAAAAATTCATTGCCCATCTGGTGGCTGTTCATGCAGCTAGTCGTCCCTGAATCTGCACTCGTCAGCCGTCCGTGCCGCCTCACCTCCGCAGCGCGCCCGCTGCCCGCCTCCCTCCGCCGGCCCACCTCACATTCCTCTCGGCGCCATGGCGCTGCTTCCGCCGCGCAGCGATGCGCGCACGCTGCACGTGTTTGACTTTGACAGCACGCTTGTGAACACCCTGGGACCAGAAGAGGGTGCGCGGGCCTGGCTAAATGCGACTGGCTCGCCTTGGCCGCACCAGGGCTGGTGGGGGCGCCTCGAAAGCCTCTCGGAGGCGATGCCCTCGTCGCCGGGGCCGGCGATTGGCGCGTACCTGGCGGCGGTGGAGGATGAGTCTGCGCTGGTGGTCTTGCTGACAGGCAGAAGAGCACACCTTGCGCCCGGGGTGGGCCTACACGCGGAGCGCCACGGCGCAGCGCGCTTCCACAGCCGCCACTTCAACGACAGCTCGTTTGAGACGCTCGAGTTTAAGACCAGGTGCCTGCGACGGCTGATCGCGCTGCACGCCGGTGTCGCTGGGCTGGTAATCTACGAGGACCGGGCGCCGCACGCGCACGCGTTCCAGACGCTGGGGGCGGAGTTCCCGCACCTGCAGTGGACGGTGCATCTGCTTGTGCCCGGCGACAGCGGTGGCAACGCGACTCCCGCCAAGAAGCTCGACGCGCCCCCGCAGCCGCGCCGCCGCTCGCTGCCGCTGCCGCGCACGCCCGCCGCTGCAAGCGCGCCCGCCGCTGCGCCGTCGTCTTCGCCGTTGCACAAGCGGCTCCCCTGCTACGAGTTGCTTCACTACCTCAGACTGTGTGTGGCGCTCCCGGCTTCGTTTGCAGCCGCGGTGCCGGCCAGCTGGCGCGCCAACAAGCTCGCCAGGGACGGCGCCTGTCCCGAGGCACACGTGACCGTGGTCAACTCTGCGGAGCTGCGTGCGCTCACCACTGCAGATCCAAACGTGCGCACAGCCCTCAAGACGCTGCTGCGCCGCGCGCACCGCGGGCCGCTCAAGCTGCTTGGCCTGGGCGCGGCCGTGGGCGCCACAGCGGGCGCGGCCAGCGCGTTCGTGGTTGTTGACTTCCCTCCCGGCAACTGGATCCGCCGCCAATTGGGACTTCCCAAAGCGGAGCTCCACATTACCCTCGGCTTCGACCCAGAAGATGTGCACGGCGCGCCAAAAGGCGCCGCGACACTCTTGCGGGTGCCTGCCGGGGGATGGGGAGACTCCGAAGCTGCGCAGCTGGCCATGGGGAGGGCGCTGGCGGACAGAGTCGCGCTGCTGCGGCGCAGGGCGGCGGCGGGCGCGCCTGGGAGCGACGCGCCGCCAGCCGTATGCGACGAGCAGCGGGCGTCCGAAGCGTGATTGATTTGATGCGAGATGTAACGAGCGTAAACGTTCGACGAAAGCTTTCCGAGCCGCCATCATGCGCGCCTTGACTTAGGCGGCCTGCACCTTGAGGCTAGCATCACTCACCGAGGCTGATGCCGAGAGCGCGCAGTGACTGCACTTCTGCACGTCTTCCACCGACACGTCAGCGCAGAAGCCGTTGCTCAGCGCATCGGCAGCCGCCTTGAGGTCAGGGTTCATGAGCGAGTCGAGAAGCGAAGTGCGCGCGGCGTCCTTCACCTCAGGTGAGGAGGTGAACGCATAGATGGCCAGCACCTTCTCAGCCTCGCGCCCAGTTAGCGACGCGTATTCCCCCCGGCTGAGCTTTTCGGTCATGCCCTTCGGGAGGCGATGCGACGAGTCCAAAAAGGCGGCTGCGTCGGTGCCCAGGCCTGCGCATAGGAGCATGATGTGCAGGCGCACGCCCAGCAAGTGGCCTCAGGCTTCAGAAAGGCATTCCGCAGCGCGTCGAACACGGCCTTCTGTGCCGGGTCAAGGCCCGCGCCGTCCTCGTGGTTCGGGGGCGACTGCTCGCGGCGCGCCTCGCTACCCTCGGGCGACGTCAAAAGCGCCACCAGAGCATCGGGCGTGCAGCGCCCGTCAGCCGTCAGACTTGCGAGGCGGCGGGCCGAGTCCAGACCGCGCGCGATGATGATGCTATCGCCCATGTTGGCACGAGAGGACATCCTTGACGGAAGTGCTCAACGCCACAGGGATACGGCGCCGCGCAGATACGCCACGGAAAAGCAAGTACACGACAGCGTAGCGTCGATGGAATCGTGGGAGGAGTCGTCCGACGTCTCGACGGAGGGGCGAGGAGTCAGCGCATGTGGGTTATGCGAGGAAATCGAAAGCACTGCCCTCTCCGCCATCGCTATGTACGTCCCTGTGGCTACCTTTATTTGCGTGGCCTGGCTGGCGAGCCTGGCTGACGGCTGGTCTGCGCCCGGCCACTTGGTGACAGCGGCGCTAGCACAACGCCACCTGTCTTCGCGCGCGGCAGCCGCGGTGTCGCGCGACCTAGGCTCATACTCGCCATTCTACCCCTCAGAGAACGACTTCGTCACCGCGGCGGAGTGGTGAGTTAGCAGAGAGCACAAAAGGGCTCTTCGCGCCTGACACTCCTTCCTTCGCCCAGGGCGGACACCATCAAGAGCAGTACGCATGCCTTTGACAGCTGGCACTTCGTAGACAACCCATACAACCCGTACGTGCTGGCGCCCTCGTGCCCCGAGACACCGGTGAACATCGTTTGGGCACTGGAGGAAGCGGCCGCTGTGCTTCGCAGCAGTCACAGCGACCCGTGGTCGAGGAGCTTGATGCTGCGCTATCTCATTCACCTTGTGGGCGACGCGCACCAGGTGCGTGCAGCACGCAGCTTGAGTGCGCATACGGTGAGTTGACAGTCTCTTGCCTGTAGCCGCTGCACACCGCGTCGCTCTTCACCGCCGGCTTTCCGTCGGGCGACCACGGGGGCAACTCGGTGAAGGTGCTGCGCGCAGCTTGCGCAGAAGCCTCCAACGCTGACTGCGTGCCTCACTCGCAGCTGGACCCCTCCGTCCGAGTCGGACACGAGTCAGCCACCGAGCTGCACGCCTTCTGGGACTACGGCTGCGGCGCCTCCGGCTTAGAGCGCATCCATTCGGAAGGTGCGGGCTGACCAACACCTCAACTCACCCTTTCTCATCTTGACATCACACACCGCACGGCTTAGGCTCACGGATAGACATGAACGCCGTGCTGGCTTTGGCGGAGGAGTTGGACGACTCGGAGGTCGCCTACATCGCCAGAGATCTTATCCAGTCCACGGCTGAGCAGTCCGCAGCCTTCAAGGGTTGGGCATTGGAGTCATTTGGATTCGCGCGCAACACCTCATATGCGGAAGGCCTGCTGGACGAGCTGGGCAGTGGGAAGGAAGTACGCACGTCGGCTTCGTTCTGGGGGGAGTACGCGGCAGATGCCTCGCTGGTTGCGCGCGACCGACTCCGTCTGGGCGGCGCGCGGCTGGCGCAAGCCGTGAACAGCCTGTATGATGGCTCGAAAGCGCAGCAGAATGAGCCCACACTAACAACGGGCGCAAGTGGGAGCGTGAGCGCTGCGGCGGAGTGACGCTGGACAGGCGGTGCATTGGTGTGTTGTGTCCGGATGAGTCCGCCTCTGTCAACGCTAGCAAGCACGAACGCGCTTCGCTCGCTTTTGGGCTCGTGTAAAGATGGCGGGAAACCCGGAAACGAAACCCGGTGGCCCGCAACCCCGCATCCTGCACCTTCGCGTCTCCCCCGCCCAGCGCATATCGCGCCTACTCTGCCCAGCATGGACTACGCTTCAACTTTGCCCCGCGAGGTGCTGGTGAAGATCTTCAGCGGTTTGGTGCCTGTGAACCTGGACCGCGTGCGCGATCTCTGCGCCTCCGCCTCCGTCTGCCCCAGCTGGCGCGAGGCGGCCAAGGAGCCCAGCCTGTGGCGCGTGCTGGTCGTGAACATGGCGCCGCTGAACGCGCGGCTGACTGGGCCTCGGTTGCGCAACCTCGTCGCTC
>Ga0208951_1000785_pt1 | contig 14550 bp, 10 predicted proteins | sample GreLakmeMI27MSRF_FD_187702 | JGI IMG/M metagenome (GOLD analysis project Ga0208951, IMG submission 187702) | Freshwater lentic microbial communities from great Laurentian Lakes, MI, USA - Great Lakes metaG MI27MSRF (SPAdes) | ecosystem: Environmental > Aquatic > Freshwater > Lake | place: Great... | reverse complement strand
CAGACCACCTTAGGGTACATACCTTCAAAGGTTTAAGGTGTTTGTTGGGTGTAAGGCGTGTTGGGCGTAAGGCGAGCTGAACCCTGCGATTTATCGCTCAGCGACAGGCGAATTGGCCCATTTTCATTTCTTCAGACGGCCAGCTCAGTCGTGACAAATTGCACGTCATCCTCCTGTGTCGCACGCGAGCGTGAGCCATCGCCTGCCCACTGCATCAACGCACACCTCCCTCACCCCTTGGTACCCCAGCCTGCTGAGCTCAGTCCCCAGCCCCTCCTCGCCGCTGAAGAAGGCGTGCCGTGTCGCTTGCCCTCTGAGCGTGCCGAGTAGCCTCGGCAGCTCCGCGTTGTGGCTGACGCCAAGCGCTAGCCCCTCCCGCTTTCCACCGACAGCAACCCAATTGCCAAAGGGCAGGTTGGACACCATCACGTCGCACCGAAGCTCCACGTCCATCGCATCCGCGTGCACCACGTCAATCTCCCCCGGCCCGCCGCAATCCTCTGCTGCTTCACTGGCTATGCGCCTCCGCTCCGCATCGGCAACCTGCCGCGTCGCCTCAAGGTTCCCTCTGCACATCTGCGCCACCGCCCGTTGCAGCTCAACGCCCCTCACAGCCTTCGCGCCAACGCAGCTCGCCGCAAACAGGATGCTCCCACTTCCGCAGCACGGGTCCGCAATGCTCAAGCTCTGCGGCTGCAGCTCCGTTGCCAGATTTACGGCCAGACGGGCCAGCCCCATCGGCAGGCCGGCGCTGTAGTTGTGCGGCTTCTGCACCCAGGCCGTCTCAATCGAGGCGGAGCTGGCGGGCGCATAGGTGACCACAGCGAACACGCAGCCGCTCGCAGTTTCCAGCACCGCGAGCCTGAGCGACGTTTCCTTGCTCGCGCCGCGCGCGATAGGCATGCTATCACGGCCACAAGCCTGGCGCACCAGCCTGTGCATCTCAGGCGACGGCACGTGCGCAACTCCGCCGTCGAAGCGGCGCTCGTGGAAGAGCTCCCACGAGAGCCCGTCCAGGCGAGTGTCTGCCGCCCAGTTCAGCTCCGAGATTCGATCCACGAGTTCCAGCGGAGAGTCTGCAACAGCGAGACATACCATCTCACACCGTAAAGACAGCATGCGAGCCAGCCGTGACCGCGGCGCAGCGTCGGCGACATACACGCCGTCGCAGACTCGGCGCGCGCCGTCACTCGTCGCCGCCGCCACCTCCAGAACAAACGCCTCCCCCAGCGCCTGGTTTCTGCTTGTTACCAAGAGCCGCGGAGTACGCCAGGCCTCCGCGCCCTTCAGCCAGCCGCTCAGACTGGGTCGTCCTCCACGCCAGGCGGCGCACACCTCCTCCAGCGCGGGGCAGTGCAGCTGCGTCGAGGGGAAGCGGCCGCCGCGCCCAGTCTGCGCAGCCTTAACTCGTAAGCTGCGCGACTCGGCAGGCCATGCTCTGGAACGTAGACTGACTCGTGGTACAAGGAAGGCTCTGGAGCAGAAGAGCATACAGCAGCGGAGGTGGCAAAGTGCCCTACGAAGAGCGCGACGAGTTTAGATTTTCGAAGAACGCACGCGCGCCGCGCCTCCGCCTCCCTGTGAAGCACTGCGCCGCAGCCAGCCTGCGCTGTGCTGAGATGGCGGACGACGCGCAGATGGCGGAAGCCGCGCCCATCACAAGCAGCAAGAAGGGCACGGATCTCGTCAAGCTGGAGGCGGACGTGCAAGTGCAGATGCAGGCGGCTGCGCAGGCATGTTGATTTCGCTGAGCGCGCGCTGAGCAGAGCATGCTGAGCAGTCTCTTGGCGTTGCCCTAACTCTTTCCTCTCACCGCAGGGCCGCCTGTCCGAGACCGTCGAGGCGCTGCTGAGCATCGAGAAGACGCAGCGCCTGGTGCGTCGCTCGCGGAACAGCAGGTGGATGTGCCTCTGATCCCCATGCTTGCTCGCGAACAGGCTGCGGATGTGCCCGGCACCAAGCTCGCCGTGGTGGCCATCGTGCGCGCCTGCTTCCAGGCCCGCGCCTGGTCGGCGCTGAACGAGAACATCCTGCTCATCAGCAAGCGGCGGTCGCAGCTCAAGCAGGCGCGCGAGGGAGAGGGCCTCAAGTCGCCGTCGCGCTTGCCTGACCCTCCCCCCCCGCAGGCGATCACGGCAATGGTGCAGGAGAGCATGACCTTCCTGGACGCCACGCCGGACGTGGACACCAAGGTGGCGCTGATCAAAACGCTGGTGACAGTCGCGGAGGGCAAGGTGCGCAGCCTCTCTGCCTCGCTGCGCTTCTCGTCTCACCGCTCCGTGCGCAGATCTTCGTGGAGGTCGAGCGCGCGAGGCTGACGCGCCTGCTGGCGCGTCTGGCTGAGGAGCGGGGGAACCTGCAGGAGGCTGCAGACATCATGCAGGAGGTTGCTGTGGAGACGTACGGCGCGCTGGCCAAGGAAGAGAAGGTAGCCTTCGTGCTAGAGCAGGTGCGCCTGGTGCTGGACCGGGGCGACTTTGTGCGCGCCCAGATCCTGGCCAAAAAGGTGAACCCGCGCACCTTCATGGAGCGCGAGCAGAAGGCTGGGGAGAAGGCGAAGCGCGACGTCGGCGTCACACCGGCGGCGGAGGGCACCCCCTCTTTGGCGCAGCTGAAGCTGCAGTACTATGCGCTCATGATCCGCTACCACCTGCACGCCAACGACTACCTTGAGGTCTGCCGCGCCTACCAGGCGACGCTGGAGGCGCCCGAGGTTGCGTGGCAGGCTGCGCTGAAGCGCATTGCGCTGTTTGTGGCGCTGGCGCCCCGCAGCCCAATGCAGCAGTCGCTGCTCGCCTCCACGCTGGCGGACAAGCGCCTGGCGGAGCTGCCGGTGCACGCGTCGCTGCTGAAGCAGCTGAGCACCCACGAGCTGGTGCGCTGGGGCGCGCTGTCAGCTGCGCTGGAGCCGGAGCTGGCTGTGGAGGGGGAGGTCTTTTCGGGCGAGACCGGCGCGGCGCGGCGCGCGGACCTGGCGCTGCGGGTTCAGGAGCACAACATGCACGTGGTGGCGCGCTACTACAGCCGCGTCAGCCTCTCGCGCCTGGCGGAGCTGCTGGACCTGTCCGTGCCGCAGGCTGAGGCGCGCTTGTCGTGCATGGTCAGCGCCAAGGCGCTCAAGGCGAAGCTGGACCGGCCGGCGGGGGTGGTTTCCTTTGCAGCTGCCGGCACGGGCGACGGCCCGGACGAGCTGCTCAACCGCTGGGCGGCTTCCACGGAGAAGCTGCTGGGCCTGGTGGAGGTGGCGACGCACAAGATGCACAAGGAGGCCACCACTCACAAGGTGCCCCTCTCGGCCGCCTGAGCGACAGCCCCACTCGCTGTCAATCGCGCCACATACTCTGATCTCTTTGCCGCGGAAGCATCGTCCACTTACTTGCTGTGTCGTACACAGTCAGCATTGCGTGCCCCTCCGCTGCTGGTTGCTTCCTTGTGCGCTCGCCCTCGGCTGCTTGCTCGCGCGCGCACGTGTCACCACCTGGGCGCATGTCTGCCAGCGGCGATTCAGGGTCTGCACGGGTCGCCTGCGCCTTGGCTGTTGGCGCCGTGCTAGGCGGTGCCGCTGCCTACGCTGCGACGCAGAGAGCACGTGCAGCGTTTTCAGCTCCCCTGCTGGCTCCAGCAGCCTCCTGCTCTGGCCGAGTCTGGAGCGGCGTGTGCCTGGACGACGAGGTTGTGGGCGAGCAGCTCACGCGCAACGTCCAGTTCTTCGGACGACAGGGCCAGCAGCGCGTGTGCGACGCCTTCGTGGTCGTCGTGGGCCTTGGGGTGAGCTTTGCAGAGTACTTAGCAGTCGTCGCCGGCGCCTCACACTTCCCCGCTCCGCCGCCGCAGGGCGTAGGCAGCCACGCTGCTCACATGCTCCTCCGCTCCGGCGTGGGTCGCCTGCGCCTGATCGACTTTGACCAGGTCACCTTGTCATCGCTGAACCGGCACGCTGTGGCGACACGAGCAGACGTGGGTACTCCCAAGGCGCTCGCTCTCGCCCGCCACTTCCTGGAAATAGCGCCCGAGACTCCCGTGGACGCGCGGGTGGCCATGTATGAGGAGGCGCGATCAAGCATCAGCACTGCTTGTGCATCGCTTCTGATGCCTCTCTCCTCAGTCGCGCGAGGAGGAGCTGCTCAGCGGCTCCCCGACCTGCGTGCTGGACTGCATCGATAACATCGACACCAAGGTTGCGCTGCTGGCTGCGTGCCAACGGCGCGGCATCCTGGTGCTCAGCGTTGCTGGCGCCGGCGGCAAAGCCGATCCCACCCGCCTGCACATCACCGGGCTGGCGGACAGCCACTGCGACCCGCTGGCGCGTGCGGTGCGTCACAAGCTGCGCCGTCTGCACGGGCGCAGCGCAGACGACGTGCCAGTGCTCTTCTCTTCAGAGCCGCCCCGGTGTGGGCTGGTGGAGGCGGACACGCGCAGCGGCGAGCTCCGACCCGCGGACCTGCAGCTGTTGCCGGGCTTCCGCGTGCGCTCCATTCCGGTGCTGGGCACCTCACCTGCTCTGTTTGGCTGCGCGGCCGCCGCCTGGGCCCTCTGCGCGCTGGCGGGGCAGCCCGTGCACGGCACGCCACCACTGCAGCTGGGCCCGGAGCAGGTGGCTCAGCAGACGGAGCGCCTGTGCGAACGTGAGCACCTGCGCCACGGCAGCGAGGCTGGCGTGGAGGTTGACGCCCAGGACGTGGCCTACGTCATGGCCGACCTCTGGCAGTGCCGCAGCGCGCGCCACGGGCTGCAGGAGGCTGACGGCGCGCCGCCCAAGCTGTCGCACAAGGCGGCCTTCCGCACCACCCAGCAGCTGGTGCTCACCCGCTGGGACGCAGCCCTGCCAGCCTGCGTGCACAACCTGGTGCTCCTCACCTTCCAGGAGGCTGATGCGCACGATGAGACGCCCGGCGGGGTGGAGGCGGTGCGCGCAGCGCAGCCGCGCTGGGCGAGCCATGTGGATGCAGTGCTCGCGCGCGCCGCACGGGAGCACGGCATGCTCTAGCGCGCACCGTGTATTGCACACACGACACGACTGCAAGGCGCGCTGTCATACACTTAGCGATTCGTCAGTTTTGTTACATCAGTGGTTGTCGTACGCACTGACTGACAAACGCTGCGCCCTACACGCGCCCGCGGAGGCATCTCCATGAGCGACGATGAGGAGCAGCGGCTTCTGCGCGCGCACCACCTTTCCGGAGCGGAGGCACAGCCCACGTTGGAAACTGGGTACGGCGAGCTGCCGGTGACGCTCCAGGATGGCGTGCTACGCGTGGGCAGCTCCTACGCCCTGGCGGGCGTCGCCTCCTTCTGGGCACCTTTCGCGCCCGTGGCGGAGGCCAGGTGTGTGTGCGGTGCGGTGTCTCAGGCGGGCACGCGCTGACGCGTCGCCCGCAGCGACGGCGGCCTCTTCCTTGGCGCTCGCCTGCAGCGCGGTGCGGCGCCATACCACCGCCTGCGCCTGGCGCAGACACTGCGCTGCAAGCGCTTCCTGGCCTGCGCGCGCGTGAAGCTGTGGTGGATGCAGCCCAGTTGGGGCAGCCGCGGCGAGGATGTGCCGCCTGAGACGCAGTTCCTGCTCCTCGAGTGCGGCCAGGACGGCCCCTACGCCGTCATCATGCCCCTCCTGTGCGACTCTCCGGCCCCCGGCTCGGGCGAGGGCGCAACTTTCCGGGCGTCGCTGCGCGGGTATGCGGGGGGCCGCGACGCCTCCGCCCTCTACTGCGTGGTTGAGAGCGGCGACCCCGCCGCCGTGGCGCACACGCTGCCCGCGCTGCTGTACGTGGGCGGGGGCAGCGACCCGTTCGACGTGGTGGCGCGCGCCTTCAAGCGCGTGGCTGCGCACCTGGGCACGTTCAGCCTGCGTGAAGACAAGCCTCCGCCGCCCTGCTTGGACCTCTTCGGCTGGTGCACCTGGGACGCCTTCTACCACAGCGTGTCCGCCGCGGGCGTGGCGGCCGGGCTGGCGAGCCTGCAGAAGGCTGGCACGCCCGCGCGCTTCCTCATCCTGGACGACGGATGGCAAACCGTGTCCCCGGACCCCGAGTTTCGCAGCAGCCTGCACAGCAGCCGCGCGCGCATGGTGGACGCCATCCAGGCGCGCGGCCTGGCGCTGCGGCTGCTCGCCTGGGCGCTGCTGGGCTGTGTGGCGCTGCTGCTGGGCGCGCTGGCGGCGCTGCTGGCACTGGACTACCCCACGCCTGCGGGCTGCCTGGCGTGCCTGTGGCTGGCGCCCACAGCGGCGTGGCTGCTGCGCCTGACGAGCGTGGTTGAGCGCTTCTACTGGGCGCATGTGCACACGCTGCCCTACGGCTCGCGCGCCTGGAGGGCGCTGGCCTACTTGGCGCACGAGCCCTTCGTGCGCCGCCGCATCCGCGCGGCGGCCAGCGCGCTGGGCACCTTCAACCACCGGCTGACGTCGCTGGGCGCAAACGCAAAGTTCTGCCGCGCCGGGGAGGGATCGGCCCTGGGTCTCTCGCGGGAGGCGCCGCCCGCCGGCCTGGCCGCAGTGGTGGCCCACGCCAAGGACGTGTACGGCGTGCGCCAGGTGTATGTCTGGCACACGCTGCACGGCTACTGGGGCGGCGTGGCGCCCAGTGCCCGCGAGCTGGCCCAGCGCTTCGGAGTGCAGCTGCAGGACGTGGTGCCGTCCCCGGGCATGCTCGAGGTTGAGCCCTCGCTCGCCTGGGACCCCATCACGCTCGGGGGTGTGGGCCTGGTGTCGCCGCAGCGAGCTGCCGACTTCTACGAGCACCTGCACGCGCCCCTGGCCGCGGCGGGCGTGGACGGCGTCAAGGTGGACGGACAGGCTGTGGTTGCCACCCTGGGGGCGGGCTGGGGAGGCGGCAGTGAGCTCTGCCGCGCGCTGCACGGCGCGCTCAACGCCTCAGTGGCGCGCAACTTCTCGCCCGGCGCCGCCATCAACTGCATGTGTCACAGCACGGACAACATCTACCACTTTGGCGACACTGCAATGTGCCGCGCATCTGACGACTTCTTTCCCCGCAACTCCGCCAGCTGGACAGCGCACATCGTGGGCGTGGCCTTCAACTCCGTCTTTCTGGGCGAAGTGGTGCAGCCGGACTGGGACATGTTCCACAGCAGCCATCCGGCTGCGGGGATGCACGCGGCTGCACGCGCCGTTGCTGGCTGCGCCGTCTACGTCTCCGACGCGCCCGGCAGGCACGACGCCGCGCTGCTGCGCCGCCTGGTGTTGCCTGACGGCGCGGTGCTGCGCGCGCTGCTGCCGGGGCGCCCGACGGTGGACTGCCTGTTCTCAGACGTGGCTCGCGACGGGCGCAGCGCGCTGAAGATCTGGAATCGCAACGCCGCCACGGGCGTGGTGGGCGTGTTCAATGTGCAGGGCAGCTTCTGGGACGCGCAGCTGCACCAGTTTGTGCGCCACCCGCGGCGCTGCGTGCCCGTCACTGCGCGCATCTGCCCCGTGGACATCCCCGGCTTCTGCACCCCGGGACCCTCCGGCAAGTACCCGCCCGGCGACTACGCCCTCTATTGCCACGCGCGACGCTCCCTCACGGTTGCGCCCAGCCGAACCGTGCTGCAGCTGGAGCTGCAGCCGGGCGACTGGGAGGTGGTCACCGTGGTGCCCGTCAAGCGCCCCTCGGGCCGCGCGGGGCCCGCCTTTGCCGCCATTGGGCTGGGCGACATGCTGAACAGCGGCGGAGCAGTGCTCGCCTCTGAGGTTGCGCCCCGCGTGCTCACCGGCAGCGCTGCCGCAGCCCTTGCTGCCCCCGCGCCGCCACCCGCCAAGGCTGGCGTGGGCGCAGCCGCCGGGGGCGCCTACTGGAACAGCTCCGCACGCGTGGTGGAGTGGACGGCCCGCGTGACGCTGCGCGGAGGCGGATCCTTCGTGGCCTTTGTCAACGCAGCACCGCGCAGGGTGCGCCTGGCCGTGGACGGAGGCGCTGCGGAGGAGCGCCCCTTTGAGTGGCGGCGCAAGGAGGGAGGCATTCTGCTGCTGGAGGTTCCTGAGCACGCGGACCAGAGCGTCTGCGAGATAGTGTTGGAGAGCGACCCGGCTGCCGCGTACATCTAATCTTCTAGTTGATAGTAAACGACACACATCAGTTGCACCATCTCAAGCCCACACGAGCACGACAGTGCCGAACAGCAGCGCCGCTATGCCTACGCAGCCCAGCACGCAGACCGTGAAGGCTGCGCCCTCGCTGCGCAGGCCCGCAGGCAGACGCGCTGCCACGCCGACCTGGAGCCGCTTGGCCAGGGGCGCCAGGCACAGCGCGCCGGCACCGCGTAGCGGCTTGGTCACCTGACTGCCCGCCCACACGAGCGCGAACGTTTCCGCTAACTTGCGAGCTGTGTTGGCGACCCCCAGCCCGCAAGGCGCCTGCACGACGGTGGTCCAGGCAACAAGAAAGCCAACAGTGTACCAAAGCGTGTTGAGTAGCCCGTAGGCCAACACGCCAGCCAAGCCGAAGCCTTTGAGCTGCTCTGCAGCTCTTCTTGCGGATGCGGAGTGCCTCGCCCACAGCTCCGCCGGGCCAGCAGCCACACACAGCTGCGCTCGCTCTCTTGCCATAGCTCTTTGCAAGCTGCTACGTCGCAGCGTCAGTGCAAGCTGGCGCGAGCGAGCAGTAAAAGCGTGTGGCACGCGACAACGCTTCTGCGGCAAGAGCGCAAGTTGCGAGCAGCTGATTCGCAGCGCCTGCGCTGCCGTGCACAGCATGTCAGAAAGAACTGCAATGAACAGCACGAGCAAGGGGCGCAGGGGGGCAAGGTAGCCCTGCATACTGCGGCTGCCCGCACGCACCACATACATGCAGTGCAGTGTGCACCCTCCGGCCGTCTCGTATCACACGCGAGGCTGACCGCTGTGAATATGCGCGTGAATCATGGAGTGTGATGCAGCTTGGCCTCGCGAACTGCCAGCGCTAGCTGTGCAGAGAGCGACCTGACCTCGACAGTGCGGTGACCTGACGATGGCGGAGGCACGCTACACACGGCGCTTCCTCGCCACGCTGCGCTCCGTGCTCCATACTGCCGGCACGCTGGCGCGGCCCAACTTGGTTGCGCTGACCGCGCTGCTGGTGGTGGCTGTCGCAGCGCGAGGCCACCGTGGAGTGCTCCCGGCTTCACTCTTTGCGCTGGCGACTCTGTCCGAGCGCCTCTTCTCTGTCTCAGCGCAGCTAGCGTCGCACTGTACCAGCGCCAGCCAGCGGGTGCTGGTGACCAGCTTCAGTGCAAATGGCGCTCTGGTGCTGTTTGTCAGCGCGGCGATGCGGCTCAAGGCGCTGCGCTTGGTGCAGCTCTCGCTGGCCGGCTCGCTGATTTTCAATCTGTTGGCGGTGCCCGGCAGCGTGCTGCTGCTGTGCGGCGCACGCAGGCAGACGGCCGACTTCCGCCTGCGCGCGCTGTCCACACAGGCGCTGCTGCTGCTTCTGGTTTCGAGCGCCGTGGCGGTGCCCAGCATGCTGACCGCCACCAACTCCGCTGCCTGCAAGCCCGGCGCGTGTCGGGGCGTGCTGCTGCTGTCGCGCCTCTCCTCTGCGCTGCTGCTGCTCGCCTACGCCACCTGGCTGCGTTTCGTGCACGGCAGCCACGCGCACTTGTTCGCGGAGGAGGCGGCGCCGCCCGGCGAGGATGCCTCCCCGAGGCTCAGCCGCAGCGCCGCGCTGGGCTGGACGCTGCTCTTTGCAGCCGCCTGCGCCGCTGTCTGCGAGCTCGCCGTCAACGCGCTGCACAGCGCGGCCGCGCGCTCCCTGCCCCGCGACTTTGTTGCGGCGGTGCTGGTCCCAGTTGCCGCGAATTTCGGGGACCACAGCGCTGCGATGGCGCACGCCGCTCGGGGCGCATGTGCCGCCGCTCTCGCAGTGGCGCTCAACGCAGCCACCCAGATCGCGCTGTGCCTGCTGCCTTCGGCCGTGCTGGGCGCTGCGCTGCACGGCCAGCCCCTGGGCCTGGACTTGGAGGTGTTTGAGGCGGCCGCGCTTCTGCTGGCCGCGCTCATCGCCAACCTCACGCTGGCAGACGGACGGGGCAATTGGCTCAAGGGCGCCACGCTGGTAGCGGCCTATGTCGTCACCTCCGCCTCCTTTGCAACCGTGGCGCAACAGCACACCAGGGCTGCAGCAGAGCAGACGCACAAAGGGTGACCCGGCCGCCGATGTATTGGATTATCAGTGCGCGAGCGTCAAGTGCGAAGCGTCCACTTCTCTCATCTCAACTGCGTTTCGGCTTTGCTCCGCCACCGCTGCGCTCAGGCGGACTGCCGCGCACCCTGCGCGGCGGGTGCGCTCGCGGCGGTCGGCGCGGCGCCTTCGCTGGCCCCCTCATATCACGTGCAGCCTCATCGCCCTCAGCTGTCTCGCTTTCATCGGCATACATGGCCTCCTGCTCAGCCTCGAAACGCTCCATTGCTCTCACAAGCCGCGATGAAGGCCCCGGCTTCGCTCTGGGTTCTTCCTCGGTGAACGTCACGTCGCCCACAGGTCCGATGTCATGCGGCGAGCGCTTGTCAGCCAAGTAGACCACCACCGCTGGCGGCGGCGCCTGCACGCCCGGCGGCGGCCCGCGCTCGAGCAGGCGCTCCATCAGCTTGGGCCCGCCAGCCAGCATGGAGGCCACAAAGTGTGGCGGGTAGGTGCGCGCAAAGGAAGGCAGCACCTGCGAAGAGAGTCAAGCCACAGCTTGCACGCACAGCGCGGCGTGGGAACGCACGTGTGCGTAACGCACGCAGCGCGCCGCGGCAGCCTGCACAGCCTCCGGAGAGCTTGCGAGGCTGGGCTCGTGGGCGACGAGCTGTGACGCGGAGCGTTCTCAGCCCTGCGCACGCAGCGGCGCAAGACAGACGCAACTCACCTGCGTCACAGCCTCCAGCGCGAGGCCGCTGTGCCGCAGGAGTGCGGCGTGTAGAGAGAGCACAGCCGCAGCCGACTCGTCTTTTGGCGCAGCCGCCGCCTCGCCTGCGTCGCCACGCGCAGCACCACCCTCGACGGCAGGCGAGCCAGGCGGCGTCGCATCACTGCCGAGGCTGCGGAGTGCGCACGGCCGCGAGCTAGCACTGCTTGTCAGATACGGCAGATTGCACCGCCGCAAAGCAGTCGTAGCGCCCAGCAGCGTTCGTCGCATCGCCAATCAACGCGCGGAGGTAACAGGTGTGGCGCTTTATGGATTTTGGAATTGGAATGAAAATGCAGCCCGCCGCTGTTTCACGCGCCGCTGTTCTCACGCACGCATGTGTTACACGCACATTGGCGCTGCACATGGTTCGTCGTCTGCGGCCTAGTCTGACCAGGCACGCCCGGTGGCCGGGTTGCTGCGTCCGTCCCCGTTCTCGATGGTGTCCTTGAAGGAGCCGCCGCCGGGGATCATGGGCAGGACGTGCTCCTGGTGCGGCACCATCACGTCCAACAGATACGGCCCCGGCGTGGCGAGCATCGTTGCGATAGCCTCGCGCAGCTGTGAGACGCGGGTGACGCGCGCGGCGGGGACGCCGAAGCCGGAGGCGATGGTGACGAAGTCGGGGTAGATGTGCGACGTGTCCCCGCTCTCCGCGTAGTCGCTACCCGGCATGCCCAGGTAGGTGTGTGCCCGATTCGCCTTGTAGAAGCGATCCTCCCACTGCACCACCATGCCCAGGTGCTGGTTGTTCAAAATCACAGTCTTGACCGCCAGCTTCTCAATTGCGCAGGTGGCCAGCTCCTGCAGGTTCATCAGGAAGCTGCCGTCGCCGTCAATGTCCAGCACCACCGCCTCGGGGTTAGCGGCGGCGGCGCCGAGGGCGGAGGGGAGGCCGAAGCCCATGGAGCCCAGCCCTCCAGAGGTGAGCCAACGGAAGGGCTGGTTGAAGGGATACCACTGTGCGGCCCACATCTGGTGCTGCCCCACGCCGGTGGATACAATGGCGTTGCCGCCAGTCATCTCGTGCAGAATCTGGATGGCATGCTGGGGCACGATGTAGGTGTCGCTCACGGGAAAGGACATAGGGTGCGCGCTGCGCTGCGCCCCCAACTCCGCGTGCCAGGCTGCGTAGTCGCCGATGGGCTGGGCGGGGGCGCCGGCTTGGCGGAGGAGGGCGTTGAGTGCCGCAAGCGCGGGCTTGATGTCGCCGCAGATGGGCACGTGCGCAGTCTTGTTCTTGCTAATCTCGGCGGGGTCCACGTCGATGTGCACGATGCTGGCGTGCGTGGCAAAGCTCTCCAGCTTGCCGGTGACACGGTCATCGAAGCGCACGCCAAAGGCGAGCAGCAGGTCAGCCTTGTCGATGGCGTAGTTGCTGTACACGGTGCCGTGCATACCCAGCATGCCCAGCGCGCTGCCGTGCTCCTCGGGGAAGGCGCCCAGGCCCATGAGCGTCTGCGCCACGGGCGTGTTGGTGAGCGCCACAAACTCGCGCAGCTCCGGCGCCGCGTTCAGGCACCCGCCGCCCGCGTACACTACCGGGCGCTTCGCCTCGCGCAGCTTGGCAAGCACGGCGTGCAGCGCACTGGCGGGGGGCAGCCCCGGCAGGCGCGCCAGATAGCCAGACAGTCCCAGGCGCGGCGTCCAGTTCGGCACCGCCAGCTGCTGCTGCACATCCTTGGGGATGTCGATCAGCACGGGCCCTGGGCGTCCAGAGGCGGCCAGGAAGAAGGCCTCGCGCACGACGCGTGGGATGTCCTCCACATTCATCACCAGGTAGTTGTGCTTCGTGATCTGCCGGCTGATCTCGATGATGGGCGTTTCCTGGAATCCGTCCGTGCCGATCATGCGGCGCGGCACCTGGCCGGTGATTGCCACCAGCGGCACGCTATCCATCATTGCGTCTGCCAACCCCGTCACCAGGTTGGTGGCACCCGGACCGCTGGTGGCGATGCAGACGCCGATGCGACCCGAGGACTTCGCAAAGCCCTCGGCGGCGAAGATCTCGCCCTGCTCGTGGCGGCACAGGATGTTGCGGATGCGGGGCGCACGCGTCAGCGCCTGGTGAATCTCCAGGCTCGCGCCACCGGGGTAGCCGAACGTGACGTCCACCCCCTCGCGCTCCAGCGCCTCCACCAGGATGTCGGCGCCCTTGCGCGGCTCGCTGTCGTCGTAGCGAGACACGAAGCCGTCCGGGTGCGCGCGCGCCAGCGCAGAGCTGGGGGAGGCCATGTTCAACCAGTGCGCGCGGCTACCGACGCGCGCAAAGTCAGCCTGGGGGCAGGGGTAGCACGTCAGCGAGGAGGGCGGAGGGAGAACGTCACATAACGCGCCTCAGACCCCTCCGCGCTCGCCTTGAACGCGGGCCGCCCCTCCGTGTAGGTGGCACGCACGCTGGCGCCGCGCCGCAGCCGCCTGGACGCGGTGTGCACACGTGGCGCACCCGCCCTGAACGCACAACGCGGCTGAAGGAGGAGAAGCCGCGTCAGACCACAAACGCCGGCGGAGACAGCAGCGCGTCGAGCCGCCCGCCGACCTGCCGCGGCGAGTCGCGGCGAGTCGCGGCAGCCGGCCACATAGGATCAAGCCGCCGAGAGGCGGGCTTGGCAATGCACGCCCCGGGACGGGCTCCGCACCTGCAGGGGCGGCGGGTTGGGCGCGTGCGCGCGAGCACCGCGACCACCGGCAGCCGCGACGCCGGCCGGCGACGACACTGCGGCCGGCTGCATCTCGGGCACTTTTTCCTGCTTCCCTCCGCTCCCTGCTTCCCTCGACTCGGCAGCCGCGTGCAGAGGAGTGCAGGGCAAACAAGAGGTTGCCGGGGGCGCCTAAGTGTTGACTTTTGCGAGTTTCGTCGTCGTCGTCGCGCGTGCACTTCTGCCGCTGCCGCCACTTGACAACCCACTTCCTGCAAAAAACAGCTGGGCCAGCGAATCCGCAATATTGACTAGGCGCGCGTCATTGTGTGTATGCAACACGGGCGCAAGTGTGCCGTGGTCGCACGTCCTGCGCGGCAACATCTACTCAGGGCAAAGCTCTGCTGCGTCGTCTCTCCACCCCGCCCCGCCCCCCGCTCAACCTCTGATGTACTGCGACAGCCAGCGGAAGCCCTCCCCGTAGCCCATGCGGCGCACAACAGAGCACATGTAGACCTCGATGGGCCGGATGTTCTCCTGCAGCGCAACCTTGCCCTTGCCCGTGGTGTAGCCCGACAGCCCCAGATAATGCCGCAGCTCCTCCTCGGAGGCGGCCTGGGGGATGTCGATCTTGTTGCCCAGGACAAGAAAGGGGACGGTAGCAAGCGAGTCGTCGGACAGCAGGCCGTCCAGCTCCTTCTTGGACTCTGTGAAGCGCTCCTTGTCCACCGAGTCAACAAGGAATACGATGGCGTCAACCTGGAGGTGACAGGCAGGGTGAGCCAGCGTCAGTTGCAGGCACGGAGTGCGCGGAACGCTGCTGACGCTGCTGCTGCGCCGCGCGGCTGCACGCTGGGTGCACGGCGCAAGTCCAGCTGCGCTTCGCACGGCGTGGTGCGATTCCGCTGCGACTCCCGCGCGCTCGTTTCCCTTCGGTTCACGCGCCTTTGCGTAGTAGTCCTTCCACACTTTGCGCGCGATTTCGTGGCCGCCCAGGTCAAACGCCTTGAACTTGATCTGCCCGATAGACAGCTCCTGCGGTACCGCCCAGCGC
>Ga0208951_1000783_pt1 | contig 14576 bp, 13 predicted proteins | sample GreLakmeMI27MSRF_FD_187702 | JGI IMG/M metagenome (GOLD analysis project Ga0208951, IMG submission 187702) | Freshwater lentic microbial communities from great Laurentian Lakes, MI, USA - Great Lakes metaG MI27MSRF (SPAdes) | ecosystem: Environmental > Aquatic > Freshwater > Lake | place: Great... | reverse complement strand
AAGCCCAGTAGCAGTATTGGGAAGGTGTAGAGACTGTACGGGTAGGTCGTAAAGACAAGAGACAGTCCAGACTACAAACTGGAAACAGGCAGCGAAAGCTGTAGTGGTAAGCATAATCCTTTGGTCCCAGGTTCAAGTCCTGGTGGGCCCACCAATTTAAAAGGATACTCATTTGAGTCGCTTTTTTCGTGTTGCTTTAGAAGTTAACGTTCTTGTGGCCCTTGAGTTGCAAAATTTTTCGGGCTTCATCTGGCGTTGCGACTTCAAGTGAAAGTCCTTCGATGATCTTGCGTATGCGTGTCACTTGGTCTGCATTGGACTCGGCCAATTTGCCTGGTCCATCCCACAACGAGTCTTCCAATCCAACCCGCACATTGCCACCCATAGCGGCAGACTGCGTAGCGATGGGTATTTGATTACGTCCTGCACCCAGAACTGACCATACATAAGCATCGCCAAACAAGCGATCGGCTGTGCGTTTCATATGCAGCACATCCTCAGGGTGTGGGCCAATGCCACCTAAAATACCAAAGACAGATTGAATTAAGAACGGAGCTTTGATCAAGCCCCTGTCAATAAAGTGCGCAGCGGTATAAAGATGACCAATGTCGTAGCACTCAATTTCAAAGCGCGTTTGGTTATCACTGCAGGATTGCAATATATGTGCAATATCTTTGAAGGTGTTTTTTAAACACACGGTCGTCACTGTTGGCAAGGTAAGGTACTTCCCAGTCGTGATTAAATGTTTTGTAGCGCTTGAGCATGTCATAAAGGCCAAAGTTCATTGAGCCCATGTTCAACGAAGCAACTTCTGGCTTGAAGTGGTGAGCAGGGCGTAGGCGGTCAGCAATGGTCATCGTTGGTGCGCCGCCCGTGGTTAGGTTGATCACCACATTACTTTTTTCTTTGATTTCTTTCAAGAATGGTGTGAACAACTCCGGGTCTTGCGAAGGACTGCCGTCTACCGGGTTGCGTGCATGCAAATGAACAATGGCTGCGCCGGCTTTGGCAGCGCCCAATGCGGCGTCAGCAATTTCTTTAGCAGTCACAGGCAAATGTGGCGACATGCTAGGCGTATGGATTGCGCCAGTAACAGCACAGGTAATGATGACTTTGCGTGACATAGAAAAAATCCTTGGGTAAGAAATAGGGCGAAGCTGTAAAGTAAAGATACGTTTTATGTGGGCTGGTCTTTTTGATGGCGTCTAAGCGTCATCAAACGACGATCACGCCAATGTGAAAATGAGCCTGCGCAAGATTACAAAGAACCGTGGATCGTTTCCAAGCGATGAGGCGCTGAGCAAATTGTTCTACTTGGCACTGAGAAATATTAGCCAGAAATGGAACATGCCGATTAGGGACTGGAAGGCTGCGCTGAATCGGTTTAGTATTGAGTTTGAGGACCGGGTCCCTCAGCAATGACCCTTAACTCTGTTTACACAAAAATTCGGACACCCTTTTGCAAGATACCAAGCAAGTAGGTGGCGTAAGTGAAGCACATATTGCTTCATGGCTGCCATCTTCTGGACTGTACAGTTCTAGGTCTGCTTTATTTCCAAATATTGATCGCCGTTGCGACTCATTTTCTAAATGGTGGCATCTCGTATCACAGAAGATTGGTATCAGCTCAATACCTGCATTGTTTTGACAATTACATACTCACTTCATTCATCAAACTTGCTTTGGCTGCTTCGTCATCACTGGTTCCAGAAAGTTCAATTTGACCGCGTTCCATCAAATAAAAGCGTTGACTTAATTTTAGAGCAAGATGGATATTTTGCTCAACCAGCAAAATGGCTTGACCTTCTTTGGCTAGACCCCGCATCAAAACAACGATCTCTTGTACGATGAGTGGGGCCAAGCCCTCTGTAGGCTCGTCAATTAGCAACAGCCTTGGTTTACCAGTGAGAACTCTGGCAATGGCCAGCATTTGCTGCTCGCCTCCAGAGAGAGTGGTGCCCATTTGTTTGCGTCGCTCGGCTAAGCGAGGAAAGCGTTGGTAGATACCATCCAACTTGCTGCGTTTTTCGGAACTACCCATACCCGGAGATTGCAAAAAACCCAAGTTTAGGTTTTCTTCAACTGTGAGTCCGGGAAAAATGCGACGGTCTTCAGGTACTAGGCCAATCCCCATTCGACTAATTTGATCAGCTGTTTTACCAGTCAAGGACTGCCCCTCAAACAATACCTCACCCGCGCTGGGTTTGACCCATCCCGCGACCGTTTTCATCACAGTGGTTTTACCCACACCATTTCGGCCAAATAAACCGACCACTTCACCTCGATTTACCGATATGCTCACGCCTTGTAAAATGTGACTAAGGCCGTAATAGGTGTGTACGTCTTTGAGTTCTAGCATGGTTCACCTCTTAGTGTTTGTCGCCAAAGTAAGCTGTCTGAACATCAGGATTTGCACGCACTTCCTGGGGCGAACCGTCGGCAATCTTCATACCCTGTGCCATGACCACTACGTGATCAGAAACGCGCATCACCAAGTCGACATCGTGTTCGACTAAGAGCACGCTTAAACCAAACTCGCTAGCCAAACGGCGAATCAATTCAGCTGTTTCTTGTGTATCAGCATGACTCATGCCCTGAGTGGGCTCGTCCAGTAATATCATGCTGGGCTTGGAAGCCAGTGCGACAGCAATTTCCAACCTGCGCTGCTCGCCATGCGAGAGGTGCCCCGCCAAATCATTTGCTTTGGAAATCAATCCAAATTGAGAAAGTAACTCGTCTGCACGTGCCAATGCGGTCTGGCTTTTTTGAACGGGTGACCACCAACCTCTACCGCGTTCTAAGTATTGACCTGCCAAGCGCAGATTTTCATGAACGCTTAAATCAAAGAACAAATTGGTGATCTGAAAAGAGCGAGATAAACCAACGGCAAGCATTTTATCGGGTGAGAAACCCGTCACGATTTGACCTTCAAACTTGACTTGCCCGAATTTGGGGGTAATTGCGCCGCTGATCAGATTGAATGCTGTACTTTTTCCTGCACCATTGGGGCCAATGATGGCTGTAACTTGTCCACGCTGTGCGTCAAAGGTCAAATCATGAACAGCCTTCAGAGCGTCGAAGCTCACGCCCAAACCCTTCACGCTTAGAACAGTATCTTGGAGGGGTGTCTGAATCATGAATTGTCTCCAGTTTTCTTTTTCGACAAACGCGCTTCCAACACAGGCACCAAATAGCCTATGATCCCTCTTGGAAAAGCAATAACCACCACCACAAAAAGCAACCCAATCACAATGTGATGATGCACCGTGAATGAACCTAAAATCGATTTAAGAACTGTGAGCAGTCCTGCGCCATAAAGTGCCCCAATCAGCGTGCCTGAACCGCCAACAATCACATTGACGACGGCATTGCCCGAGACTTGGAAAAACATCAATTCTGGTGATACAAATCCACGCAGCATGGGATAGAGCGCACCGCTCAAACCCGCTACCACGGCGGCAGCTACAAATGCTGTAATCTTGAAGCGCCAGGCATCAAAGCCCAAAAAACAAACACGATGCTCATTCACACGAATAGCACTAAACAAACGACCCATCGGCGTTTGCATGACATAGCGAAGAACCAAATAAAGTCCACCAATCACCAGCCAAGTGACAAAGAAAAAACCCAAAGGGTTGTCAGTTTGGAGGCCCGGTACCACGGTGACAACTGGTACACCGGTCATGCCATCTGAAGCGCCGAGTTCGCGTGTGTTGTAGATCACCCTGGAAAAAACTTGAGCAAGGCCAAAACTAATGAGCGCGAAGTAGACGCCTTTTGATCGAATGGCAATCAAACCCCCGATCAACCCGGCGAACGCGCAAAATAGCATACTCACAATGATGGCGAGCCAAAACGAAGCAGCCCATTCTTTGAGAACCACTGCCGATACATAGGCCCCAAGTCCAAAGAACAAGGCTTGTCCCAACGGCAAAAGACCCACATGACCCAACAACAAGTCAACCGACAAGGCCAAGCCACCAAATATCAGGGCTTCTGTAGCCAAGCGGATATAAAAGCTGTCACCCATCACGGTGCCGATAAGGGCAAATAACAAGGCAGTGGCAAAAAACACAATGGCCAAAATCCGAACTGCATTGGGTTTGGAAGAATTAGAGTTGAATCGATCAAGCATGGCCAAGCTTTCCAAAGAGTCCTTGCGGGCGCCACATTAGAACAACAACCATGATTCCAAAGAGCAGTGTGTCATTCCAAACTGGAGATATCAATAGACTTGAAAGTGACTGAATCTGGGTCAGTACCAATCCAGCTAGAACTGCGCCTTTGATCGAACCCATGCCGCCAATGATGACCACGCTGAATGCCATCAGCACAAAGTCACGTCCCATGGTTGGGAACACAGAATAAATCGGCGCAAGGAGCACACCCGCAATACCAGCTAGCGCAACACCAAAGGCAAAAGTCAAAGAGTAGACCCGAGAAACAGGAATTCCTAGTGAGGCACTCATATCTTTGTCATGAGCTGCTGCCCGAACAATCGCGCCGATAGAAGTGCGAAATACCAGCAGCCAGACTGCCACAATAATGGCACCGCCCAAAAGCATGACAAACAGCCGGTAATTGGGGAAAAACAAACCGAAGAGTTCAGTTGCACCCGATACAGGCGCCTCAACGCTACGTGGGTTAGCTCCAAACACAATCTTGATAGCGTCTTCCATCACAGTAGCCATGCCAAAAGTTAGCAGCAGTGTCAGGGTATGTCTATCTTTGCTATGAAACACCTGTTGGATGAGTCCACGTTCCATTGCATAGCCCATGGCTGCCATGAGGAGAGGTGTGAGTACCAAAGCCCACCAAAACGAGACCCCCATGCCCAGAATGACTACTACAGCGTAAGCGCCTAAAGCATAGCATTCGCCGTGAGCCATATTGATGACATCGAGTAAGCCAAAAATAATGGTCAGGCCTAGCGCCATCAAGACAACCGCCACCCCAATGGACAAGCCATTGATTGATTGCGGGGCCAAGACAAACTGTAGCCATTCAAGGATGGAGGTCATGTTGTTAATACCTTCAATTACTTAGAACTTTGTACAGACATCTGGGCCAATGGCATCGGCTGCAGATACTCTCGACTGGATCTCAAACTTGCCGTTTTTCACGATGATGGCGTACATGTCTTGCATGGCCTGGTGGTCGCCACCTCGCATCGTCTTGACACCTTGAGGCGTACTCCATTTCAGGTCACGCATCGCAGTTCGTACTTTGTCAGTTTCGGTGCTCTTGGCTTTTTCTACTGCTGCTTTGTAAAAAAACAGAACGCCATAACTGTCTGAGCCGTAAAGGTCGGGGTCAGACTTATTTTCAGATTTAAATGCTGCAACAAACTTTTTGTTCTCTGGCGAATCAATCATCGTAGAGTAGCCAGCACCCGTCACAAAACCTTCTGCGGCTTTGCCAATTGCAGCCAGGTTTTGTCCAGTCACAGTACCTGATGCACCAACGATCTGAACGTTGCGACTGACACCAAATTCAGACATTTGGCTAAACAAGCGAACGGTGTCGTTGCCTGCAACTGAGGTGTAAATCACATTGGGTTTACCCGAGCGAATTTGACCAAAGAAGGGCGAATAGTCTTTGTTATCAAGCGGTGCAAACAACTCGCCCACCGACTTGGCTCCTTTTCCTTCGGCCGCTGACTTGAAGGCGGCTACAGTACTGCGCCCCATCTCATAGTCTGGACCTAGATAAAACACTTGTGCACCTGGCTTGGTGGAGGCTACCCATGCGGCAAGCGCTGCAGACTGCATACCTGCGCGAGCATTGACTCGAAATACATTGGGACTACACCTCTCACCAGTGATAGAGTCTGCAAACGAAACCGTAGTAGCCATCAACTTGTCGTTGCGCTCGGCAACTTGACCTACAGCCAAGGTGGATCCACTGTTGACTGTGCCTGTTAAGAAGTCTACTTTGCTCGTTTGAAAAAGTTTCTCCGCTTTTTGCACAGCGACTGAAGGGTTTGCCTCTTCGTCTTCATATATCAGCTCAATCTGACGTCCCATCACACCACCGCTGGCGTTGATTTCTTTGGCCGCCAAATTGAGTCCCCATTTAACCTGCTCGCCAATACCAGCATAGGTGCCGGTGAGTGGGGTGACCACACCAATGCGAATCGGGCCGCTTTGAGCCAGGGCAACTGTACCCAGTCCGGCCAAGGCCATCATGGCCAAGAGTTTATTTGCTTTCATGCTTGTCTCCTCAAAAGTTAAAAAAGTGATGCAGGTACGGCTTGTAATGGCCTGAGAGTTCTTCTTAAAAGCTCAGGGCATATGAGACCGTCTTGAGTGTCACAGCCCAACAAATATCGGACTGCGTTTTTCATGAAAGGCTTCTACGCCTTCCCTGAAATCTTGTGAACTACGTAGGCGGGAATAGCAATGGCCTTCGAGTTCGATGGAGGCGGTGAGGCTTGCATCCTCGGTATCGTTCAGTAACTTTTTGGCAGTACGCTGTGCCAAAGGTGAGAAGCCAATGAGTTCTTGAACCAAGCCATCAATTGATTTCTCCAAATCTTCGTCGGGCACGATGCTAGTCGCTACACCCCAATCGAAAGCTTGCTGGCCAGAGATGCGGCGCGAGCGCATCACGATGTCTTTGGTGCGCGTGATTCCCACCATTTTCTGCAGTCTTGCCGAGCCACCTGAACCAGGAATTTGCCCTAATTTTTGTTCAGGCAATGCATAGAGCGTAGTGGGTGTGACTATCCGAAAATCACAGGCTAAAGAAATTTCAAAACCTACGCCAAAGCAATAACCTCGGTTCGCGGCAATAACCGGCTTACTGCAACGCGCAGGAGCCGCCACATTCCAAGCCAATTTGGAAACATGCTCTGGGCTGGCCTCCAAAAAACCCTTGATTTTTCCACCACTTGAAAAATGCTCGCCCTCGCCACGCAATACAATCACACGCACAGAGTCATTGTCATCTAGCGCTTCAAAGGTGATGCGGAATTGTTCACGTTGCAGCATTGTGATGACGTTGTAGGGCGGACGACTTAGCACAATGTCTGCGCGCTGCGAATTTGTATCTATCTCGACGCGAAAGCCGTCTAACTCTTGGCGCAACGTGTTGGCAGGGTGTTGTAGGTTGTTTAGGTTCATCATGAGTCCTTTATGAGTTATGGATGTTGTGCACAAGTTTCAAAACGGAGGGAGGACTGGCGCTTCTGGCTGCCCGCATGTCAGGCTATAGTCGCCGGCCACTAGCTTGCGTCGAAGTACCTTGCCAACTGGTGATTTCGGAATCTCTTCGACAAAAACGTATTCACGTGGTCGCTTGAAATTAATGAGGTCTGATAAACGGCAATGCGCGTCTAGTTCCTCGCTGCTTACCTTGTGTTTGTATTTGACAAATGCCACAACACGTTGACCCCAGCGCTCGTCTTTGATGCCTGCCACCACCACCTCGTCCACTGCGGGGTGTAGCGAGATGACTGATTCAATGTCCACTGGCGAAATATTCTCACCACCACTAATGATCATGTCGTCGACACGACCCGTCACAAACAAATCACCTTCAGCATCCACATAGCCTGTATCGCCTGTAAAGTACCAACCCTCACGCAGGCTTTTTGCATTAGCGTCGGGACGGTTGTGGTAGCTTTCAAAAGCCTCTTCGGATGCGAGGTCAGCAATGATTTGTCCTTCTTCCAAAGGCATGGCCAAATCATTGGTACTTTTCGCATCTAACTTGATCACACGCAGCCGGGTATTGATACCTGCACGCCCTGCGCTCCCTGGCTTGCCCATCGCATTGGGATTGATAGAGAATGTGTAGATCTCGGAACTGCCGTAGTGATTGACAAACAAATCTGGCTTGAACGCATCTTGAAGCCGCAGCAAAAGTCCATCATGCATGGGCGCTCCGGCAAAACCCAAGCGGCGAACGCTGCGCACGTCTGTTTGTACGAAACTCGGGTGTGCCAGCAAATCGTGGTAAAGCGTCGGCACCAAATAAAGATGGCTAACGCGCTCATTAGCGATGTTCACCAAGGCTTGCTTTGCATCAAACTTATGCATGCAGATGAAGCAACCGTCGATCAGAGCCATCGCCAAGAGAGATCTGACGCCCATGGTGTGATAAAGCGGCATCACGCCCAACGTGCATTCAGAACGCCCGTATTGATTTTGAGCCACATGTGCTAAGGCTGCCATACGCTCTGCGCGATGACGGCGAGGTACACCTTTGGGAAGGCCTGTAGTTCCCGATGTAAAAAGCATGAGTGATAAATCATCCGAATGTGCGAATGGCACAGGCTCTGCCAAATTGGAAATGCAATCGGCATAAGGGATGGGTATCAATTGAGACCTAGCAAGCGCAGCCAAATTGGCTTCATCAACGCAGCCTATCTCCATAGCAATGACTTTGGAAAACTCAATTAAAGCTTGCAGCACTGCGGCACAGGAAATGCTTTCGTAAACCACAAGTTTGGCTGCACTGTCTTGTAAGGCGAATTGAACCTCCTCGGGCTTTGCGCGCCAATTTAGGGGTGTCATCACCACACCAGAAAACTGGCAGGCCCAATGCAATGTGGCAGCTTCTTGCCGATTTTGCAACACTGAAACCAAATGGTCGCCGTGCTTTAAACCCAACTGAGCTAACGTACGCTGCAGCGCACCAATGCGTAGCAACCATTCACTGTAAGTCCAGCGAATATCGCCGTCGACCATTGCTAGCGCATTTGGAGAACGCTCGGCACTCTGCAAAAATGTTTTCCCCAAATCAAGCATGGGCAACCTCCATCACAGCTTGCACAATGGGTGTGTAGCCAGTGCATCGGCATAAATGTCCAGACAACATCTCTCGAACCTCTTGCTCGCTTGGTTTTTTGCCAATTTGTTTCAAACGCTCCAACCAATCTACGCAGGACATCAATATCCCGGGCGTGCAAAATCCGCATTGCAAAGCGTGATGGCGCTTAAACGCTTCCTGTAAAACAGACAAAACCCCTTCGGTTTGCGTCAAGCCCTCGACGGTTTGCACCTGAGCGCCATCGACTTGCACAGCCAATATCAAACAACTGCGCTGGGCTGAACCGTTGACTTGTACTGTGCAAGATCCGCATACACCATGCTCACAACCCACATGTGTTCCGGTGAGGCCAAGGTCGTGTCGTAGCAAATCTACTAGCAGCGTACGGGTATGGGCGTGAGTGCTGTGATGTTGCTCATTGACTTGCAGTGAGATTCGATGAATCTCGCCTGCACGCAGAATGTCTGTGCTTTGCTTGGAACCACTCATGTTCTCTCCCATTTCATGCTGCTTTGCGCCAGCGCCTGATCCAAGGCCTGTCGCCCCAAGTTGCGCACCAAATGCCTGCGTTGGGCTGCGCTGAGATGCAAATCGTCACGGGCTTCTAAGCTCCAAGCGAATTCGTTCAGAGCATCATCCAAATCAGTTTCTTGTAACGTCGGCCAGTCTTGAGCTATTGGGAAATCAGCAACGCCGCCCACGGCGATGCGCAATCCATGCGCAGAAGCGACGACTGCCACCGCACAAAGGGCATAGTCGCCATGGCGAAGCGAAAATTCCTTGAAACCAAATCCTTGACCAGCGGAAGCCAGCGGAAAGCGAACTGCGGTCAAAAGCTCATCACTTTTTCTGGCCGTACTGAGCATGCCGGTGAAGAAATCTTGCGCCTTTAACACTCGTTCACTTTTAGCGCTTTGCAACACAATCTCACCCTGAAGCGCCAAGAGGCACAGTGGCAACTCTGCACTGGGATCGGCATGCGCTACCGAGCCACACACTGTTCCGCGGTTGCGAATCTGAAAATGCGAGATGTATGGTATGGCTTGGTACAGCAAGGGTAAATCAATGGCTAATCCACTGCGCCATTCCAAACTGGCTTGTGTCACTGCAGCTCCTACTTGAAGCACAGCACTATTCGAGCTTTGCACCAACGTGGTCTCTGCTAGTGCATGGCTTTGCGATATATCAATCAGAACGCTGGGTTGTGCCAAACGCATATTGAGCACTGTCATGAGCGATTGGCCACCTGCCAAGATTCGAGCGTCCTCACCATGTCGTTGCAGAAATTCGCAGGCTTGTTGTGCAGTTTCGGCTCGAACGTAGTCAAAGGAACGGGGCTTCATGCAGCACCTCCTTTGACCAGTCTTTTGATTTTTTCCCAGCAAGCTTGCCACCACGTTTTGTCATGGCTATTTCTTATTGGCATTTGTCTTTGTGTACCAGAGCCGTTTTGACTCACTTGTCTGGCCAGAGACTCAAACAATTGGCCAATGATGAGACGTGAAGCACCCTCTAACATTCGACTGCCAACCATGGCCACTTTGCCACCCACTTGTGCTTGGTATTCGTAATGCAGACGCGTGCCATCCTGCACGGCGGTCAATCGCACCAAACCTTTTCCTGCACCCGTACCAACTGAAGACTCACCGCTACCGGATAGCCTCAAACTGTGAGGAGGGTTTAACTCAGAAAGTTGCAATTGCACGGTGTAACGCGCTTTGATGAAACCCACCCCTACAGTTACCTCAGCGCGATAAGAATGCTCACCATCGGCTTTTAACGAGTGGCACCCGGGAATGACCCGCGCCAACGACTCAGGGTTGAGCAGGGTATCGAAGACCTGCTGAGGTGCGGCGGCAATATCAATATCGCCTGTTGCTTTAAGGACCATTCCGCCTGGTTTACCAGATGCTGACGATGCACTTGCCTGCTCAATGTCTGCTAGCAAGGGAACTTTTTTAGCAGATGCTTTACGGGATGGCGGGTCATCCACCCTCAAAGCTTCAAGTACGCGTGCTGGAGTCAAAGGCAAACGGACATCCACTTGATGGCCCAAGTAAGCAGTATGGCTTTGCAAAGCATTGGCAAAAGCATTGGCCACACATACTGGCGTGCTCATGTTGTTTCCCTCGCCCAAGCCTTTGGCGCCAAGAGGCGTAAAGGGTGATGGAGTTTCTTGGTGGATGATGATGGGGTCCAATACCTCGCAAGTCGTGGGCATGAGGTAGTCTGCCAATGTGCCTGACAAAAAGGCACCATCTTCGCCATAACAAAATTCTTCGTACAAAGCTGCGCCGATTCCTTGCGCAAAGGCGCCTCGAATTTGTCCATTTGCGAGGGCTGGATTCAAAATTTTTCCTGCATCGTGGCCGGTGATGTAGTGCTCGATCAGCACTGCACCGGTAGCTTGATCTACTTCCAAAGCACACAGATCAAATACAAAACCGTAGGCGCATGAGGTGTTGACTCGATCTTGCTCGTCAGGCGCACTCAGTACCTCGGGGCTCCAATGTGCGGTCACGCGCAATCCGGGCTCAACTCCCGCTGGTAGCAAGGCTGGAGCCCAGTGCGCAAGTGCGGCCATGCGGTTGAAGGCCTGCACATGTTGGACATGGTTTTCTTGGCGCACCTGCCCCTCTGCAAATACAATGTCTTCCATCTCGCATTGCCATTGGGCAGCCGCTATGGCAGCGATTTTGTCGCGCAACTGGCAAGCAGCCAAGTGAACAGTGCCCGCCACAGCGCCTGCAAAACGACTTGAGTAATTTCCAGAGGCAACCGACCAAGCATCTTTGGCAGTATCCAGTTCGACATTTACCATCACATCTTGCGGTCTCACGCCCAGAACATCCGCCACGACTTGGGCGCAAACAGTCATGTGGCCTTGCCCAGCGGGAGCAGAGGCAATTACTACGTTCACACCACCCAGCAAATCTACGCCCACCGTAGCTGTCGCAACTGCACCATTCTTGGGGCCGGCCTTGGCACGTTGCTCAGGGCTCAACACTGTGGTGATGTAGCCCATGTTGGATATCGAAGGTTCGACGATTGCCGATATGCCAATACCGTACAAACGCCCTTGAGCTCTCGCTGCGGCTTGCTTTTCGTAAAGGCCAAGGTCGTGCGCCTTTTGCATCACGGCTTGCGCAAGCGCATGGTAATTTCCAGAGTCAAGCAAAGCACCCGCCGCGGCTTGGTAAGGAAACTGATCAGCTTTGACCCAATTCCGTACACGTAGTTCGAAGGGATTGATGCCGATCTCTTGCGCAATCACATCCATCAAACGTTCTAAGGCGTAATAAACCTGTGGTCCACCAAACCCCCTCACCAATCCTGTGGGGGTTTTGTTGGTCAGCACAACCCGGTTGCGGGCGGTCAGATGTGCAATATCGTAAGCGCCGGTGAGAGCACCGTGCATGCGATAAAATGTGGCAGGCTCGGGGGCGCGCAGATATGCGCCTACGTCGTCTGCCTGATCCCAATGCAAGGCAAGTATTTTGCCATCCGTCTGTACATCTGCAGACAAAGTCGTGAGCCGCGCTGTAGCTGAGGTGGCCGCACTCATATGCTCCAATCGATCCTCCACCCACTTCACGGGTGCGCCCGCTTTGCGAGCAGCCAAACACATTAGCACCACATAGGCAAAGACAGACTGCTTGACACCAAAACTGCCACCGGAGTCGCGCGGCACTTTGTGACGCAGCTTGTTACTGGGCACCTTAAGCGCCATGGCCATGACCGAATGCAGCGAGAAAGGACCCATGAAATTCGACAGAACTTCATAGCCTTCGTCGGCTCCCATATACTCGGCTACAACAACACCGCACTCCATGGGTGAACAACTGTTGCGCGGGTAATGAACGGTGGTGGTAATGCGTCGCAAGTTGGCATCAGTTGGCATATCGCCATAGCTAAAGTGCCGCTCTGACACGACATTGCTGCCCACCGCTTCATGCAAGAGAGATGCACCATCCGCAATACTTGCTTCTATGCTTGCAACCGCTGGGAGGGGTGCGTATTCAACCCGTATCAATTCAAGCGCATCTTCAGCGACATAGCGATCAGAAGCCACTACCACCGCAATAGGTTCGCCTACGTAGCGAACACGATCGATGGCCAAAGGTGTGTAGGCGAGTGGCTGCTTAACGGCAACCACAAATGGAACAGACCAGCGTTGTACGTCTTCCCCAGTCAGCACAGCACGAACGCCTGGTAAAGCCAAGGCGGCGCTCACATCGACCCCCAACAACTTGGCATGTGCATGGGGTGATCGCAGCACGCAAGCATGCAACGTACCCGGCTTGGTGGCAACATCATCAGCAAAAGCGCCACGCCCGCGCAACAAAGCCGAATCTTCATGACGCGGCAAAGATTGGCCCACGAACCTATGGGTCCCAGGGGGTCTTTGATGACTATCTAAAGCAGAGGAGAAAACTGACATTCCAGAGTACTTGTGCAGAGATGAAACTGCATACAAGTATCTGGATCAAGGCGATTGTCGACAAATAACAAGGTCTGAAAAACAACCAAATCGTCTGATCACTTACCAAAACGTCTGGTGAAATTTTGATTAAAGTTATTTGATCATTTCGCAAAGATCAAATGAGTATTGGATTAAGGGGATTCAAAGCCGATTGACAGCGTCAAACAGGCTAACTTTTTGACGGTAATCTCGCGGGGTGATGCCTAAATGTTCGCGAAAAAAACGTGAGAAGTGACTTGAAGCAGAAAACCCTAAGTCGTGAGCAATGTCTGCCACCGCTTCCTTGTTGAGTGACAAGCGTTTGACAGCCGCCTCAAAGCGCAAAACGTTGGCATAGATCAAGGGACTCACCCCCACATCTCGTAAAAATAAGGTGTAAAAGTGCGCACGTGACAGGCCCACTTGTTGGGCAAAATCACCAGCATTCAACGACTGACATTCTTCTTGTTGCATGAGAGCCATGGCGTGCCGAATTCTAGGATCTTTGGCCACATGGGGACGCATGCGCATTAACTGGGGCAATTCATGCCACTGTGAATGGCTGCGAATGATGTTGATGACCAGGTCGAATAAAAGTTGTTCAAGCCGTGCAGCGGAGAACTCATCGCTCCACCAAAATTCCAATAGAAAACTTTCAACATTTTTGAGCATTTGTTCGCTCAAAGTAGCGGTCGATTGCATGAAAAAATGGGGGTGTCCACTTGCGACCAGAGATCGCTGGATTTCTGCCAACCAGCTAGGCTCAACATAGAGAGCCAGGATCTGCGTTTGTTCTGGGCTTTGGTGCTCGTAGGCGTGATGCTCCCATGCATTAACCAATACCGCTTGTTTTTGTGTCAAAGGAGTGAGTTGCCCCCGTACGCGAAAGGCGCTGTCCGCACCACCGACTTTAATGAGAAAGTGACAATGATGGTGGGCATGACCAATCAAGGAGGTGCTCATGTTGAGCAATGCGACCCGACCGAATCGACCTTGAAAGATTTTGATGGCGCTGGACATGGGTTAATGAATTTGGGTGTTCAGGACGTGAGCTATCAAATACTAATGTGGGTCGTAGACTTTTGTACTATAGATTACCCTGCTAAGCGACCATGTGAAATTATTCTATATGAAAAGATTGCTTTTCACTATTTAGAGGATTGGGTCGAAAGGTTAAGGGTGGCTTCCTCATACTGAAGCGTTGAGCAGTTAGCCTGTTAGGGGCTTCCTCATACTGGAGTACCAGAAATTGTCAGCCCCCAATAGGCTAACTACTCAACTCTCTAACGCAGAAAATTTCTGAACACCAACACTGCTGTTCGTAGTCTGGGTGAGGGTG
>Ga0208951_1000782_pt1 | contig 14581 bp, 12 predicted proteins | sample GreLakmeMI27MSRF_FD_187702 | JGI IMG/M metagenome (GOLD analysis project Ga0208951, IMG submission 187702) | Freshwater lentic microbial communities from great Laurentian Lakes, MI, USA - Great Lakes metaG MI27MSRF (SPAdes) | ecosystem: Environmental > Aquatic > Freshwater > Lake | place: Great... | reverse complement strand
AAAACATAGGAATGTTGTTCCACGATGCAACCAACGCTCTACATCCTGTATTTAATGTAATTAATTCCCACCCCACTTCTCCTCCAATACCTGGATCAATATCGTGATAAACGCCAAAAATGGTGTTTTTAAATAAAGAGGTGTTTAAATTTGAATTGAAAGACCAAGTAGAATAACCTCCAGGGACATTATTTGTAGTGTCAAAAGTAATAACCCCGTTAGAACCTATTAAAACATTTATCATAATTATTTCCAAAAAACAAAAATTAAAAGGCAAATTTATTATTTGTGACCATCTGTCGTCAATATTAACACTTACAGGATTTTGCAAACACGCAAACTGATAGGGTGGGGCGTATGGGATTGAAGTTGCGGCATAGTTTGTAGGTTGGTTTATTTGTAAATAATTAGCTTCCAAATCAGTACAAGTGTTAGAAGAACACGGCACTGCCGTGGGGTTTAATCCGCTTAATCCTAATCCGCCTGCAGTTATATTTGGGCAGTCAAGCGTTGTAGTTCCGCTTCCATTACCAACCCCGCAAAGAGTAAAATTTATTGGCCCTATCCAACCGCAAAGTCAGCGCCTCCACAAAATGCCCTAACCCAAAAATAATAGCTTTGACCCGCAGTTAAAGCTGTAAGAGTTACGCTATTAACCCCTGAGGAAGTCGAACCACTAGGGGTTGAACTATTTAAGGGCGGTGAATTTGTAATAGTTAAATAATACTGGTACCCATTGGAGGAGGGCGGCGCTGTATTTGACCAATTTATAGTTGCGCTAGTCGTAGATAAAATATTACTTTGTACCCTGATGGAGGAGGACAACTTGGTGTTGTAGCACAAATTCCAAATGTTCCATTATTATCATTTCCATATTCCCAAACTCTAATGTAGATTGTTTGTCCCGGAGTTAAACCAACCATAGATATGTTTGACATTAATCCATTAGTACTATCATCATCATCACACTCTAACAAAGTCAAAGAACCGCAGGTGCCTGAATAGAAAGCCATACCACTATCGGTCATAACTCCGCTTTGTAAATCTACAGTAAGAACTCCTGTTGAAGGCACTACGGCAGAAAACCAAACATCTCCGCCAGAATAACTAGCACAAATCGGGAGAGGGACCCCAGAACTAGGTGATGCTGAGCTATTTGTATAGGTTAAATAACTACAGGCAGATGAAACAGGTAAAGGAATTGCATTACATGCTTCGTCATTTATTAATGGTGCTGTAGGACAATTTATAGTAAAATTCACACTACCACCTGTTGAAACTTCGGGATCTAATAAAATATAATATTGCGTTCCAGCAGTTAACGAAAAGCTTGGGCTTGTACCAGCACCAAAAAGATCATCTATACAAGTCCAACCTGAACTACTACAACCCAACGAAACAGGCTTGAATTGGTAGTCAATATAACCAAAAGAACTTGTTTGCGTTATGGTAAAATTTCCTGTAGATGCAGGAGTGAAAGTATAAATTCTTTCTACACCAGGCGTAGTCCATCCACAAGAAGAAGGACTATATCCGCCAACACCAGCAGGGATGGTTACACTATTAGCTGAACCACAAGTTGCAATATTTGATATCGATGTACATGGGTTATTAGGTGGTACAGTTGTTGTCGCACAAATTCCAAATGTGCCATTATTATCATTTCCATATTCCCAAACTCTAATGAATATGGTTTGCCCTTCTGTTAAACCACTCATTGATATGCTTGACATAAATCCATTAGTACTATCATCATCATCACACTCTAACAAAGTCAAAGAACCGCAGGTGCCGGAATAAAAAGCCATACCACTATCAGTCATAACTCCACTTTGTAAATCTATATTAAGTACTCCTGTTGCAGGCACTACCGCAGAAAACCAAACATCTCCGCCGCTATAAGAGGCACATCCTGGAGCTGGTATTCCTACGCTTGCAGTAGCTCCAGAATTAGTATATGTAGAATAATTGCAGGCTGTAGTTACGGTTAATGCAATTGCATTACTACAAATGTCGTTTGAGGCTGTATAGGATATTGTCATATATCCGCCAGCGCCAGCGCCACCATTACTGTTTTTAGTTCCACCACCACCACCACCACCATAATTTGAGGCAGGAATTCCTCCAGTAGCAGTTCCATTTGTAGTGCCAGCGCCCCCAGTTCCAGCTATTGGCCCTCCTCCAGCTGTTCCTCCTGCAACACTTGTGGTAGGTGTTCCTCCATTTCCTCCTATAGAAGTTGTTCCTGCACAACCTCCACCACCACCACTTCCATTAGTGTTTCCAGTTCCTCCAGTTCCACCATTAAAAGTTGATCCGGTTCCACCAGCTCCTGCAACACCAGTTGAGGTTGTTGTGCTATAGCCTATACCACCACCACCGCCATTAGCAGTTATTGAAGTGCTTCCAAATGTAGCTGTTGTGTTACCACCAGTTACACCATTTTTTGAATTTGAAATTCCGCCAGTCCCCAAAGCACCAACGGTTATATTATATATTGTTCCCGGTATAACTGGAATTGAAGTGTTTTTAGAATAGCCCCCGCCCCCGCCACCGCCACCGCCATATTTATTTGTGGTACCACCATATCCACCACCACCACCAGCGCCATAAGCATCAACTTGAATTGAAGTTACTCCTGCAGGACAAGTCCATGTTCCAGATGCAGTGAAAGGCAATGTAGTTTGACCTTGTGAAAAAGTGACAAAAATAAGCGATACGATAATCGCACAATACATTCTTACAGAGAGACATATTTTGCCTTCTACAAGAAATTCTATTTTTGATTGGTAACTTTTTTTCATATATTATCTGATTTGACTATCTAACATATAGCCAACATAATTGTTAATCAATAATTTAAAGATTTCAAAATTACATTTTATATCTAATAAAACAAAAAAATAGTTGGTTTAATAAAACTGACTTTAACTAATTTTTTGATTTGCTGTCAATATATCTGTTTTTTTCTCTCAGATATGACTATAATTCTATCGTTCCTATTTATTATCTTTGCAAAAAATATTTTCATGTCATCATTTTATAAGCTACAAATAAAGGAAGTAATACAAGAAACCGATAATGCAGTTTCTATTGCTTTTCATGTTCCGGCTGAGTTGCAATCTCTTTATCAATTTCTAGCCGGTCAGTATGTAAATCTAAAATTAACACTTGATGGACAAGAAATTCGGCGAGCATATTCATTGTGTTCTTCTCCTGAAAGTGGGGAATTACGAATAGCAATTAAGAGTGTGCAAAATGGACATTTTTCAAAATTTGCAAATGCAAATTTAAGGGCTGGTGATTTTCTTGACGTTAGTAAACCTGAAGGTAAATTTACTTTTGAAGCAAATGATGAAAACACCAACAACTACATAGGTTTTGCAGCAGGAAGTGGTATTACTCCTGTGCTGTCTATTTTAAAATCGATTCTGGAAAGTGAGCCAAAAAGCACTTTTACCCTAGTTTATGGAAATAAAACAGCTGCTGAGACTATTTTTTATGCCGAATTGCAAGAACTTCAAGATAAAAACAAAGACCGTTTCTTTATTGAGTTTGTTTTTAGCCAAACAAAAGAAGAAGGACAACTTTTTGGACGAATTGACAAATCGGTAGTGAATTTTGTTATTCACAACAAGCACAAAGAAAAGACTTTTGATAAATTCTATTTATGTGGTCCTGAAGAGATGATTAATTTGGTTTCGAGTGTTTTAAAAGAAGAAAATGTTTTAGAAACAAATATAAAATTTGAATTATTTTCGTCCTCTTCAACCAAAGAAAATATTCAAATTGAATCAAATTCTGGGACAAGTAAAATTGAAATGCTGGTTGATGATACTTTAACTACATTTCAAATGTCCCAAAAGCAAACAATTCTTGAAGCTGCATTAAAACAAGGAATTGACGCGCCTTATTCATGTCAAGGAGGTATTTGTTGTTCGTGTTTGGCACGAATTAAAAAAGGCACGGCTGAGATGAAAAAAAATTCTGTTTTAACCGATAATGAAATTGCTGAAGGACTGATATTAACGTGTCAAGCGTATCCAACATCTGACGTCGTTTACGTTGACTATGATGATGTTTAGGTTGAGCTAAATTTAAAACTTTTGAATTAAATCAATAACACTTTTGGGAGATATAGTTCGCATGACATCTTCATATCCTTTAACTTTTTTATTGCCATAAACCGAAGTTGGCAATTTTGGAAATTTTTTTCTGTCTGAAACCAATCCGTTTTCTAAGGGTTGATTAAAAGGTGAAAACCCGGAAAAAGGATGAGTTGATCCCCAAAGCGTAATTACTTTAACTCCCAACATGGCAGCTATATGAGCGTTTCCAGAATCCATAGAGAGCATAACATCAAGATTGGAAATTAAGTCTAATTCTTGGCGCAATTTAAGTTTTCCAGCCGCGTTGATTACATTTGGTTTTTGGGAAGCATATGAATTTAGGATTTCAATTTCATTATTGCCCCCGCCAAAAAGGAAAAGTTTTGTATTAGTATTTGAAGCCAACTTATTAATTACTTGCTGCATTAAATCAGACGGATAGACTTTACTTTCATACTGCGCAAAAGGTGCGATTCCTATCCATTTTTGGTGAACTTTATCATCAGAAATTTTACTAATTTCTGATGATATAATAGCTTTCTCTGGGAATTTGGGTTGAGATACATCTACCCTAAAACCAAGCTTTTCAAAAGTATCAACATGCCTTTGAACCATCGTTTTAAGCGGCTCAAAGATTTTGTTTTCTGCTCGTGTTAAAGCTTTTTTATCAGCTCTGCCTTTTTTTGTAACCACTACTTTCTTTCCGCTTAAGACAAATAAATTACGAAGGAGTTGGGAACGCAAAACATTATGCAAATCAGCTACAGCATCTATATGCAGCTTTTTTAAGTCAAAATACAACCTTACTATTCCTAAAAACCCTTTATGCCTCTTTTTTAAATCTACCGGAAAGAAAGCTACATTTGGAATACCATCAAAAAAACAAGAAAAAAATGGACGAGATAGAATTGTAATTTTTATGTTTGGATGCTGTTCAATAAAAGCCCTAATTACAGGAACTGTCATAGCAACATCGCCCATGGCAGATAAACGAATAGCGACTATATGTTTTATTTTTTCTGACAAAAGATTGTCGTCTTACTTTTTATTTTGGTACAAAACTGGATTTAAATCATCATCATTATACATCTTCATTTGCTTATAAACTTTCATGCATTTATCCCCCTTTTCAATGTCATTAAGTAAATCGTCAATTGCAGTAGATAAATCTTCTCTTTGTTCAAGTAAAACATTTAACTTAGCTTGACATTTATCTCGATGTTCCTGTGTAGCTTCATTCCGATTAACTTCTTCGGACATATGATATATTTTTAATGCTAATATTGACAGCCTGTCAATTGTCCAAGCGGGACTTTCGGAATTAATTTTAGCTGTATCCTTAACTTGTATCGCGTTGTATTTTTGAAGAAAATAACTATCAATAAATTCAACCATATCCGTTCGTTCTTGATTGGAAGCATCTATGCGTCTTTTCAAGACCAAAGCCTCTACTGGATCAATATTTGGATCTCTTATTATATCTTCAAAATGCCATTGAACCGTATCAATCCAATTTTTTAAATACAACAAATGCTCAATTTTGTCTTTTGGATACGGATTGGTAATGGTCTGATTTACGTTATCATGCATGTGATAATCAGCAATACTTTCTTCAAAAATAGAATACGCAAATTTTGAAAACATGTTTTTTACTTTTTTATAATTTGAACTTAGATTTATCATTGCAAAGATAGTTTTTATACTTTTACCTTCACATCAAAAAAAAACACCTTAATGCAATTACACATAATTTCTAAATCTAATAGCGTATTAAATCATTTTTTAGCTCAAATACGTGACGTTTCAGTACAAAAAGACAGTATGCGATTCCGAAAAAACGTTGAACGTATCGGTGAGATTATGGCTTATGAAGTAAGTAAAACTTTAAAGTATAAAAACATAGCTGTTCAAACGCCTCTTGGAATCAAAAAAACGGCAATAATAGCAGACCCTATTGTTTTGTGTTCAATACTTAGAGCTGGATTAGCCCTTCATACTGGTTTCATGGCCATTTTTGATGAGGCAGAAAACGGATTTATATCGGCGTATCGGCATCATTATAATCAAGATGATAAATTTGAAATTTTGGTTGAATATCAAGCAGCGCCTTCCTTTAAAAATAAGATTTTAATTTTGGTGGACCCTATGTTGGCTACAGGGCAGTCAATCGTTGCGGTTTTACAGAAATTAGGGTTAGATCAAAATCCAAAAGAAATTCACATTGCAGTTGCAATTGCTTCCCCAGAGGGAATTGAATACCTTGAAAAAAACCTCCCGGACAACTGTCATCTTTGGATCGCAGCTATAGATGAAAAGCTAAATGAAAAAAACTATATTGTTCCAGGCCTTGGAGATGCTGGAGATTTAGCCTACGGTAGTAAATTATAATTGAAAGAAAAAACAAAAACAAGACCCTCCAATTACTAAAAACAATAAGAGTTCTTGATACCATTTACTTTGAGAATATTCAATGTTTGTTGTGCACATTAAAGATAATGGCATGAATGTAAATACTAATAGTTCATTTTTTTTACAAGGAGAGATGAAAAATAGCGCTGCACCAATTAAAAAATAAAATATCATTTTCTTATAAGAGGCCTGTAACACAAGCGGTTTATTCGTTAGAGTGAAAATTAATGTAAATAAAAAATAAATGCCAACTAACCCAAAAAATAAAAATTGGCCATTTTGTAAAACATTTGAAAAATAAGGCATTTGGAAATCAATTTGAATTTCATTTATATATTGTGTGATCCAAGTTTTTTCAAATAAAAAACTAGAGAAAATAAATAGTATTGCCGTTGCAAAAAATGCAACAAATGGCAAAAGCCAATTTCTAAAATCTCGTGAAACATGGAAAAAAATTGAAACATACACTAATAACAAGAAAAGTATCGCCCAAAAATAAAATAGACTTGCAATAAATATCCAAATCGACGCGTCAAATATCTTTTCTTTTGGCATGTTTAAAGTTTGTAAAGAAATTAATCTTCTAACAGCCAATAGTATAAAAAGGTTCGCAATTAGTAATTTACTGTTTATAAAAATTGAAGGAAAAACTATTAAGAATAGTAAAAAGAATAAAATTATATAACTACTATTTTTAGTCAAGTTATTTTTTTTTGCTATAAAATTAACCAAGAAAAAAGAGAGTAATATTATAAGAATTGATCCAGATGATTTTAAAAGAGGAAAAGAAATTTTGCTGTAAACTTCATGTGTTTTTTGATACAAAAAAAAGAAAGCCAACAATAAAACTACTACTAAAATGATATTAGGAAGAGTAGATTTTTTAAAAACGCTTGTTATCATGTGGATATTTTATACATTTGTGCTGTAAATATAACATTTTATAAAATGAGAGCATTTTTTGAAGGCATTCAATCTTTATTTGTAGATTTTTTATTAAAACCCCTTGACTTTTTACGCTCTATGGAGTTAAGCAGTTGGTGGTTGGCCAATTTTGTTAGCTGGGCATTGATGATAGTTTGTGCATATTATATCGTTTACTGGTGCAAAGAATTGGCAAAACATAAAGCCAAAAACGAAGAAGACCAAGATACAACAGCTCATTCTTTCTTAAAGTAAGTCGAAACCAATATCTTTTCTAAAATACATCTTATCGAAATGTAGCTTGTCTATATTTTGATAGGATTTTTTTAATGCCTCTTGAATATCATTGCCTAGTGAGGTAATGGCGAGAACCCTACCACCATTTGAAAGGATTTTACCATTTTCGATTACAGTGCCGGCGTGAAAAACCAGAGAATCTTTAACTTTATCTAATCCAAAAATTTCTTTGTTTTTTTCGTAATCCTCAGGGTATCCTCCAGAAACTAACATTACGGTTGCTGCTGTTCTCTCATCAATTTCTATACTTACTTCATTTAATTTATTATTGCTTACGGCCATAAATAATTCAACTAAATCAGATTTGATTCTAGGGATTACAACTTCCGTTTCTGGATCGCCCATTCTTACGTTATACTCAATTACAATTGGCTGTCCTTTGACAATTATTAAACCAATAAAAATAAATCCTTTATATTCTATTCCGTCTTTTTGTAACCCTTCAACGGTTGGTTTTACAATTCGAGTTTCTATTTTTTCCAGCAAAGCGGCGTCTGCGAATGGCACCGGAGAAACGGCTCCCATTCCACCAGTATTCAACCCCGTGTCACCTTCACCTATTCGTTTATAATCTTTTGCTGTTGGGAAAATTTTATAACTCTCGCCGTCTGTCAATACAAAACAACTCAATTCTATTCCGTCTAGAAACTCTTCTATTACTACTTTGTCGCTTGCATTACCAAATTTGGCATGAACCAACATATTTCGCAATTCTGTTTTTGCCTCTTCTAAATCAGTAAGAATTAAAACGCCTTTGCCGGCAGCTAATCCATCTGCTTTCAATACATAAGGTGGCTGGAGTGATTCCAAAAATTTGCAACCTTCTTCAAAAGTTTCTTTTGTGAAACTCTCATAAGCAGCTGTTGGGATTTTATGTTTCACCATAAATTGTTTAGCAAATTCTTTACTCCCTTCCAATTGTGCACCTTTTTTAGATGGGCCAATTAGCGGAATATGCATTAGATCGCTATCGTTTTTAAAAAAATCGAAAATGCCTAAAACTAATGGATCCTCTGGGCCCACAACAACCATTTCTATTTTTTCTTTAAGAACAATAGATTTAATTGCATTAAAATCTGTGATAGCAATAGAAATATTAGTAGCAATAGCTGCAGTACCTGCATTTCCAGGAGCGACAAAGAGTTTTGAACATTTTGAACTTTGAAGCATTTTAAATGCTAAAGCATGCTCCCGTCCGCCCGAACCAAGAAGTAAAATAATCATTTTTATACGTTTTGCATACAAAATTAAACGATAAAAAATTAACTAGAATGATTTAATTTGATTTACTTAAAATAAAATTGCTAATTTTGTGGCATTCACTTAAAAATCAAAAAATTATGAAAAAACTTTTACTTACGGTTTCACTAATAGGATTGACCTCAGTTCTAAATGCACAATGGACCTCTCAAGCAACAGGATTTAGCGATGCGAGCAGGGGTTTAGGTGAAATTAAAATTGTAAACGCCAATACAGTTTGGGGAATTGCATATGATGGGTCGGGATTAGGAACCGATATTCAAGAATTTACTAGAACAACAGATGGGGGTAATTCATGGACTCCTGGAATAATTGATGTAGGAAATCTTACTTTAAAAATTACAAATATATCTCCTGTTAGCGCAACAACTGCATGGGTAGGTGCTTTTGATGATGTTGCTGGATTAGGAGGTGTTTTTAAAACTTCTGATGGTGGATTAACATGGGAAGCTCAAAATTCGGGAGCATACACAACTACAGGCGTGTCATGGTTTAATATTGTGCATTTCTTCAATGAAAATGTTGGAATAACTATGGGTGATCCTATTGGCACTGGTTTAGGTGAATTTGAAATTTACAGAACAACTGATGGCGGCAACAACTGGACAGCTTTATCAGCTGCTGCATTACCTAATCCATTAAGCGGAGAATATGGCTATAATGGTGGTTACGATTTTGCAGGTGGGTCTTTGTGGTTTACAACAAATAAAGGAAGATTATACAGAACTACCGATAGCGGGGTTACTTGGACAGTTTCTCAAGCGCCTATTACTGATTTTGGAGCTGCTGCTCAAAATGGAACTGCAACTTTTAGTGATGCAAATAATGGGTTTTTATTAAAAAATGTTGTTTCTGGAGCAGTAACTACTCGTACATATGCAACAACTACGAACGGAGGGACAACATGGACAACTCCAGTTGCATTTACTGGCACTCGATTTATAATTAACTATATCCCTGGAACGACAACGCTTGTTGCAACTTCTGCAGCTGTTCCTGTTGGAACTTCTATTAGTAATAATAACGGCGCTACGTGGACAGAGGTGGAGGCTTTAGAACAAAGAGGCGCTTCTGCATTTTTAAATGGCAGTACTGGATGGTGTGCTGGATTTAGCACCGATGCATTAACTGATGGTGTTTTTAAATTAACAAGTCCATTAGGAACAGAAAATTTTGAGAATACAAATACATTTAAAGTATTCCCAAACCCTGCAAATTCTGTTATTACAATTTCTTCAACTAATGTTGATTCCTATAGTTTAACGGTTACTGATTTATCGGGTAAAATTGTAATGACTAAATCATTAAATGGAATAGAAAACACCATAGATCTTTCAACTTTATCAACTGGGGCGTATTTATTTGAGTTGCGTTCCGATAAAGGAAAAGAAGTGATTAAAATTCTTAAAAATTAATTACAAATAAAATAGTATTTTAGGGGCTAACTTTTGTTGGCCCTTTTTTTATGTCAAATTTTAATCGCTTCAATCTATCGCTTCAAATTTCAGGATATCCAATAGAGGCGGCCATAAAGGAATTGAATACAATCGTATTGATTCCAGAAATTAATTATGATGCTTACATCCATAAAAAGAGACTTGAAATAGTTGAATATCATCTACAAAATAATGAATATTATAAGCGGTTTATTGCTAACGTAAATTTTCTAAATTGGAATACAATTCCAATAATGACTAAAAGAGAATTTCAAAATCCGATAGCAAACAGAGTTTCGAGAGGCTTCAATACTTCAAATGTATATGTAAACAAAACATCTGGTTCAAGTGGCGATCCGTTTATTTTTGCTAAAGATAAATTTTGTCACGCATTAACTTGGGCAAATAATATCAGACATTTTGGTTGGTATGGTGTTGACTTTAACGTTTCTATGCAAGCACGTTTCTATGGTATTCCTTTAGATTTTATTGGTAATAAAAAAGAACGGATTAAAGACTATTTAAGTAATCGCTATCGGTTTTCGATATTTAATTTATCAGATGAAAATTTAGAACGAATACTAATTAAATTTAAAAATAAAAAATTCGACTACATAAATGGTTATACCAGCTCGATCGTTTTATTTGCCAAATTTTTACAAAAGAAAAATATTATTTTAACATCGGTTTGCCCAACACTTAAATGTTGCGTGGTTACCTCTGAAATGTTATTTGAAGTTGATAAACTTTTGCTTGAAAAACAATTTGGAATTCCTATTATTAACGAATACGGTGCTTCTGAATTGGATTTAATTGCCTTTCAAAACCAAGATGGTGAATTACAAGTGAATTCTGAAACCTTATTTGTAGAAATAGTAGATGATCATGGCAATATCTTGCCTAACGGAGAGGCAGGTAGAATTGTTATTACATCTTTATACAATAAGGCGCATCCTTTTATCAGATATGATATTGGCGATGTTGGAATATTAGACGAAAAAAGTACTTCTAAAAAACCAATTCTAAAAAAACTAATTGGCCGAACAAACGATATTGCTATTTTACCAAGTGGAAAAAAAGCCCCTGGTTTGACCTTTTATTATGTCACTAAAAGCATCATTGAAGACGATGGAAATGTGAAAGAATTTGTGATAAAACAAACCAAAATTGATGCTTTTGAAATAGAATATGTAAGTGAAATCGAACTAACCGAAAGTCAAATTCTAAATATTGAAAAGGCAATTGAAAAATATCTTGAAAATGGACTGAATTTTGCATTTTACAGAAAAGAAAAACTAGAACGTAGTAAAAGCGGAAAATTAAAACAGTTTGTTTCTTTTTTAGAAGAAAACTAATAATCTATAATTTTTTCGTGTACCTGGGCTTGATAATTATTTGTGTGTAAACAAATGTCAAAAGACAGCAGGCGGATAATAAAAAATTAAGTTTGTGAAATTTGTTATACACATTAAAATTAAATTTGAGCAATTCCATTTTTGAAGACGAAATAGAATTCTTTCTAATTCTATAATAGGAAAGTGCATTAGGAAAAGGTTGGGCTTCTTTTATTTTTTTTAAAATAGTAAGCCATAACATCCAGTCCTGTCTTTTTCTTCTATTGTTAATAGGGATTTTGCCTAGAATTTCGGCATTATAAATTGCTGTAGAATTTCCAATATAATTACAAAAAAACAACTTTTTATACGTAATCATACTTGGTGCTTCCTTTCTTATATTTAAATTAGTTCCATCCTCAGCTATACAATCATAAAAACTAAAAGTGAATGGTAAATTATTTTTATTCATGAATTCTAATTGGTCCTCAAGTTTATTCGGTTTCCATAAATCATCAGAATCTAAAAAGGAAATATAAGTTCCTTTTGAATGGGCAACGCCAATATTTCTAGCTTCACCCGTGCCTTTATTTAAAGGTAATATGTGTAGATGTATTCTATGGTCTTTTTTAATTAAGTTGTTTACAATTTCTACCGTATCATCTGTAGAACAATCGTCAATAATATGCAATTCCCAGTTTTTATATGATTGATTTTGAACTGACTGTATTGTGCTGGCAATATATTTTTCAGAATTATATGTTGGTGTTATAATTGATACCAAACGATCCATATTAGTAAGCTTTATCTTCCCCTCTGAAGATATTAAAAACGGTTTGAAAAATAATTTTTATATCCATAATTAATGACCAGTTTTCAATATAAAACACATCTAGTTTAATTCTATTTACCATGTCTTCTTCGGTTTCAATTTCTCCTCTATACCCTTTTACTTGAGCCAATCCGGTAATTCCGGGCTTAACATAATGGCGCACCATGTATTTCTTGATTTTACTTGCGTAGGCTTTATTTTGTGACCATAAATGTGGCCTTGGCCCAACAACCGACATGTCTCCAAGCAATACATTAAAAAACTGAGGCAATTCATCCATACTCGTTTTCCGCATGAGTTTTCCCATTTTTGTAACTCTTGGGTCATTTTTAGAAGCTTCTTTTTCAGTAAATAGATTTAATTTCATAGAGCGAAATTTATAACAAAAAAATTCGCGTTCGTCAATCCCGGGGCGGCCTTGTTTAAAGAATACTGGGCCTTTAGATTCTAATTTTATTAAAATAGCCAAAATTGGAATCAACCATGATAATAAAAAAATAATAATAACTAAAGAAAATAATATATCGAAGGTTCTTTTAATTGCTTTTATAAATGGATTATGAAGCTCTGTTTTTTGAAGTGAAAGTACAGGAAAAAGCTCGTAATAGTCTACTTTTAAATTTTTAGAGAAAATTTCGCTTGTGTCAGGTATAAACTTTATACTCTTTTTATAATCATCTGCAAATTCAACTAATTCTTTTAATTTATCATTAGAAATTTCATTCAATGAACAATACACTTCATCTATATTATTATCAATAATAAACTGTTTTATATCTTCAATTTTACCTTTAATCTCAATGTTATTCTTTTTATTAGAAAAGTAACCAAAAAATCTATAACCATAATCTATTCTGGTTTCAAAAACTTCTTTTAACTTAATTGCTTCGGGGGTATACCCAATTATAACTACATTTCTAAAATATCTTCCTGTCACAATCCTATACTTTTTTAAGTAAAAAAACCAGAAATATTTAAGGAAAACAATTACGAAAAAACTTGTAGTAATAAAAAAGGCAATGGCTTTACCACTAAAAAAAGTAGTTTTGGCAAATGGAAAAAAAGCAATTATAACCAATAAAAAAACTGCAAATTGTTTTAATAATTTAGTTGCAATTTCGACGGGAGTAGTAAATCTGTATACTTCATAATATTTAATCAATAAGGCAATAATTATCCAAGAAGAGGTTTGATAAGTTAAATAATATAACAAATCAATATTCTGATTTCTAAAAAAAAATAAACTGAAAATCGATATAGTAAGCAGATCGAAAAACACATTTAACGGTCTAATGTATTTTGAATATCCCCCTCTTTGTTGTGTAACCATATTTTACTAGTGGATATACCCTTTAAAGTCTTTGTGCTCTTCTTTTAAGAGTTCTTCCAAAGAAAGTGATTTAAAATAATCATAAGTCAATTTCATTCCTTCTTCTCTTGAAACTTTGGCATACCAACCTAAAATAGTTGCGGCGCGAGTTGTGTCAGGTTGCCTTTGCATTGGGTCATTTATTGGTAACGGATGGTATACTACCTTTTGTTTTGTTCCGGTCAATTTGATGATTTCATCTGCAAAATCTTTAATCGTAATTTCATTTGGATTGCCAATGTTAATTGGTTGTTCGTAATCAGAATGAAGTAATCTGTAAATACCTTCAACTTGATCGGTAACGTAACAAAAAGATCGTGTTTGACTACCATCGCCAAATATTGTCAAATCTTCTCCGCGTAATGCCTGACCAATAAACGCCGGAATAACACGTCCGTCATTCAGTCTCATTCTTGGACCATACGTATTAAAAATTCTAACGATTCTGGTTTCTACACCGTGAAACGTGTGGTAGGCCATGGTTATAGACTCTTGAAATCTTTTGGCTTCATCATAAACTCCTCTTGGTCCGATTGTGTTAACGTTACCATAGTAATCCTCTGTTTGCGGATGCACTAATGGATCACCATAAATTTCTGAAGTGGATGCTA
>Ga0208951_1000780_pt1 | contig 14592 bp, 9 predicted proteins | sample GreLakmeMI27MSRF_FD_187702 | JGI IMG/M metagenome (GOLD analysis project Ga0208951, IMG submission 187702) | Freshwater lentic microbial communities from great Laurentian Lakes, MI, USA - Great Lakes metaG MI27MSRF (SPAdes) | ecosystem: Environmental > Aquatic > Freshwater > Lake | place: Great... | reverse complement strand
GAATTGTGTTTACATGTGACATTTAATTCTGTACCAGAACTTCTTAAGCATTTTCCCAAATCTGTATATGTATATAGTTCAATATTTTGTGGTATGTCAATAGCATGATACTTTTTTGTTAGTATTCATGAATCAACATCAGCATAATTAGTTGTAAGTATAATTCCATGTGCTCCAATATAATATGTGGCTTCTTGTTTTTCCATAGTTATTGAAGATTGTTCCATATTACAATAATAAAATATAAAATATTTTATTATTTTATTATTTTATTATTTTTATTTTTATACTACTTCTTTCTGTGTTTTTTGCTATTGTTCCATGTTATAATATAAAAATAAAATAAATAAAGCATTAAAATTTTATAATGGAAGTAATTTATAACCATTAGTGGTTTTAGTTATTCTAAATTCTTGATTTAAACTATGAATTTTTTGGTGGCAAGTCTCACATATATTTATTAAGTTGGCTTTATGATTTTTATTAAATTCTCCATTAATAATTCCATTTTTCGCATTTTTTTGAAATTGTAAATGATGAACTTCTGTGCTTTCATAAACATTACATAATTCACATTGTGTGCGCAATTTATTTGAATTGTAGCGACTTTTCTTTGCTTCTAACACACTAACATTAGATTTATTATATTTATTTCGAATACTATATGCTCGCTCAATAAAATCATCCGGCAATGCCAATGATTTACATACTTCAAGTCCATACATTGAGTCCCCTGACCCTTCTCTCAATTTTCTATCATAAATTAATGTATTTTGGTTGTAATCAAATAGCACACTCATATGATAAATTTTCATTTTGCTAAGATTTTTAACTTCTTCATAGTCTAATACTTCGTGAAAATGTGTTGCAAATAAGAATGTACTTTCTAATGTATGTAATCTCTCTAAACTGGCTACAAAAATGCTTAGTGCCGACGTAGTTTCTGTTCCAGAACATAATTCATCACCTAAAATAATACTTTTAGATGTCGCATTTTTTAAAATAGTTCGTAATTCACACATTTCTACAGCAAATGTGGAGAGACCTTTAAATATATTATCATTTCCCAAGATGCGTGTAAATAAATATTCATATGGATAATATGTAAATTCTTCGCATGGAACATACATTCCGGCTTGTGCCATTATAATGGCTATTCCTAGCGATTTAATAAAACTTGTTTTGCCAACAGCATTTGTTCCATATAATAATATTCCATTATTATTACAACCAATAGAGAGATCATTTGACACATATAATTCATTAGTATTTAAATGCTCTATTAAACAATGTCTAATTTTTTTAAAATTAACATATGATTTTGTAGTATTTTCACATAATTCATTGCTTACATTGTTTATTACAGGTTTACAATAATTATATTTAACAGCATTATATGTTCTAGCATAACATACATCTATATGTGCTATAAATTGAGAGATTACGCCTAATAATGATAAATTAGAATTATTAGAATTAGTATTTACTATTAAACTATTGAACTCAGCAATAATATTTTTATAATTTTTGCTTATTGTAATTATTAGATCTTCTCTCGAATTTTGAATTGTTTGTGCTATTTTTACTATCTGTGGACTATCAATAATATTATTTGAATTATTTGTTCCGTGATTCTTGAATACAATAGTTGATAAATCTAATTCAATAGTTTCATTTTTTTTACTATATTTAGAAATATAGTTTATATTACATTTTGCTCCGGATTTTTTAATAATTTTTTGTAATAACTCATTTAAAATACTTGCTCGGCGCTTTGTAATAAGTAATAGTGCTTCGTTTTTTGAAGTTTCATGAATTTTAACATACGATGTTCCAGTGGATTCATTATTTTCACTAGTTTCACTAGTTTCATTATTTTCAAGATTGGTTTCTTCATTGCTCTCATTAGAACTATTATTTTTCTTGGCTTTAGGTTTAATTTTTGAAGTTTTTGGTTTCTCATAATCGCTCAATAAATTAGAAAAATAATTAACTATTACTTCCAACTGTTGTTTAGAATCTATATTATTTTTAAATAATATGTTTTGTTCCTCATTATAGTTTTCATTAATAAAAACCAATTCCTCAAGGCTATAACTATTCAATTTATCAATAACAATAGCATCTAATTTATTTAAATCGAATGTTTTTTCAATATACTGATTAATAATAGTACATAAATTAGAAATATTATAATTTATATGCTTATTTATATAGTCTGCTAACTCAGTATTTTCTTTAATAGTGATTATTTTTTCAAATAATTTTGAAACATTTGAGAGATTACTATATAATACAGCAAAATCTTTCGGATCTATTTTACCTAAGAAAACCTTGCGCTCTATTTTTTCAATATCTCTCACATTTAATAAATATTCTCTAATAATTTTATAAAATTCTGTTTTTATTAAATGTTCAGTGACATTATAACTATCATTCAAAATGTCAACATCACATAGCGGATGTAATAAGTCATAATTAAATTTTCGTTTTCCAGCATTTGTAATACTATTGTTTAAAAAATTGGCAACGCAACCTAATTTACCATTATGACGCTGGTCACTAATCATATTTAATTGTTTGAGAGAATGATTTGCCAATATTAATTTATTATTGACATTGTCAAAGCAAGGATAACTAATATTTTTAATTAATGAAGGATTGTGTTTATATATAAAATCAATTAAAAAACATAAACTTTGATTAGCAATACTATAATTTTGAAACTCGTGTTTCTCTCTATATGAACCTTGCCCATATATTTTATCAATTAATTCTTGTTGATATATTTGTTTTTCACAATTAAATGCTACCTTTTCAAAACTAATTATGTTACTTTTGTTTTCTTGTGTTTGTGTTTGTGTTTGTGTTTGTGTTTGTGTTTGTGTTTCATCTAAATAAATTTTATAAATTTTATGAGCATGAATATTGGCAAAACTAATAACATCATCAATATATGTATTTTTAATAGTTTTGTTATTATAAATGTTGCTTGTAATATTTGTAATAATTATTGCTTCAGTTGGATTATATATTGAAATATATTTTTCCAATTGGTCATATGTTGTTGGACTATTTAAGAATTGATGATAATATTCATAACTTACTATTTTACCTGTGAAAATATTTATAATATTTAATCCAATAGTAATAGTTTCTGTTTTAACTGACTTATTAAGTTTACTATAATGAATCCATATACATATTGTATTATTGCTTAAATTATTATTTACGTTACTATTTTCATTATTACTATCTTCATTACATAAACTATAATAATCATTATTATCAAAAAATGTTCCAGGAGAATATATATTCTCTAGGCAACGTGTAGTATTTTTTGTATCACTGGTTTGATCGTAAACTAAAACAGTATAACCATGCACTATCATTTTTTTAACATATTTATCTTTTTGTGCTAAGCAAAATCCGGCCATTACTACTTCATTATTATCTACAAAAGTATTTTTATTAGCAATAACCATATCATTAATTTGAGTAAAATCTAATATATTGCTTCCTTCATAAACATTTTTACCTTTTTTAATGGCATAACATTCATAAAAACTACCTACTTGCATTAATACTAATGTTTTTTCGCCATAAAGCTCTTTGTATTTTTTTGTGATGTCTAAATATTCTTTTACTAATGCCATATTATATTTTGTTATCTATTATGATAAGGAAATATATTTTTAAATACTAATGTTTAATATTTAATATTTAATGTTTTTTAGTTAATGTTTTTTTATGTTTCTTATGTTTTTTATGTTTTTTATATTTGCGTCGCTTTCTTGTGCCTCCGTTGTTTGCTAGTTCTGCTAGTTCTGCTAGTTCTAATTCTTCTTGTTCCGGTGTTAAAGTGACACTACCAGGAAGTGGTCTATTCATCAGACTTTGTATTCTTTCTGCATCTGCTAGTGCTGCTGCTCTTGCTTCCTCTTCTTGTATTATTTTTTCTAGTTCTGCTATTGCTTCATCTTCTTGTATTCTTTTTTCTAGTTCTGCTAACTCCTCTGCACTTAATTCTTTTGTTGTTGTAACAGGCTTTTTACTTTTTAAAAACCTACTAACAACACCTCCTCCGCCATGTTTAGATATAGTTGCTCGCGCTGCTCGTCGCGCTGCCACAATTTGTTTCCATGTATCTAAATATAATTTATATTTTGGATTTTCTTCAATTTCTTTAAGTTTTTTTTCAAGATACTTACAATTTTCATATTCTGTCTCTATACTTTCTTTAGATATTTTAAGTTTATCTAATTTGTCATCTAATTTCGAAACAAATTTGCGAAATCTGTCATCTTTTATAGCGTTTGGCATGGCTCGTTGTATTAAATTTGATATCTCTTCAATTTCACTATCATAGTTACTTAGTTCTTCTTTAAAAAAATTTTCGCGTCTTCTACACGCATTAATTTGTCTTAGAAGTATAGTTAAGTTTCTTTTATCTTCTGGTGTAATTGTTAGGTTAGCTGTAATTGTTGGGTTAGCATTTTTCAATTCATCATCAGAACCAACATTAACAATAGAAGTAGAACTTTTTTGACCTGGTGACATACTCAATACTCCACTTTTACTTCCACTTTTACCTTTTTTCCGTTGTGTTAAACTTTGAGGTTTTGGGGAATCTCTTTTTCTGAAACTTGAAAACATCCTACTAAACATGGATGACGACATTTTATAGTTTATATATATATATATATAAAATATAAAATATAAAATATAAAATATAAAATATAAAATATAAAATATTTAGTGTCCTTTTTTTGAAACAACAGAACCACCTCCTCTAACTCGTGATAAAACATTGTTTATTAAATTTATATCTTGGTTTTTACCATTTAATTGAATGTAATCATTACTATCTTTTATACGCATTGATGCTGTTCCAATAGTAGATAATCGTAATCTTTGTATTCTTAAATCACTACTTGTGTTATTTAATGGTTTTCCATAAATAATAGATGATGGTTTTCCTAAAACGGAACTATAATCAATATTTTTATTTACATTACTAGGATTATGTGAAGAAAAATTATATGCTCGTCTTCCTAATATAAATGTACTAGTTCTGTCTGAAACATTACTACCATTAGAAGGCATACTTTTAGATGTGGACATTTTATATATACTTTAAATAAAATAAATTATATCATTTTCATTTTCATATTCATATTCATATTCATTTTAATATTCATATTAATATTTTGTCTAAATTTATTAATAGTAGTATTAAATGAAAAAATATTATTACTCATTCTTGCTAAATAGGATATATTTTTATTATCTGTATTTAAAATAGTGTTAAACTCAGTAAATATTTGGGGTGTTTCTTTAACGACTGGTTCAACGACTGATTCTACAACCGGTTCAACAACTGGTTCTACAACTGATTCTACAACCGGTTCAACAACTGGTTCTACAACTGATTCAACGACTGGTTCTACAACTGGTTCAACGAGTGGTTCAACGACTGGTTCTACAACTGGTTCAACGAGTGGTTCAACGACTGGTTCTACGACTGGTTCAACAACTGGTTCAACAACTGGTTCTACAACTGATTCAACAACTGGTTCTACAACTGGTTCAACAACTGGTTCTACAACTGGTTCTACAACTGATTCAACGACTGGTTCTACAACTGGTTCTACAACCGGTTCAACGACTGGTTCTACAACTGATTCAACAACTGGTTCTACAACTGGTTCTACAACCGGTTCAACGACTGGTTCTACAACTGATTCAACAACTGGTTCTACAACTGGTTCTACAACTGGTTCTACAACTGGTTCAACGACTGGTTCAACAACTGGTTCTACAACTGGTTCTACAACTGGTTCAACAACTGGTTCAACGACTGGTTCTACAACTGGTTCAACGACTGGTTCTACAACTGGTTCTACAACTGGTTCTACAACTGGTTCAACGACTGGTTCTACAACTGATTCAACAACTGATTTACCGAGTGGTTCACCGACTGGTTCTACAACTGGTTCAACAACTGGTTCTACAACTGATTCAACGACTGGTTCTACAACTGATTCAACAACTGGTTCTACAACTGGTTCTACAACTGGTTCTACAACTGATTCAACGACTGGTTCTACAACTGATTTACCGAGTGGTTCACCGACTGGTTCTACAACTGGTTCTTGTTCTACAACTGGTTCTACAACTGATTCAACGACTTGTTCTACAACTGATTCAACAACTGGTTCTTGTTCAACGACTGGTTCTTGTTCAACAACTGGTTCAACGACTGATTCAACGACTGATTCAACGACTGGTTCTACAACTGGTTCAACGACTGATTCAACGACTGATTCAACGACTGGTTCTACAACTGGTTCAACGACTGATTCAACGACTGGTTCTACAACTGATTCAACAACTGATTCAACAACTGATTCAACAACTGGTTCTACAACTGGTTCTACAACTGGTTCTACAACTGGTTCTACAACTGGTTCAACGACTGGTTCTACAACTGGTTCAACGACTGGTTCTACAACTGGTTCTACAACTGGTTCTACAACTGATTCAACGACTGGTTCTACAACTGATTCAACGACTGGTTCTACAACTGATTCAACGAGTGGTTCACCGACTGGTTCTACAACTGGTTCTTGTTCTACAACTGGTTCAACAACTGGTTCAACGACTGGTTCTACAACTGATTCAACGAGTGGTTCACCGACTGGTTCTACAACTGGTTCTACAACTGGTTCTACAACTGGTTCTACAACTGATTCAACGACTGGTTCTACAACTGGTTCAACGACTGGTTCTACAACTGGTTCTACAACTGGTTCAACGACTGGTTCTACAACTGGTTCTACAACTGATTCAACGACTGGTTCTACAACTGATTCAACGAGTGGTTCACCGACTGGTTCTACAACTGGTTCTTGTTCTACAACTGGTTCTACAACTGGTTCTACAACTGATTCTACAACTGATTCAACGACTGGTTCTTGTTCTACGACTGATTCAACGACTGGTTCTTGTTCTACGACTGGTTCAACGACTGGTTCAACAACTGATTCAACAACTGGTTCAACAACTGGTTCTACAACTGGTTCAACGACTGGTTCAACGACTGGTTCTTGTTCTACAACTGGTTCAACAACTGGTTCTACAACTGGTTCAACGACTGGTTCAACGACTGGTTCTTGTTCTACGACTGATTCAACGACTGGTTCAACGACTGGTTCAACGACTGGTTCAACAACTGATTCAACAACTGGTTCAACAACTGGTTCTACAACTGGTTCAACGACTGGTTCAACGACTGGTTCTTGTTCTACAACTGGTTCAACAACTGGTTCTACAACTGATTCAACGACTGGTTCAACGACTGGTTCTACAACTGGTTCAACAACTGGTTCAACAACTGGTTCTACAACTGGTTCAACGACTGGTTCAACGACTGGTTCTTGTTCTACAACTGGTTCTACAACTGGTTCAACGACTGGTTCAACGACTGGTTCTACAACTGGTTCTACAACTGGTTCTACAACTGATTCAACGACTGGTTCTTGTTCTACGACTGGTTCTACAACTGGTTCAACGACTGGTTCAACAACTGGTTCTACAACTGGTTCTACAACTGGTTCTACAACTGATTCAACGACTGGTTCTACAACTGGTTCTACAACTGGTTCTACAACTGATTCAACGACTGGTTCTACAACTGATTCAACGACTGGTTCTACAACTGGTTCTACAACTGGTTCAACGACTGGTTCAACGACTGGTTCTTGTTCTACAACTGATTCAACGACTGGTTCTACAACTGGTTCTACAACTGATTCTACAACTGATTCAACGACTGGTTCTTGTTCTACGACTGATTCAACGACTGGTTCTTGTTCTACGACTGGTTCTACAACTGGTTCAACGACTGGTTCTTGTTCTACGACTGGTTCTACAACTGGTTCTACAACTGGTTCTACAACTGGTTCTACGACTGATTCAACGACTGGTTCTACAACTACTTCTAAACTAGGAGAATCTTCCATATTTATAATATAAATATAATATTATAAATATAATAAATTATTTTTTAAATGATTTCAACTATTTACAAAAGTTATTTTCTAACTCTATTAATAGCATGTTGTGATTGTGAATTTGCTGCTCCTCCATAACCACTATCATTATAAGTTTTATTTATAGCTTGTAATTTTTTAAATCTAATATAGTCAGAACCATCATGAACAAATTTAGGATTTCCAGAATACATTGCGTTTCCATCTTGACTAGAAATTCCGTCTCCCCTAACTTGAACACGTGATAAATTATTACCTCCAACTTGATTAGGTAGTCTTCCATATTTAATATTAGTGGGTTCTATATTATTAGTAACAACATCACCAGCATTAAAAGCAGTTCTAAAAGGTCCTAATATATTTTGTGAGTAAAGTAATGGAGATGTTCCTAAACCATCAATTTTCATATTTCCAAAAGCCCTTGTTAATTGTCTGCGACTTACTGCTCTGTCATTACCGCCTTCTATATGTCCGTGTAACATAGGTTGTTTGCCTATAGGATTTCCACCTAATTGACTTGGAGTGAAAGACAAAGACATAATATATATTATAAATAATTATTATAAATAATTATATTTATTAAAATAGATTTATTATTTATTAAAATAGATTTATTATTTATTAAAATAGATTTATTATTTATTAAAATAGATTTATTATTTATTAACTTATATTTATTAAAATAGATTTATTATTTATTAACTTATTAAGAACTCTAATTACATTAATAATGTTCTTATTCTTAACATTCGCGAAGAATAAGAAGTATTAGCAATAGGTTTTCCATAAACAATAGATGTAGGTTTATTTAAAACTAAACTATAATCCAAATTTTTTTTAGAATTTCTAGAATAATATGAAGAAAAATTACAAGAATTACTATTTGAATCTTTATATGTAAAATTCATATATATATATTGTAATAATTTAAATATAATAATTTTATAATTTTATTATTTTATTATTTTATTATTTTATTATTTTATTATTTTATTATTTTATTATTTTATTATTTTATTATTTTTCTTAAATAATCAAAAAAAAAATATAATTTATACACATATTCACACATATTCACACATATTCACACATATTCACACATAATAATTTATTCACACATAATTCGCGGAGCAACATTCATTGTTATTAATTCTTGGAACATCAGTTTACAAGCATAAGGTAATTCAACATATTTAAAATCATTTCTATTGCTACAAGTATTACAATAATGAATATGTTCTTTATTGTTAAATGAAGCAATCATTCCACATTTATTACATACAAATACACTAAATGCATCAGAAGCATCATAAATTCTACCTTTAGTAAATCGTGATGCTCCATGCGAAATCATACAATCACGCTCCATTTCACCAAAGCGTAATCCACCATCTCGCGATCTGCCTTCGGCAGGTTGCCTTGTTAAATTTACCATAGGTCCGATTGACCTACTATGTTGTTTATCATTAACCATGTGTTTAAGACGTTGATAAAACGCAGGACCAATAAATATATTCATAGTCAATTGCTCACCCGTTAAAGCATTATACATTAATTCATTTCCTTTTGATTCATAACCCAATTCATTTAATTTATCAATAATAGTAGAAATTTCAAAATCACCAAAACTTGTTCCATCTCCAAATAATCCTAATTCAAGTAAGACTTTCCCCAATAGTGTCTCTTTTAATTGAGCAATAGTCATTCGACTAGGAATAGCATGTGGATTAATAATAATATCGGGTTTTAATCCGTTTGCTGTAAATGGCATATCTTCTTCCGGAATAATATTACCAATAGTTCCTTTTTGTCCATGCCTGCTTGAAAATTTATCACCAATTACTGGTTTGCGAAAATTTCTAATACGAACTTTACAAAAATTGTATCCATCACCATTCGATTCAACATAATTCTTATCAATATAACTTTCTTCATGTGTTCTATATGAAATTGAACCATCGCTATATTTCATTGTTTTTGTAAAATCATTTTTATTTTCTTTAATTGGAATAACTTTTCCGATAATAATATCCCTATCCTCTATTAAACTATTTTCAGGAACAACACCTTGATTGTTTAATTTATCATAATTTGCAAATTTAATATTTTTAGTTTTTGTTTTATCAGGTTTACACCTCATTTCTTCAGTGCCAAAAAGTTTCTTATCTTCATCTTTCTCTGTGTGATAAATAGTTGCTAAAAATAACCCACGATCAATTGCTCCTTTATTAAATAATAACGAGTCTTCCTGATTATAACCAGTATGACTCATAATTGCTACTATTACTTGTTGTCCAGATGGAATATTATTTAACTTAATAATATTCATAATGCGCGTTTCGACTAATGGACGCATTGGATATGTTAACACATAGGCTGTTTTATCCATTCGATTATCATAATTAGTTACATACATACCAATTGCTTGCTTACCCATTGCGGATTGATATGTATTACGAGGTGATTGATTAGAGTCAGGAAAAGGAATACACGATGCCAAAACTCCAAAAATAGTACTTGGATGAATTTCACAATGACTATAATGATAAATATTACTACTATTTGGGTTATGTAGATCACTTACTCTCATAGCAATCATTGCGTTATTTTGTTCATATGAATCTACATATTCAATAATAGAATCCTCTAATTCAATAGCAACAACTAAGTCGTCCCAATTTAATTCACCACATTTAACTTTTTGAATAATAGTATCACTATAAGCAATTTTATTATTTTTAACTTTTAATAAAGGACGCGTAATACGTCCAGCATCATTACAAACCCTGATTTCTTTTAATTTACTATTAAATATAATGGAAGTATAAATATTAATGATGCCCTTATATTTTTTCTCTTTTAAACTAGTGTAAATTTGTTGGGGATCCTTTGTTACTCCTACCCATGAACCATTAATAAATACTTTCACATAATCATCTAGATCTTTATATGAACCATTATAAGTATCAATATTAATAATACTAGGTAAAATATAATCGTAAAGTCCTGAACTATTAGAGTTAATAGTAATATGTGCTAAATATGCTAAATTTTTAACTATTCCAATAGATTGACCCTCGGGTGTTTCTGCCGGACATAAAAATCCCCAAGTAGAGTTATGTAATCTACGTGGTGGAACTAATTTTCCACTTTTATCAATTGGTGTATTTACACGTCTTAAATGACTTAAACTTGATAAATATGTTAGTCGGTTTAATACTTGCGCAACTCCTACCTTATTACTATTGATTTGTTTAATACCGAAATCTCCTGTTGCTAATGCTCGCTTAATACCTTGTTCAATAGTAGTTGATTTAATAATTTTATAAATATTTGTTTTTGTAATTATATTTTCATAATCATCATTGGATTTCCACGATCCAGTATTAATTTCACGAATAATTTGCTTTTTCATATCCTTAACGAGTTTATTAAAGTAATTTCGCAATAAATTATTTAGCAATGGTCCTGTTAAATCTACGCGTTTATTAATATATGAATCCCTATCACTTTCTAGTAACCAACCAAATGAAGTTTGAAGTAAAATATTTGTCATGTAACCAAGCATATAGATTTTCTGTTTTTCTGTCTTACAATGTGGGAAAATATCATTATTTAATACTTCAATAGCAAACTCATGCTTTTTTTTAAAACCTGTTTCTTTATCCATATTCATAGGAGTATAGATAACATTGGCAACAATATATTTAATGGCTGCTTCTTGTGATACAACTTTATTGGCTTCAATAATTGATGCTTTTAATGAAATTAGCATTTTTTGCATATTTTCTTTAGCAATATTAAGCATAATTAATTCACAAATTTCTTTATCACTAATAATATTATATGCCCTAAACATAATAAATAATGGAATTGGAATTTTAATGCGTGGAATTTGTAAATAAAGAGCATTACCATAACCATTATTTCTTGATGCGATTAAAATATTAATTTGCTTTGGTGAAATACATTTCCAATCGGGAATACACTTCATTTCTGCTTTCCAAGACCATTTATTATTGTTTTTTGCAATATTATAACAATAAATTTGATTTTCGGCTGCTCGTTCTTGACTAATACACGTTTTTTCTGAACCATTAATAATAAAATATCCCCCAGGATCCATATAGCATTCGCCTGTTTCATTATGATTTAAATGTTTATATTGATTTAATACACAAAGATCTGATTTTAACATAATAGGAAGTTTTCCAATATGGACATTTTTAATCTTTTTTTGATAATTTAGGACATTTTTATAATTTTCGCCATTACGTACAATATATTTAATATTTAAATCAATAGTCATTGCTGATGAATATGAAAAGTTACGCAAACGAGCTTCTTGTGGAAACATAAGTTTTGTTGAACCATTATTTTCATAAATTTGTGGACGATATATTGAAAAATTCTCAAATGTAATTTCTATTTCCAATCTATATAAATTTAATTCTTTAATAAAATCATGTTCAGAAGCAATAATTAATGGATTAAACATTTCTATTGTTTGTTGAATTTGATTATTTACAAAGTAATTATATGATTCTAATTGGTGCTTAACCAATTGTTTAAGATGCTTGTGCTTAAAATATGCTTCAATTAGAATCCATGGAATTTCGGAATTATGAATTCCATTGCTTGGACTTTCTTTATTGGGAATTTCCGGATTCGGAATTTGTGTAGTCATAATTTATATTGATTATAAAACTTTAATATTTTATAAATCAATTTTTAATAAAATGTAATTTTTAATAAAATGTAATTTTTAATAAAATGTAATTTTTATAATACAAAAATTGGTTAATAATTTATATTTAAAATATAAATTATTACAAATAATATGAGTACACAAAAAATATTACAAATAAATCCGGAGTTATTTAAATTTAATGGTAAAAAAAAGAGTTTAAAGGCAAAAGAAAAAAAAACTAAACCTATTCTGGATAAAACACAATCATTAAAATCTAATAAATTAAAAAAGGAATTATTAAAAAAAGTAAAAGATTATCAAAAAAACAAAGAAACAGAAGTCATAAAAGACGAAAAGAGCAAAGAGAAAAATGAGGTTATGCCTGAATCTAATTTATTTGATTCAAAAGATTTTGAAAATAATGATTTTGAGAGGGAATTTAATAAATCTCTCACATTTTTACATGATTTATCAAAAAAAAACAAAGATAAAAATAAAAAGAAAACATTGAAATTGACAAGCACAGACATAAATATTGAGATTCCTAAAGATAGTTTAATATATAATTCGGTTAACGAACCCAATTATGGTTGCTTAAAAAATGGTTCAAAACCCACATTTAGAGAGTTAAATAAAACACAAAAGCACAATACAAATACTATAAATACTATAAATACTATAAATACTATAAATAATGGAAAAAGACTACAACTAGCATTAGAAAATAATACATATTATGATCATTCAGAGTTTCATAATAAATATCAAACAAACAATGCTATAACTAGTGAGACTAACAAACCCAATATTGACTTGAAAATAGCGGAAAAAAAATCACAAGAAATAGTTAGTGCTGTTAATCTCTCAAATAATAAACTGCTTAGCAAAGTAAATAATCAAATAACTAATGAAATAATAACTTCTCCTTATGATTACACTGATAATTATTTTGCTAATAATAAAGAACAAGTTCCAACTAAAGATGTTATAATTAATGATGTTTTACCTAGTGAAACTATTCAAATTAAAGATGAAGAGTCAAAAGAAGAGTCAAAAGAAGAGTCAAAAGAAGAGTCATTTATTCCAAAATTACGCAGAATTACAAGAACATATAAGTATAAATTAGGAAAAAAGAAAGATAATAAACATATTGGATTGCTTATAAAAAATAGAGAGACACAAAAAAAAATAAAACAAGAAGTAGCACAATTAAAACAACAACCTATTCAAGATGTTAAAAACTTTTTACGAGAAAAAAATTTAATAAAATTGGGTTCGCAAGCGCCCAATGATGTATTACGAAAATTATATGAAGATAGCGTATTGTCCGGGGAAATCACAAATACAAATAATAATAATTTGGTTCATAACTATTTAAATGATTTATAAATTAGTATTAAAAAATAAAAAATAAAAATAACTATTATTTCTTAAATACTAATTTAAATATTATTAAAATCAAAAATATTGAAAATCCAACATAATAAATTTTAACCAATAATTCATCTTCAAAATTGAGTGCTTTTTCTATATTTATAGAATCTAACATTTTATCAATGTCTGAGAAATTTTGTATTTTATCGATATTTTGTTTTATAATATTATCACTTATAGTAGGTTCATTGTTATCATAATTTTCTCTTGCTGGACCTGGCATATTTTCTAGCGTTGGCATGGTTGTTGGAGGTGGTGCGGTTTTTATAGTTGGAATAGTTATTACTCCATCACTAAAATTATCTGGTTTTATTCTTTTAAGGTCATCAAGAGCAAAATATAGTGATGGACTATTTCCACTATAGTTTCTTGTGCCTCTAATACCATCCATATCATAGTCAATCAAATGACATT
>Ga0208951_1000779_pt1 | contig 14607 bp, 10 predicted proteins | sample GreLakmeMI27MSRF_FD_187702 | JGI IMG/M metagenome (GOLD analysis project Ga0208951, IMG submission 187702) | Freshwater lentic microbial communities from great Laurentian Lakes, MI, USA - Great Lakes metaG MI27MSRF (SPAdes) | ecosystem: Environmental > Aquatic > Freshwater > Lake | place: Great... | reverse complement strand
GCGAGTTATTCAAGGCAGGCGACTTCGACTTGGCCTTGGGTTGGACACGCGGTTTACGGACGAGCTGGTTGATGGTAGGCATGGACCTCGGTAAATTGGGAAAAGAGTGTTTGGGCATAGGGGTCGAGGCCCCTCACGCAAGAGGAAAGTGCGTGGATTTTAAGGTTTCTTTACTCCCCTCCCCGACTCGACCCGTCTCTGGCTTTTTTGGCGGGACAATTCCGACGCCCACGCCATTAATCAAAAGCCCTCCCATGTCCCCAACCCGCCTGACCATCGCCTTCCTGCTTGGGGTGTCCTGCCTTTCGGGCCTGGCCCAGACCCCTCCCCCTTCACCTGCCGCCCAAAGCCCGAGCCCATCGGCTGCCAGTAGGGGCGACGAAGAGGACGCCGAAATTGTCGTGCTGGCCGGCCTCCCCCACCTAAAGGAAAAGGAAGCCATCCTAAGCTACGCCCGTCAGACCTACATCAAAGCCGACTTAATAAAGGATAAGGCACTGCAGCAGATCATCCGCCTAACTTTGTCGAAACTGGAAGATCAGCCGGAAAAAGCTGCCAAAATACGCCAAGAGCACCTGAACCTGCTCGCCGAATTTTTCACCAAACAGGCGATGGCCGCCCAAGACTCCGGCCAGATGGCCGATGCCATACGCCTCGCGCAAGTGGCCGTGCGTTGTAATCCCGGCAACGCTAAGTCTAAGTTGTTCTACGCCAACTTTTTACACTCTATAGCTGGACGCACAGATGATGCGATTCAGACCTTGAAGCACGGCCTCGAGTTCCTCCCGGTAGACGACTCCCTGACCAAAGACTACCTGGAGCGCTACTTTCAGCTCCTCCAAGCCAAGGAACGGGATCGTGAAGTCATCGATGAAAGCCTGAAATTGCTTCGCGATAGCAAAAATATCCCTGCTTATATGCGGGAATCACTCTCCCTGACTGCAGCCACTTCACTTTACTGGATCGGAAACTACCCCGACTCTGTTAACCTCATCAATAGCAACAACTTAGACTCTCAGGCTAAAGGCCTACTCCTCAAGGCTCGCGCCCTTTTTGAGGGCGGCAAGACCCAGGAATCAATCAACCTACTTCAAGCGAAGACCTCCGCGTTCAAAGGAAAAGAACGTGACGCCGTCCTCTCTCAGCTGGCCCGTTTCCACATCCTCTTAGGGCAGCACAAGATGGCTTTGGCCGTCACCCAAGAGCGCATCGCGGCCGACGAGAAGGCCCCTTTCCCTCACATCCAAAGGCTGCAGCTGCTCGATCGCCTGGATCTCAAAGATGAATTCGATAAGGAACTCCGGCTGATCTTCACGAGCTATGCAGGGAACTCCGCTCCGATGATCGCGCTCGCCAATTTCGCCGCCGAGAAAGGCTACGCCCAACTCACTGGCGCGCTCGTGAATTCCGCCACGCAGCATGGACTCGAACGCGCGACCTTCGCTGCTCTTCACTTGGAGGCTATCCTCAACGGACCCGACCCAGGCCAGGCCATCTCGCAGCACCAGCAGATTGTCTCCGCCGACAAGGCGTTCTTCAAATCCAACGAGCCTATCGTGCAGGCGTTGCTCGCCATCGCCTACCACGCCAGGCAGAAGCCTGACGCGGTCATCACGAAACGCGACCGCGATATCGGCGACCGCTACCTCACCGAGTTCCTGAAAGCCAAAGACCTCGGACCCGAGGCCTTTCGCTCCGTGGGCCGCCATCTGCGCGCCATCCGCGCCGGCGACGCTGCGGTGCGCGTACTCGAAGCCGGCGTGACCCTCTATCCGCGCTACTCGCAGCTCCGCGCCGAATACATCTCCGCGCGCATCCTCGCAGGCCAGACAGAGACCTACGGCACGCGTAAGTCTGTCGCCGATGAACTCGAACTGCTGCTGACCTTGCGTCGCCCGTCGCCCGCCATCTGGCAGGAAGCGGTCTCCTGGCTACGCTCCGAATCAAAACTGCCCATCGAACGCCAGCGCAAGCTCGAGGCCGCAATGTCCCCGCTGATTCGCAGCAACCTCGACCCCGAGGCTCTCGCCGGACGCTGATTGACCAATGACGCTGACGCAACGACGCGACGAGCTTGTCGCAGAGCTTGAACCTTTTGCCGACCATCACGAACGCTTCCAATACGTAATCGACCGCGCCAAGTCGGCCCCTGCCTTGCCGGCCGACCTGAAGCTCGATGCGTTCCTCGTCGAGGGCTGCACCTCCAACCTCTGGCTGGTACCTTCGCTCGAAGCCGGCGTCTGCCGCTTCCGCTGCGACGCGGATTCGCTCATCACCAAAGGAATCGCGAGCCTGGTCTGTGAATTCTACGATGGCGCCGCGCCGCAGGAAGTCGCCGCCACCGACGCGGATTTTCTTTCCGCCGTCGGTATCACGCAGCACCTTTCGCCTAATCGCCGCAATGGCCTGACGAATCTGGTCGGCAAGATCCGCACCTTCGGCCGGGTCGCCGCGGAATCCTGATAAGCCCTATCGGCGGGGCTAAAGACTGGAGATATGGGTGGTTGGGATTTGCGCCGGGAACGAAGTCGGATGAAGGTGCGTTATGAGCCAGCCGGAATCCTCCGCACCCAATCGACGCTTGTTCGGTTTGTGCCTGGTCACGCTGGGCTGGTCCGTCCTGGTTCTTCAGGCTGGGGGGTTCACCACGAGCATCCGTGCGGGCATGGCCTTCCTCGATTGGCCTCTCTCTAACGGCTCGGTCAATCCTCCAGGGTGGCTGACGGAGATCGATAAGTTCGCCGAGCACTCCCACCGCCTCGCGGCCACAGGCCTCGGCCTACTCTGCATCGTGATCGCCGTCGCCCACGGCTTCCTCGAAAAACGCCGCGCAGTCCGCCTCGCCGCCTACGCGCTCGTCGGCCTGGTGGTCTTCCAAGGCTTGCTCGGCGGGCTCCGCGTGCTCCTTGATCAGCTCAATATCGGCGGCGACGGTAACTTCAAGGCGGCGGCCTTCGCCGTTGGCCACGCGGTCAACGCTCAGCTCACGCTCGCGTTGCTCGCCATCATCGCCCTCGCCCACACCGTCGCCTGGCATCAGGCCCGTCGCGCTTTGCCGCGTTCCCTGTTCCATGCCGGCGCCGGCGCCGCCTTCCTCACACTCGCGGTCATCGTGGTCGGTGCGGTGATGCGCCAAGGTCATTTCACCGCCTGGGTCTCAACCCCTGCCGACGGCCTATTCATCCCATCCATCGGCACCGGCGTCGTCTGGTGGGTCAACCTGCTCCATCGCAGTGGCGCCCTCCTCGCCAGCGCGGCCATACTCTTCTTCGCCGTCCAGCTAGCCCGCCAGGGCTTCCCGCTCCTGCGCTGGGCTTCCTTGGTCGCGCTGGTCTTCCTACAGGTCCTGCTCGGCATCCTGAGCATCCAACTCCCGCTTAACCCTCACGTCCGCACCGTGCACCTCGTCGTCGGTGCAGCCCTCTTCTCCTCCCTCTGCGCAGCGGTGATGCTAGCCCGACGTTCCGCAGAACCGCCTGCGGCCTGAGCCGTGGCGACTGATTTACCTTTAACCCGTCGCGCAAAACCGCCACGACAAGACCGATGAGCGAACGCGCCGGATCCCTGCCTGCCGCCTACTGGGAGCTGACCAAGCCCCGGTTATCGTTCCTTTCCGTCCTCACGGCGCTCGCCGGCTACTTCTGCAGCGAACCCACGCAAGCGACGGACGCCAAGGTACTCGTCTCCCTCGCAATCGGTACGGCGCTCGCCGCCGGCGGCTGCGGTGCGATCAATATGTGGTGGGAAAGCGAAGCCGATGCGAAGATGGAACGCACGTGCAACCGCCCCATCCCGGCCGGCCTCATCCACCCGGGGGCGGCTCTACTCTTCGGAATGCTACTGCTGTCGCTCGGCGTGACGCTCGTCTGGGTCGGTGCCAACCCACTCGCCGGAGCACTCACGGCCGCCACAGCAATCTCCTACCTCTTCCTCTACACGCCGCTGAAATCGGTGACGTCGTGGTGCACACTCGTCGGCTCCCTTCCAGGCGCGATTCCGCCCATCATCGGCACGGCGGCCAAGCTCGGCCACATCGATCGCATGGGCTGGCTGCTCTTTGCACTGCTGTTCTTCTGGCAGATCCCACACTTCATGGCCCTCGCGTTCCTGTGGCGCAAAGACTACGCCCGCGGCGGCTTCAAGATTGTCACGGTCGGCGACCCATCCGGCCGCTCGGCCTCAATTTGGGCGATGGCGTTCATCCTACCGATGGTCGTCGTGGCCGGTGAAGTTGTGAAGACCTTCTTCGACCCAGCCTGCACGGCCTCGCTCAAGGGCTGGGCTAGCCCCTTCCTTTGGATCTCACTCATCGCCGGTGCCTGGTTCCTCAAACTGACCCTCGAGTTCGCCTTGCCGCAGCGCCGCGCCGCCGTCGCGAAGCCCCTGTTCCTCGCCTCCATCCTCTACCTGCCGGTCGTCCTGTTGACTCTGACGCTGAACCGGGTTTTCTAAAGCCATGGATGCGCGCGCCGAAAAGGATCGTCTGCGCGCGGAACTTAAGGCCCGCCGTACGGCCCTGACGCCCCGCGAACTCCAAGTCGCCGGAGACGCCGCCACCCGGCTGGTCACACAACTTCCGGAATGGAAGCAGGCGAAGACAGTCTGCCTCTATGCTTCCTTTGGCGGAGAATTACCGACCGACGCCCTGATGATGCTCGCGCTGCTCGAAGGCAAACGCCTGCTGCTCCCGCGCGTGACAAACAAGACCTCCCTCGTCCTCCATGAGGTCGCCGACCTCACCGCGCTCCAGCCCTCGCGCCTCGGTATCCGCGAACCGAAGCCGACCGCACCAGTCGCGACACTGGCCGAAGCCGGCCTCGTCCTTATACCTGGCCTAGGCTTCGATGGCGCCGGCCGACGCCTCGGCTTCGGTGGCGGCTTCTACGACCGCCTCCTGGCCAAGCCACCCCGCAAAACCTTCCTGCTCGGGCACGCCCACGCCTTCCAACTGGTGTCGCGCCTCGCGGAAGAGCCGCATGATATTAAAGTTAAGGCAGTTGCCACCCCGCAGGGCGTGATTCGCTGCCGAGTGCGCTAGCAGGTTTGCCAAGCGGGTGGAATCGTGTCCGATGGAGGGTCCGATGTCCGCCCCCCGACCAGACGCCATCCGCCTCCGTGGCGTCCGGCAAAATAATCTGAAGGGGTTCGATGTGGATATCCCCGTCGGCAAGCTGGTCGTGGTCACGGGCCTTAGTGGCGCCGGCAAGTCTTCTCTGGTCTTCGACACGCTGCACGCGGAAGGGCAACGCCGTTACGTCGAGACGTTCAGCCCTTACGTCCGCCAGTTCCTCGAGCTACTCCCGTCGCCAGCGCTCGACTCCGCGGAAAACGTCCGCCCGTCCGTCGCGATCAAGCAAGGCAACGCGGTCCGCACCTCGCGCTCGACGGTCGGGACGATGACGGAGCTCTGCGATTGGTTCAAAGTCTGGTTCGCCCACCGCGCCGACCTCATCGACCCAGCCAGCGGCCACGTCATCGTCCCGCGCGGGCCCGACGCCGCCTGGCAGGACTCCCTCACGCGCTTCCCGGGCCAATCCCTCTCCCTCGCGTTCGCAGTCTCAAAACCGGAGACGCTGGGATGGAAGACGATCGCGGAAGAATTCGCCAAAGCGGGCTTCAGCCGGGTGTTCGCCTCGGGCAAGCGCATCCGTCTGACAGAAGACGAGATTCCCGCGGACGCCACGGAACTGCTCGTCATCCAGGATCGGGTGACGATCGCGGGCGATCAGGCGTCGCGCTTTCATGAAGCGGCCCTCGCGGCCTTTCGCCTCGGCGGCGCCCGCCTTCGGCTACTCGATGACCAAGGCCACGAGCTGTCCCGGTATAGCGAAGCCCTCGAGTCACCCGTCGACGGACGTAAATTCCGCCCGGCCTCGCCGGCGCTCTTCTCGTTCAACTCGCCCGTGGGCGCCTGCCCGGAGTGCCGCGGCTTCGGCCGCGTCATCGGCCTCGACTGGAATAAGATTATCCCGAACCCGGCCCTGACGCTCGCCGAAGGCGCCATCGCGCCATTCCAAGGCAACGTCTACGGCGAATCGCAGAAGGATCTCGTGCGTGCCTGCCGCAAGGCGGCCGTCCCGCTCGATGTCCCTTGGAAGAAACTCTCCGTCGCGCACCGCAAGTTCGTCGAGAACGGCGAGCCGGGCTATGTGCAGGGCGAATATGACTCGAAGTGGTACGGGATCCGCGGCTTCTTCCGCTGGCTGGAAGGGACGACCTACAAGATGCATGTGCGCGTCTTCCTCTCCCGCTGGCGCGCCTACGAGTCCTGCCCGAAATGCCACGGCCGACGCTTCCGTGAAGAATCACTCTTCTGGCGCTGGCAGGGCAAGTCCCTGCCCGAACTCTACGCTTCACCAGTCTCGGACCTACGCACGATGCTCGCACCCCTGGCGCCGAAGGACTCACGCCATCCAGCCGACCACGCACTCGAAGCAATCCTTGCCCGACTCGGCTACCTCGAAGCAGTCGGCCTCGGCTACCTCGCCCTCGATCGCCTCTCGCGCACGCTCTCTGGCGGCGAGGTCCAACGCGTCAACCTGACCTCCTGTCTCGGCGCCTGCCTCGCGGACACGGTCTTCGTCCTCGACGAACCGAGCGTGGGGATGCACGCCCGAGACCTTTCACGCATGGTCGGCATCCTCCGCAGTCTCGTCGAACAGGGTAATACGGTGGTGGTGGTCGAACATGACGAATCCGTCATGCGTGCCGCGGACTGGCTCATCGAGATTGGCCCGCGCCCCGGCGCCGAAGGCGGCCATCTCCTCTACCAAGGCGTCCCGAAAGGTATCCTTAAGGTCAAGGATTCCGCGACGGGCAACTGGCTCTCGGGTCGCCGCGTCTCCGAACCGCGTACTGCGCGCCCGGTAGGCGACACGACCCCTCGCCTAAGAGTCAGCGGCGCGACGGTGAATAATCTACGTGACTTCGCCTGCTCTATTCCGCTCGGCCGCTTGGTCGGACTCTGCGGCGTCTCCGGCTCTGGCAAGTCCACGCTACTGCATCAGGTAATCGGCCGCCGCGACCCAGAATCAGGCGACGAAGCCAAGGAACTAAAATGGGTGAAGTTTGATAAGGAGCCAGCCGAGGTCGCGCTCGTCGACCAGTCGCCCGCCACGCGCACGCCGCGCTCCAACCCCGCGCTCTATGTTGGCGCCTGGGACGCGATTCGCACGTTGCTCGGCAACTCGGCCGAGGCGAAGGCCGCGGGCCTCACGCCCTCGCACTTCTCGTTCAATGCCGGCGAAGGTCGTTGCGAACGCTGCGGCGGCGCGGGCTGGGAGACGGTGGAGATGCAGTTCGTCTCCGACGTCGCCCTCCCCTGCCCGTCCTGCAACGGCAAGCGCTTCCGCGACGAGGTGCTGAGCTTTCACTACGACGGCAAGTCCGTCGGCGACCTGCTCGCAATGTCGGTGACCGAGGCGCGTAAGTTCCTCGGCGAACGCACCCCGGCCTCCGCCCAGCTGGCCTGCCTGGAAGAAGTCGGCCTCGGCTATCTCTCGATGGGCCAGCCGCTCACGACGCTCTCCGGTGGCGAAGCCCAGCGCCTCAAGCTAGTCCGCTACCTTTCCAAGATCGATACGCGCAAGCCCGGCGCCCTCCTGCTCCTCGACGAACCGACGACGGGCCTGCACCGCGAAGATGTCTCTCGCCTGATCGGCTTACTGCATCGCCTCACGGAAGCCGGCCATTCGCTCATCGTCGTGGAACACCACCTCGACGTGCTGAAGTCTTGCGATTGGATTCTGGAAATGGGCCCCGAAGCCGGCCCCGCTGGCGGCCACCTCGTCGCCGAAGGCACGCCCACCGAAGTCGCCAAAGCCGGCACGGTCACGGGTCGCTTCCTCGCTCAAGGCGACGACGCCTTCGCCTCCGCATCGACCACGGCGAGCAAGCCGCGTCCGACCTCCATCAGCCTGCGTGGCGCCCGTGAACACAATCTCAAGGACGTCTCCCTCGAGATTCCCCACGGCTCTTTGACCGTGATGACCGGCGTCTCGGGCTCAGGTAAATCTTCGTTGGCTTTCGATATCCTTTTCGCTGAAGGCCAACGTCGCTTCCTGGAATGCGTCTCGGCCTATGCCCGCCAGTTCGTCGAACAGCTGCCGAAGCCTGACATCGATTCGCTGACAGGCCTACCGCCCACGGTCGCCATCGAACAACGCGTGACCCGCGGCTCGGCGAAGTCGACCGTCGCAACGGTCACCGAGGTCGCCCAGTACCTCCGTGTGCTCTTCGCCCGCGCCGGCGTATTGCATAGCCCGACCACCGGCGAGCCACTCGAAGAGATGACGGAAGATGCCGTCGTCCGCCTCGTCGCCAAGAAGGCGAAGTCGCTGAAGAAAGGCTCGCTGCTCGTCGCAGCTCCGCTCGTCCGCTCCCGCAAGGGTCATCATCGCCCCCTGGCCGAATGGGCCGAGACCAAAGGGCTCCGCCTCCTTCGTTGCGACGGCAAGATGCTCAAGGTCGAAGGGTTCGAAGGCCTCGACCGCTACTCTGAACACGACGTCGACGCGGTCTTCGGCGAGATCCGCGCCGACGGACTGATCAGCCTGCCCGATGAGACCGAAGAGTCAGGCGAGAAAGCCCTCCGTACGCTCGTCCGCCAAGTGCTGGCTGCGGGCAAGAACGCGTGCGTCCTCCTCGGCGCCGACGGCCATCAAGTCGCCTATCTGTCGACATCGCGCAGTGACCCCGCCACCGGAGAATCCTTCCCCGAGGTCGACCCGAAGCATCTCTCCTGGAACTCACCGCGCGGCTGGTGTCCCGATTGTCGCGGACACGGACTCGAGGTCACGACGTTCTCCTCCGACGAGGAAGAATCCATCAACGAGAACGCGATCGCCGATCGCGTCGGCGAAGAAGCCTGCCCCACTTGTCACGGCGAGCGTCTCGGACCCATCGGCCGCTCAGTAAAGCTCGCCGGCCCGAAGGGCCGTTCGCTCTCGCTACCGGGACTGCTTCGCCTGCAGCCCGACGAGTCCCTCGCCTTCCTTTCCGGACTCAAGCTCGAGGCCCGCGAGAAAGCGATTGTCGGTGCCCTACTACCCGAAATCGCCGCCCGCCTACGCTTCCTGGACTCCGTGGGCCTCGGCTACCTCGCGCTCGACCGCGGGGCCGATACGCTCTCCGGCGGCGAAGCCCAGCGCATCCGCCTCGCGGCTCAGCTGGGCTCCACGCTCTCTGGCGCGCTCTATGTGCTCGATGAACCGAGTATCGGCCTGCACCCACGCGACAATGACCGGCTCATCGGCTCACTCAAAGACCTCCGCGATCGCGGCAACACGGTCCTCGTAGTCGAACACGACGAGGACACCATGCGCGCCGCCGACCTCGTCATCGATATGGGGCCCGGCGCCGGTGTCCACGGCGGCACGATTGTTGCGCAAGGCACCGCCACCGCACTCGAGAAACGAGCCGACTCCGTCACGGGTCGCTTTCTCAAGGAAGCCATCCCGCATCCGCTGCGTGGGACGCGCCGCCCAGTTGCCGGCAAAGGCGCGCCTGCCGAATGGGTCCGCCTGAAAAACGCCGCACTCCGCAATCTCAAGGGCTTCGACGTGCAGATCCCCGTCGGCCGACTCACCGTCGTGTGCGGCGTCTCGGGCGCCGGCAAATCGACGCTTGTCACGGATCTCCTCGCTCCGGCGATTCGCGCGGCCATCACGAAAAAGAAGGATGGCCTTACGGGCAAGGAGGCACTCACGGCGATCTCGCACCAAGGTAAACCGGCCTTCGCCACGCTGTCAGGCCTCAAAGGCTTCCGCCAGCTGGTGGTCGTCGATCAGGAGCCGATCGGCAAGACGCCACGCTCAACGCCGGCGACTTACATCGGTGCCTGGGACCTCATCCGCGAACGCCTCGCCTCTCTGCCCGAAGCGGCGATCCGTGGTCATGCGGCCGGCTTCTTCTCTTTTAATACTTCCGGCGGACGTTGCGAAGCCTGCTCCGGCGCCGGCCGCATCAAACTCGAGATGAGCTTCCTGCCCGATACCTACGTGCCGTGCGAAGAATGCGCGGGCACACGCTACGGATCAGCGGCCAAAGCCATCCGCTGGAACGGCAAGTCCGCCGCGGATCTTCTCGCGATGACCTTCGAGGAAGCGGCGGCGTTCCTTTCGTTCGACGCCAAATTGGGCGATCTCTGCGGCCTGATGGTAAAGACGGGGCTGGGCTACCTTACGCTTGGCCAGAGCAGCCCGACACTTTCTGGCGGCGAAGCCCAACGACTCAAACTCGTCAGCGAACTCGCCCAAGGACTCCCCACGTTCCGTGAACGCTCGCGCGGCGAGATTCGCCCGAATCTCTACATCTTAGAAGAACCGACAATCGGCCTGCACCAATCCGACTGCCGTCGTCTGATTGAACTACTCCATGCGCTGGTCGATCAAGGCCACACGGTCGTAGTCATCGAACATCACCCCGACGTCATCGCTGAAGCCGACTGGGTCCTCGAAATCGGACCCGAAGGCGGCAATGCCGGCGGTGAGCTCGTGCACGCGGGCGACCCGGAATCCCTCGCGAAGCAGAAAAAGTCGCCGACGGCCCCATCGCTCCGCCTTACGCTCGAACGCGGTCTGGTCAGAAAGAGTCTAGTTTAGGGCGCGAAAACTGCGGTTCCCTTTGACCCCGGCCCGACGAGGGCTATTGCTTAAAACCGAAGCCCGATGTCCTCCCGTTCCCTCCTCCTTGGCGTCAACATCGACCACGCCGCGACGCTCCGCCAGGCGCGTTATCGCGGTGCGCATCTATCGCCGCACGCGGAACCTGACGTCGTGGCCTTCACGCGCGAAGCCCTCGCCGGCGGTGCCGACGGCATCACGCTCCATCTGCGCGAAGACCGCCGCCACATCCAGGACGCCGACGTCCTGGCAATCGCCGCAATCCCGGGTGTCCGCCTGAATCTTGAGATGGCCTGCACGCCGGCGATGACCGCCTTCGCTCTGAAGCTCTGGCCGGCCGCGGTCTGCCTCGTCCCGGAATCGCGCGAAGAAGTCACGACCGAGGGCGGCCTCGATGTCGCCGGACAGCTCGCGCGCGTGAAGGAGACCACCCAAGCCCTGAAAACAGCTGGCATCGAAGTCTCGCTCTTCATCGGTCCCGACGCTCCGCAGATCGATGCCGCCGTCGCCGTCGGCGCCCCAGTCGTCGAATTCCACACCGGTGCCTTCGCCAACGCCTGGAAATCTCCGGCAGCTGCAGCCGAGCTAGCTCGCCTGGGCGTCGCCTGCGAACATGCCCATCGTCTGGGTCTGGTCGTCAACGCCGGCCACGGCATCAACTACGACAACATCCGCTCGATCCTCACGTTGCCTCATCTGCATGAGCTTAATATCGGCCATTCGATTGTCGCTCGCTCTCTCTTCACAGGCATACGTGGCGCGGTCGCGGAAATGAAGGCCCACCTTTCCAAGCAGGCATGAACCTCGAAGGTGGCAATGTACTTGGCGTCGGCGTGGACCTCACGGAGGTGGAACGTATCCGTTCCGCGCACCTCCGGCATGGGGCGACCTTCCTAGACAAAATCTTCACGCCCGCCGAACAAAAGCTCTGCCTCGCGAAGGCCGACCCTTACCCTTCCCTCGCGGCGCGCTTTGCGGCCAAGGAGGCAGCGAGCAAGGCCTTCGGCACCGGCATCGGCGCAGAGCTAGCCCTCACGAGCGTCGGCGTACTCAACGGCCCCGCGGGCGAACCAGTCGTCGAACTCGACGACAAAGCGCGCTCCTTGCTCGCCGCCCGCGGTGCCTCCCGCCTACTGATCTCGCTTACGCACACCGATAAGCTCGCTCAGGCCTTCGTGGTGCTGGTCCGCTGAGACCATGAGCGTCTCCGCTCGCCTGCCGGTCCTTTCCTGCGCCGAAGCCGCACCGTCGACTGGCTGAGGGAAACCCACGGGGAAGAAGCGGTGAGAACTACCGACCTCCTCGCTGGGCTGTCCCCTGTCTTGCGCGGCTGACGCCGTCACGCTGGCTGACGGGATGCTTCCCATCCCGACCGACCCGCTCGCGCAACGCGTCCTCCTCAACGGGCTCAAAGGCGTCGGTCCGGTCACGGTGCGACGCCTGCGCGATGCGTTCGGCGGGAATCTCTCGGTGGCACTCGGCGCCCCCGCTGACCAGTTATCTAAAGTCGAGGGCGTCAGCCGACCGGTCGCCGCGGCGATTGCCGCACGGGAATTCGACTGGGCCGCTGAGATGGGGCGCGTCCGCGACCTGGGCTTCCGCCTGCTCAGCGAAGACGATGTCGCCTGGCCTTCGTCGCTCACCAAACTCTGGGATCCGCCACTGGTTCTCTACGCCGAAGGCGGGCACTTCCCGACCGAACGCGCCGTCGGCATCATTGGCTCGCGCCATTGCACGACCTATGGTGCGTCGCTGGCACGCAGCTTCGCGCGCGACCTCGCAAAGGAAGGTTGGTGGATCGTCAGCGGACTCGCCCGCGGCATCGATACCGCCGCGCATGAAGGGGCGCTTGATGCCGACGGACGAACGGCGGCCGTGGTCGGCCATGGGCTTGACCTCACCTTCCCGCCGGAAGCCGTCCGCCTGCGCGCCCGCATGAGGACCGATGGCTGCGTGCTTTCGGAGTTCCCGCTCGGCCGGCCCGCCGATCGACAGACCTTCCCGCAACGCAACCGCATCGTCGCCGGGCTGGTGCGCGTCATGGTAGTCGTGGAAACCGACGTCGATGGCGGCAGCATGATCACCGCACGGTTCGCCGGCGATCTCGGCAAGACAATCTGTGCCGTGCCCGGACGTGCCGACAGCCCGGCGAGCCGAGGTTGCCATGCACTCATCCGCGACGGTGCGACGCTCGTCTCTTCCGTCGACGACATCCTCACCGAACTCGGCGAAAGCCGCGGCAGCCCTGCGCTGGCGCTGATTGCGGACCCACCGGAGTTCGCGCGCTGGCTGCCGCACTTCGCCGGCGGCGCGGCCCACGACGCCGAGAGCCTAGCGACACTCGCGGACTGCGCCGTAGCCGAAGCCGCGGTGAGCCTGACGATGATGGAGATCCGCGGCGTACTCACGCGGCGTCCCGACGGCCGCCACGAAAGGACGTAATTATCGGTGAGGGGTGTTACCCTCGTTGGCCGGTATCGACGCGGTGAGTCGATTACCTGACAGACGATCAAGCACGGCCTTCGGTTTCGCCAAGCAGTCGCGCGCCCAGCTCCGGTAAGCCCGCCAGCCCTCACCAAAAGACGCGGGATAAGCCGTTGCGCTCAGCTTCTCGTGATCCGCCAGCCAGAGGGCGCGGACGCAATGCCAACCTTGCGAGACGAAGACGACGTGGTCGTCGGGGTAGTAGGCTTTCGCGCGGAGCACCGAATCCAGCGTGCGCCAGCCGTAAGGGTCTTCGACGATCGGGCAGGTGACGCCCGCGGCCCGCAACTGGACCGCCATCGTCCGCGCCTGGAGGTCGATTCCGGAAGTCACGATGAGCTTGATCCGACCCGACCGCGCCAAGTCGGCGGCGGCGGCGATGCGTGGCCGGTAGGTGCCGGAGCTTTCGCCGGTCTCCTTATCAAACTCGTTCGTCCCCAGCAGGACCATCACTGAACCGGCTGGCACTTCAGCCGGCGTAGCTGCCAGCCGACCCCAGCCCGCCGACCAGACCCAGAGGTTGGAGCCGACGACGAAAAGTGCCAAGAGGGCAAAAAGCGCCCCCACCCCGCGTTTGAGCCATCGAGACATGAAAACGACCATTACGCCCAAAAATCCTTTGGCAAGGGGTCTAGTTAGAGCCTAATGCTTAAATTTAAGCACCAATAGGTTGCTGAAAGGTGGTATTAGTTCATTTTGGGGGGTGGGCCGCCGATGGCACGGATTCTGCCTACTTTTACTCAACATGAGCGCCAATCCTTCCACAGCTATCGCCAAAGTCCTGGTCATCGACGATGACAAGGACCTTCGCTATTCGCTCCGCCGCGCGCTGGCCGGTCTTGGCCACACGGTCATCGAAGCCGACAGCGGCGAAACCGGCGTCGTCGCCGCCAAGCGCGAACAGCCCGACGTTATCCTGCTCGATAACCGCATGGGCGGCATGACTGGCATCGAGACTTTGCAGATGCTCCGCGGCGCGCAGCCGCAGGCGATGGTGATCCTGATGACCGCGTTCGGGACGACGCAGACCGCCATCGAGGCGATGAAGTTCGGCGCCTACGACTATGTGATGAAGCCGTTCGACCAGGCGAAGCTCATCACGCTCGTCGACAAGGCGCTCTCCGCGCGTCGCGACCTCGCGGCGGCGACTAAGTCCACGCGCACACTCGTCAACCCCGCCGACTACAAGGAAGGCATCGTCGGGAGTTCCGAGCCGATGCAGGAAGTGCTAAAGTCCATCGGACAGGTCGCCGCCTCCGACGCCACGGTACTCATCACGGGAGAAAGCGGCACGGGCAAGGAGCTCGTCGCACGTTGCATCCACCAGCATTCGCTCCGCGCCAAAGGCACATTCCTCGCGGTCAATTGCGCGGCAATCCCCGAGAACCTCATCGAATCCGAACTCTTCGGCCACGAGAAGGGCGCCTTCACCGGTGCGACCAACCAGAAGCTCGGCAAGTTCGAGCTCTGCGACGGCGGCACGATCTTCCTCGACGAGATT
>Ga0208951_1000778_pt1 | contig 14610 bp, 8 predicted proteins | sample GreLakmeMI27MSRF_FD_187702 | JGI IMG/M metagenome (GOLD analysis project Ga0208951, IMG submission 187702) | Freshwater lentic microbial communities from great Laurentian Lakes, MI, USA - Great Lakes metaG MI27MSRF (SPAdes) | ecosystem: Environmental > Aquatic > Freshwater > Lake | place: Great... | reverse complement strand
TTCCTTCGATTATTGTTCCTCCTGGCTTTAATCTGCCATCAGCTTCGGCATCTTCAACCATCTTTAAAGCCATTCTATCCTTGGTTGAATTGCCTGGATTAAAAGTTTCAACTTTAGCTAAAACTAAAGCATCAATTCCAATAACAGTTTTGTTTAATTTAACCAGTGGCGTATTTCCAATGGTCTCTAGTATATTTTTAGCGTATTTCATTCTATTTTTTTTTGATTTTAATCAAAATTTCATTTGCAAATGTATGATTATTCTAATCTTAAATGGCGATTTATAATGTTTTAAACGTTATTGGAAGAAGTTCCAAACCAACCCAAATCGAATAATAAAATCACGATACGGATAGTTAGGTGCTGTGTAAAATTTATTGCCTGTCATACTTGAATTAAAATGTTCTGCCTTCAAAAAAATTCGAGTTTGACGAATTCTTGCATTAACAAAAAAATCAATCATAGGGAAATCTCCAACTTTTTTTTGATTTTGCACAAAAGCTTCGCTGGTTATCGGATTATAATCATTAATATAATGTTTGGTGAAATAATTAAAGACAAAACCTGTTTGCAAGAACATAGCTTTTTTAAAGAAGTAATTGGAAAAATAAAGTGAATTTCGAGTAACAAATTGCGGCACATTTAATATCGCTGAATCTTGATCAACTTGCTGGTAGAGCATTGTGTTATCTAATGCTAACTTCCACCATTTAAATTCTTTTGAAACTTTTATAGACAAATAATTTATGGCTTTATCATATTGTTTTGGTGAAATAATTTGCTGGCTGGAAGCAATGGCATCATTACTAAAATATAAATGATCTCTTATTGAGCTGAGTTTTATAGAGGTCTCAAACCATTTAGTTTTGGCTATGGCTTCTAAATTATTTATTTTTTCGTTTTTAAAATCATTAAACCAATTATACCCTACATAACTACTTTGATATAAATTATAATTATTATCAGGTATTTTATTTATCATTTGATATTGAAAAATAAACTCATTTTTTTCATCAAGTTTAAAATTCAATTTGGCATCAAGATTTGACATGGGTTGATTGGATATAGAATTACTATATAAAAACGAACCCTTCCATTTGTTTTTCTGATAATCATATTGCCCTCCTACTGCATGTATTTTATCGTTCAAAGAACTTGGAATACTCCCTGAATTGAGGATTAATATTTTGTTGTAGTAATAATTATATCTATAATCTTCCAAGTAAAAATGAAACTTTCCAAGTTGGGAATTTTCGTAAATGGCACCTACTTTATTATAGATACGATTATATCTTGTTTGGTCATTTATATTTGACGTGACATAGGAATCTCCAAAACGATTTATTGATGTACCAGAACTAGATGAAACTGTTTTTTGATTGAATTCAAAAAATCTGTTTTCATAATTAAACTGGTGAGTTACATATAGATTATTTGCACCTTTTGATGCGTTAATCCTATAATTATGATCAAAAAAAGTTCGCTTTCCTTTCATAAATGAAGTTGCGTCTTTTAAAAAGACATCCAAACGAGCACGATTCGAAAAAGCACCCGCACCATTTTCAAAATCATCCGTATTTGTTATTCCTCCATTTTCGCCATTCAAAAAATCTTGCCCCGTAAAATGGAAATTCAAATAATATCTCTTATCCAAAGTATTGTAGCTTGTGGTAAACCTGAAATTACCTGAACTAGAAAGCTGATTAATATATTTTCCTAAAGAACGCAATCCTTTAAATGCAATTGAAATATTAAATCGCTCGGAAGTATTTACGGTTATAAATGCATCAATAGATTGCCCTTGTTCCATAACAGTTTTAAAGTACAAATCTGTTACTGGCGTGGCAACTGAATAATATTTTATATCATCTGCACGCATATAGTTAAACTGTTTGCCTGAAAAACCTATCTCGGGAAATGCTGTGACTTTTTTAAATCCATAATTTAGAACAGCATACGTTTGGCCTTCATTAGCAAAAGGCAACAAACCAAAAATATCTTTACGCAAGTAATTATACTCGTACTCTTTTTTAATGGTTAAAGAAGTATCGACATAGGTAGTGTCTTTTTGAAGCGTAATAATTCTATATTGATTGAAAGCAGCCTTCTTTGGTTTTATTACATTGTTTTCTTTGCTGCCTGACTGAGGGGCTTGAGAAAAAACTGTAAAAAAGAACATTAAAAAAAGTGATGTAAATACGTATTTCATCTTAAATTATTTCGTTGCAAAAATACAAAAACAAATGGTATTTAAATGACAAAAAAAGGAATGTAATTTAGAAGGTATTAACTAAAGATAGTTTAGAGTACGCTCCAAAGACATGCCTCTTGACCCTTTAATGAGGATTGTATTATTCTCAAAATTCAATAAAGAAAGCTGATCAGAAAAATCATGGAAAGTTTTATAAAAAAATAAATTTTCCTTATGAAAACAATTTACAAAAAAATCGCTGCCAACAAAATGACAATCAAAATTGGCGTTTTCAGCAAGAAAATCAACTATAAATTTATGTTCGGTTAAACTATCTTTTCCAAGCTCATACATGTCTCCTAGAATTACAACTTTGTTTTCATCTTGCAATTGTAAGAAATTCTCTAAAGCAACAATAACACTACTTGGATTTGCATTGTAGGCATCTAAGATTATTTTGTTGGTGTGTTTAATCAGGATTTGAGATCTATTATTTTCAGGAATATAACGCTCTATTGCATTTTTGATATCAGATAATACAACACCAAAATGAAGACCAATAGTAATTGCTGTATTTATATTATTAGCATTATACAATCCAATTAAATTTGACTTTATCTCCGTGTTTTCAACTTCAACTTCTACAAACGGATTGGCTTTAACAGATTCAATATAAACAGTAGCTTCCTTATTTAATTGGCTAAAAGTAATTCTGTTAAAACTTGTAGTTTTTTGGTTTTGGATGGGATCATCAAGATTAACAAAAACAATTTTACTGCCAGATTCTAAATAAGTGTACATTTCACTTTTCCCTTTAATTACACCCTCTACTCCGCCAAAACCCTCTAAATGAGCTTTTCCAAAATTAGTAATATAACCATAGTCGGGCTGTGCAATATCACATAAAAATTCGATTTCCTTTTGATGATTAGCTCCCATTTCAATAATACCAATCTCTGTTTCCCTCGTGAATGATAAGAGGGTCAATGGAACACCAATATGGTTATTAAGATTGCCAATAGTAGCTTTAGTGTTATACTTTTGTTTTAAAACCTCATAAATAAGTTCCTTGGTGGTTGTCTTTCCATTACTACCAGTTAGTGCAAGTATGGGGATATCCAAATATTTCCGATGGAACTTTGCTAATTCTTGTAGGGCTTTTAAACTGTCTTTAACGAGAATTGTTTGTTCATCTATATGATAATTTGGATTATCAATAATCACATATTTAGCACCAAGTTCTAAAGCCTCTTTAGCAAAAGTATTGGCGTCAAAATTTTCCCCTTTGATAGCAAAAAAAATAGCGTTCGTAACTATTTTTCTAGTATCGATAGATACATTATGACAAATTAAAAATAAATCATGGATCTCCTGAATAGTCATTTGGAAAAGATGTTTAACAAAAAAGCCCTAAATTAGGGCTTTTTTATTTTATTTTTTAAAATTTAATTTCTCGCACGTTTCTTTTTATCAGCTTTAGAACCTACTCTAGACATGGCACATCTAAAACCAATGTAATCAGTTGATAATTCTTGAGGGTAGTATCTTCTTTGTGCTGGATCCAACCAATATGCTCTATCCCGCCAAGAACCTCCTTTAAAAACTCTAACTTTGTCATCTATTAGAGTAGTTCTATTGTTTGACTTATCATACTCCTTAACCATTTTACCAGTTGCAGAATCTATACGAACATCTCCGTGTTGGGGAGAGTCATACATTCTTTTTGAATTATTTTTATTTTTCCCATCATCTCCATTTTCTGATTCAGCTTCTTTAAAAAACCTGCCCGATTGTTTATCACCATCTCTGTAGTTAATATTATCTGATTTATCAAAGTTTTGTCTTAAGTATGTTTCATTCTCATCAACTGACACTTTTTCTAATTGACCAGGCAAATTTCTTGCTATAATTTTACCGTTTTTTAACGTATCAAAATCGATATTATCACCCGTAACTAAAACTACTTTGCCATCACTTATTTTATCTTTAGTGTAGACATTTCCTCTAAAATAATTAAAATCATTTGCCTCATCGTCAACCATTGGACGGTAAACATCGGCAACCCATTCAGCAACATTTCCAGCCATATCATAAAGTCCAAAATCATTTGGAGGATACGATTTTACTTTATTAGTGATATCAGCACCATCATCTGACCATCCTGCAATACCGCCATAATCTCCTTTTCCTTGTTTGAAATTAGCCAATTGATCACCCCTAACCTGTCTTTTGCCAGAGCGTGTATAACTTCCAGACCACGGATATTTTTTTTGTCCTTTATATTGATTGTATTCTCTTTGTCCAACGTCTGAAGCCGCTGCATATTCCCATTCAGCCTCTGTTGGAAGACGGTATTCAGGTAAAAATAAACCTGAGGTTCTTTGTGCATATACGTTTTTAGAGCTATTACCCGCTGTGTTATTCGCGCCAGCAGCGGCAACTGTTCCTCTCCCTGTTCCTTTTTGTAATACTATTGTAGCATCTCCACCCTTAGCAGTAGACGGAGAAGCTATATAAGCTTCCGTACTAAAAGCTTTGTCGGCAGATGTTTCGGTAACTTTAGCGTCTTTCTTTAAATAACGTTGGTCTTCAAGAATTTTTTCGTTCACTCTTTCTGAACGCCATTTAGCAAACTCAGTAGCTTGTATCCAATTTACACCTACAACAGGATACTCAGCATATGCTGGGTGCCTTAAGTAGTTTTGAGTCATAGTCTCATTTTCTCCTAATCTATTTCTCCATACTAATGTATCTGGTGAAGCGCCCTCATATATATTTCTATAATTTTCTTGATCTGGAGGAAAAACTGTTTTTAACCAGTTAAGATATTCCATATACATCACATTGGTCACCTCTGTTTCGTCCATGTAAAAGGACATAACATGTTGTTGATTTGGAGAATTATTCCAATCATGCATCACATCATCTTGAACCTTACCCATAGTAAAAGTTCCGCCTTCAACAAGAACTAATCCTGGCCCTGTTGCTTGTTTTTTAAAATTAGAAGCGTATTGAAATCCTCCTTTTTTATCATTTACCTTCCAACCTGTAGCTTTAGATCCAGAATTTGACCCAGAATTTTTACTACAACTCGTGATACCGATCGCAATTACTACAGTCAGTAATAATCTTAATGCAAAAATGTTTTTAATTTTCATGTTCATGATAGATATAAAATTTCGAGGCGCAATATAATTAAATTCCATTAAACTGCAACAACTTTTTTTAAACAATAAGTTTGAATAATTTTTAGCTCTCAAATTAGGTAACGGAAAATTATTTCTTTTATTATAATTTTTGAAATTTATTTTTAAATGTATACTATTTTTACAAAAAAATCGTTTACAGAATAGTTATGAAAATAAATATTACTTTTTATTTTATTTTTTTTAGTTCCTTTTGGGTTACATCTCAAAACAAAGTTAACGAAACAATCAATTGGACAGAGAAAAAAGAATTGTCTTATGGACAATTTTCCTATGTTGTTCCCCAATTTAATTCGCAAAATTTTGAGTTCGACACGTATTCTAAATCCATTTCCTATACCCTAACCATGGAATTGAATGCAAACGTGAGTGACGATGCAATTCAAATTTCCAATTTAATTTACGAACCCATTACAGAAAATGAAATGGGAGACATTGACAAAAATAACATTCCAACAATTTTTAAATCAACTTTTAAATGTTACAATGCACGTGAAAAATACTATGGTAAAATTCAGCTCACACCAATAATAAAAACGGGCGGTTCTTATAGCAAATTGGTTTCTTTTAGCTACCTAATTCAACAAAATAAAATTAAATCAGGAAAATACTCAAACAGCACATTCTCTATCGAAAACTCAGTTTTAAACTCTGGAAATTGGTACCGCTTCTACATACAAAAATCAGGGGTTTATAAAATAACGAAGAGTTTTCTTCAAAGTCTCGGCTTTGACACCAATGCAGATCCTAGAAAAATTAAAATATATGGCAATGGTGGGAGAATGTTACCACTCTTAAATTCCGAAGATTACCCGAATGATTTAACAGAAAATGCGATAGAAGTCATTGGCGAAAATGATGGCGTTTTAGACGCTCAAGACTTTATCTTGTTTTATGGCGAAGGCATAGATAAATGGAATGAAGATTATAAAAGCAATTTAAACATATACGCCGATAAATCATATTATTATATTACCTCTCAAGGTGATCTAGGAAAAAGGATTTCAGAGATGACTCAACCGAGTGAAAATTCATTACTTACAATCAATACTTTTGACGACACACAATTTCACGAAATTGACAAAGAAAACCTCAAGAAACTAGGTAGAGTTTGGTTTGGAGAGAACTTCTCGATAGAAAACGAACAAGAATTTAAATTCAATTTTCCAAATATTGTAAGCACTTCACCAATAGAAATTAGAACCCATGTAGCAGCAGTAACTTCATCCAACACCAGCTTTAAAGTTGAATCCAACAGCCAATTGGTTGGAACAGTTTCTCTAAATCCAGGCAGCAGTAGCGAAACAATAGTTTTAGAAAGAAACTTCATAGCTTCTATATCCAATCCGACTGAGGAAGTGACTATTAAAGTAAGCTTCAATAATAACGGCGTTCCTAGTGCAAAAGGATATTTGGATTACATCAACTTGAAAGCTAAAAGAAATCTTAAAGGCTATGGAAAACAGTTTCATTTCCAATTTGATCAAGCAAACGCTAATTTAGGCGTTGCTGAATTTCAGCTCAGTAATGCTAATTCAATAACTCAAGTTTGGGATATTACAGACAGGTATAATATCACAAAAGTTCAAAACAATTCTCAAACTAATTTTTCTTTCAAAGCCAATTTGGGTGAAGTTCGAAATTACATTGCTGTTGACAACATCGATTATTATTTACCACAAAAAGAATCCAAATCTAAAATTGAAAACCAAAATCTAAAAGGTGCTGTTTTCAATAACGCTCAAGGGCAATGGCAAAAAATTGATTATTTAATAATCACCCCAAAATTTTTAATTGCACAAGCCGAAAAGCTAGCAAACTTCCATAAAAACTATTCCAATTTAAACGTAAAAGTAGTTACATTAGAAAATATTTATCCTGAATTTTCGTCAGGGAAACAAGATATTGCAGCCATTAGAAATTTTGTAAAATATGTTTACTTCAACGCTCCCGCTGGCGAGAGGGTAAAATACTTAAATATTTTTGGAGACGCTTCCTTCGACTTTAAAGACCGAATTCCGAACAATACGAATATAGTTCCAATTTATCAAGCCTTAAATAGCTACACTGAATCTCAGATTTCCTTTGCTACCGATGACTTCTTTGGGATGATGGATGATGATGAAGGCCGATTGGATTCTGGAAACTCCTCTTTTAACGGAAGTACGAGTTTCTCATTAGATCTTGGGGGTATTGACATTGCGGTTGGAAGAATGATTGTAAGCACAGTACAACAAGCGGAAGAAATGGTAAATAAGGTGCTCGAATATCATGACATCAAATCTTATGGAAGCTGGCGAACTAATTATGTGGCGATTGCGGATGATTCTGATAAACCCTCAGATACTTCAATGCAATTTAAGCAAAACAACTTAACCGATTTGGTTGCTTCACAAAAGCCATTTATCAATTTTAAAAAAATACTTTTAGATTCCTATCAACAGGAAACTTCTGCAGGTGGAAAACGATATCCTAAAGCAAGAGCTGATATTTTTGAGGCATTTGAAAAAGGGGCGCTTGTTTTTAACTACATAGGTCATGGTGGTGAGGACGGATTATCTGCAGAACGGATTTGGGAAAAATCAGATGGCCAAAATTTGAACAACAGATACAAATACCCCCTATTTATAACGATAACATGCGATTTTTCAAGATTTGATAATCCGTATCGACCTACTGCAGGTGAATTTACCTATTTGAATCCAAGAGGGGGCGCAATTTCAATGATAACAACTGTGCGGTCTATCGACCAGGGAAATGCAGAGATTTTTAACGACCGTTTGGCTCAATATTTATTTTCATATAACAGTAACCAATACACAACAATGGCTGAAGCGCTCAGACAAACAAAAAATTTCAACCCAACTTCTGCAAGTAATGTTGTTTTTTATCTTGGTGATCCTGCTATGATGTTGGCAATTCCAAAACCAAAAGTAGTTCTAACAAAAGTAAATAACGTACCCGTTAATGAAACTATAGACGATTTTCAATCATTAGCATATGTAAAATTAACAGGAGAAATTTTGGACGAAAATAACAACCAATTACCAACATATAATGGAGAATTATTTACAACCATATATGATAAAAATGTAATTCGCAATACCTTAAATAATGACAACTTTAGTGCTCCAATAGCATTTACAAATCTTGGCGAAGCAATTTTTAGAGGTAATGCTTCTGTAATTTCTGGACGTTTTGAGTTTGGATTTGTTGTGCCAAGAGACATTAGAATACCCGTTGGCAATGGCCGAATCAGTTTTTATGCCAAAAGAAATCAAATTCAATTTGATAAATATGGACAAAATACAGACATAAAAATTGGAGGAATTAATCCGAATGCTGTTGCTGATAATATAGGTCCATCCGTTCAACTTTATATGAATGACGAAACCTTTGTTAACGGTGGAATTACAAATGACTCCCCTTTTTTATTAGCAAAACTTGAGGATGAAAACGGAATAAACACCGCAAGTGGAATTGGTCATGATATCATTGCCATTTTAGATGGCGATGAAACAAAGCCCTATATAATGAATGATTATTATCAAACAGAATTAGACGATTACAAAAAAGGAAGGATTTATTTTCCATTGCGAAGTCTTACTGCTGGATTGCATACCATCACTTTTAAAGCATGGGATGTATATAATAACCCTATTACATCAGAAATACAATTCGTTGTAGTTGGAAATGAAAATATAGCATTGGAAAACGTTTTAAATTATCCAAATCCTTTTGTAAGCTATACCGAATTTTGGTTTTCTCACAACAAGCCTTTTGAGCCCCTTGAAGTTCAGGTTCAAGTAATGACTATCACTGGAAAAATTGTATGGACAAAAAACCAAATGGTAACTAATGATGGTTTTCTATCAAGAGACATTACTTGGGACGGAAAAGATGACTTTGGCGACCGAATTGGAAAAGGGGTTTATGTTTATAAACTAACGGTTAAGTCCACTTTATCGAATAAAAAAGCTGAAAAAATTGAAAAACTTGTTATCCTATAGGAAAATACTATATTTGCTAACTTTTTAAAAAATGAAAATGAAAAAATTCACAATACTATTTTTAATAGCCTCACTACAATACATTAATGCACAGCAAGCAGATGCAAGTAGAGTCATTACTACTGGTGTTCCTTTTCTTATGGTAGCTGCTGATGCCCGTGCTGCTGGCATGGGAGACCAAGGAGTAGCCACTGCTCCTGATGCTTTTTCACAACAATGGAACCCTGCAAAATATGCTTTTGCAATAGATAAACAAGGTTTTACATCTAGTTATACGCCTTATTTAACTGCACTAGTTAATGATATATCACTGGGTCAAGTTACATACTATAATAGAATAAACGAAAGAAATGCCTTTGGAGTTAGTTTGCGTTATTTTAGTTTAGGAGAAATTGAATTTAGAGAAAATGCAGAAGATCCTGCAAATATTGTAAGACCAAACGAATTAGCATTAGATGGTTCTTATTCTTTGAAATTAAGTGAACGCTTTGCTATGGCTGTTGCCGGAAGGTACATACGTTCCCAATTAAGAATAGCTACAGCTGGTACTGGTGGTGATGCGAAACCTTCAAGTACATTTGCTGTTGATGTGGCAGGGTATTATGTAGGGGAAGAAGCTGCATTTAACGATTTTAACGGCCGTTTACGTCTAGGGTTTAATTTCCAAAACATGGGACCGAAAATAAACTATGATGCTGGGTCTTCAGATGACAATAGTGCAAACTTTTTACCAGCTAATATGAGAATTGGGGGGGGATATGATTTTATTCTAGATGACTATAACAAGGTTTCTGTAAATGTTGAACTTGCAAAATTATTAGTACCCACGCCTCAAAGTGCCGATAGAAATGGGAATGGTGTAATAGATGTAAATCCATACCCAAATCCTAATGATCCGAGTTCTTCTATTGACGAAGAAATCATAAGAACCAACAACAACACTGCTTACAGCAAAATCAATTGGGTAGACGGAATGTTTTCCTCTTTTGGAGATGCGCCTGGAGGTTTTAGTGAAGAATTAAGAGAATTTACGTATTCTATTGGAACCGAATATTCATATCAAGACTCTTTTGCTATGCGTTTGGGTTATTTTCATGAAAGCCCTCTAAAAGGAGCACGCCAATTCTTTACTTTAGGAGCGGGTTTTAAATATAACGTAGTTAAGGTAGATGTATCCTATTTGTTCTCTACTTCACAAGTGAAAAACCCATTAGAAAACACCCTTCGTTTCTCATTATCGTTTAACTTTGGTGATAAATACGAAGATTATTAATAAATAGTAAATGACAAAAACAATATCCAAATTTCTAAAAAGAGATTTGGATTTTTTTTCCTCGATACCTAATGAAGAAAATAGAAATCAAAACCTCGTTCACCACTTTTCAATCCGTTGAAGAACTTCCACAAGATGTAATTTCATTAATGGAAAAAGCTGTACAAATCAGAAAAAATGCTTACGCTCCTTATTCAAAATTCAGAGTTGGTGCAGCACTACTTTTAGACAATGGAAAGATTGTTTTAGGTTCGAACCAGGAAAACGCAGCATACCCATCCGGACTTTGTGCTGAGCGAGTTGCCATTTTCCAATCGGGCGCTATTTATCCTGATGCAAAAATTATAAAAATGGCAATATCTGCAGCTTCAGACACGAATCAAACCACTACGCCTATTCCTCCATGCGGCAGTTGTAGACAATCCATTTATGAATATGAATTCAAACAAAATACTCCTATAGCGATTTATTTTATGGGTGAAAGTGGCGAAATTTATAAATCAGATTCCATTAAAAATTTATTGCCCTTAAGTTTCGATAAAAACTTCTTATAAATCTTAAAAATAACGCTTTTAAATTTTACATCTTAGTTGGAATGTTCTACTTTTGCCTTTCGCAAATTTGTGTGTGAATGGACTATTTTGCGTTGAAATGGAATTTACAACTTAATAACGCTTTAGCAAAAAGTAAAAAATGAAAAAAGTAACAAAAGAAGTTTATTTAAATTGGTACGAAGACATGCTGCTTTGGAGAAAATTTGAAGACAAACTTGCAGCACTTTATATTCAACAAAAAGTTAGAGGATTTCTTCACTTATATAACGGGCAAGAAGCCGTTTTAGCGGGTGCTTTGCATGTTATGAACTTAGGTGGAAAAGACAAGATGATTACCGCCTACCGAAATCACGTGCAGCCCATTGGAATGGGTGTTGACCCAAGAAAAGTAATGGCCGAACTACTTGGAAAAGTAACCGGAACCTCAAAAGGAATGGGTGGATCCATGCACATCTTCTCCAAAGAACACGGATTTTATGGAGGACATGGAATCGTTGGCGCTCAAATCCCTGTTGGAGCCGGAATGGCATTTGCCGATAAATATTTTGAAACCGGAGGTGTAACGCTTACCTATTTTGGTGATGGGGCTGCGCGTCAAGGTTCATTACACGAAGCATTCAATATGGCAATGTTATGGAAATTACCTGTAGTTTTTATTTGTGAAAATAATGGTTATGCTATGGGAACCTCTGTAGAAAGAACAGCCAATCATACTGATATTTGGAAATTAGGTTTAGGTTATGAAATGCCTTGCGGCCCTGTTGACGGAATGAACCCAGTAAAAGTTGCTGAAGCGATGCACGAAGCTATGGAAAGAGCCCGTCGTGGTGACGGACCAACTTTCTTAGAAATGAAAACCTATCGATACAGAGGACACTCCATGTCTGATGCCCAATTATACCGATCAAAAGATGAGGTTGATGAGTACAGAAAAATTGATCCAATTACACAAGTCCTTGATATCATTTTTGAAAAAAAATACGCTACAGAAGCTGAAATTGAAGTCATAGACAAGAGAGTCAAAGACTTAGTAGAAGAATGTGTAACATTTGCCGAAGAATCTGATTTCCCAGATGCACAACAATTATACGATGTAGTATACGAAGAAGAAAATTATCCTTTCATACCTCATAGACTTTAAATATGGCAACAAAAATTACAATGCCTCGCTTAAGCGATACAATGACAGAAGGAACCGTTGCAAGCTGGTTAAAAAAAGTGGGTGACACCATTAAAGAAGGGGACATACTTGCAGAAATTGAAACCGATAAAGCAACCATGGAATTTGAATCTTTCAATTCAGGAACACTTTTGCATATTGGAATTAATGAAGGCGAAACAGCAGCAGTAGATTCGCTCTTAGCCATCATTGGAAAAGAAGGCGAAGATATTTCAGGTCTAATAAGCCCCCCAACCCCCCAAGGGGGAGTTGTTGGAGAGGAAATTAAAAATCCGATTTCTAATGAAAATAATATTTCAGACTCATCTCCTTCCGCTTTTGGGAAGGCTGGGATGGGGCTTCCAAAAGGAGTTGTAGTAGTAACTATGCCACGTTTGAGTGACACTATGACCGAAGGAACTGTCGCCACTTGGTTGAAAAAAGTGGGAGACGAAGTAAAAGAAGGCGATATCCTTGCCGAAATTGAAACCGATAAAGCTACTATGGAATTTGAATCTTTCAATTCCGGAACTTTATTATTCATCGGAATTAACCAAGGACAATCGGCATCGGTTGACAGCGTTTTAGCCATCATCGGACCTGCTGGGACAGATATTACAGGCATAGCCGAAAATCATAAAAATGGTGGAACATCAGTAGAGGTAGTTACGCCAAGCGCGGTCGAGGTGACTCAACAACCAGCAACCAACAACCAACAACCAACAACTGAAAACTCAGACAGAATTTTTGCTTCGCCATTAGCCAAACAAATCGCTAAAGAAAAAGGAATTAATCTTTCCCAAATAAATGGATCAGGAGAAAACGGTCGTATTACTAAAAGTGATGTGGAGAATTTTACTCCATCTGCTTCTACTCCACAAGCAAATGTCATCCCGAGCGCAGTCGAAGGAACTCAACCAACAACCGTTGTAAGACCATTTGTTCCCGCAGGAGAAACGCTTACAGAAGTGGTTAAAAATTCGCAAATGCGTAAAACCATTGCGATTCGCCTTTCGGAATCAATATTCACAGCGCCACATTTCTATTTAACAGTAGAAATTGCTATGGATGAAGCAATGAAATCACGTGGAGCTATTAATACTATTCCAGATACGAAAGTATCTTTTAATGATATGGTTATAAAAGCTTGTGCTATGGCATTAAAAAGGCATCCAAAAGTAAATACACAATGGCAAGCTGATGCTATTATCATCAACTATCATGTAAATATTGGAGTTGCCGTTGCCGTTGAAGACGGATTAGTAGTACCCGTTTTACCATTTACAGATCAAATGACATTGACTCAAATTGGCAGTAGCGTAAAAGATTTAGCCGGTAAAGCCAAATCTAAAAAACTACAACCCTCAGAAATGGAAGGCAGTACTTTCACCGTTTCTAATTTGGGAATGTTTGGAATACAGTCTTTCACTTCTATCATAAATCAGCCAAACTCAGCGATACTATCTGTTGGGGCCATAGAAGAAAAACCAGTAGTAAGAAATGGTCAAATTGTAATTGGAAATACAATGATGCTAACGCTAGCTTGTGACCACAGAACAGTTGATGGAGCTACAGGTGCACAATTCCTGCAAACATTGAGACAGTATTTAGAAAATCCAGTGACGATGTTGGCGTAAATAAAATTGTCATTCCAAAAGAAAACTTTATATAAAAAACCCATTCTGATTAAACTGCCCCCAAAAAGTTAGATACTATTTGGGGGTGTTTTTTTTTACATAAAATAAGTAAAAAATAATATGTACTATGTTATTGTTTTGGGTGTTTATTCTCACTATTGGATTCCCGCCTGCGCGGGAAAAACAATATCCTAAAAAAGGGTAGCCTGTCTTATACATGGCAGCTAGACCGGTAGGTAGGGACACGCTGCACCGCTTAAAAACAAGACCCGAGACCTTCAGGTCGAACTGGCGAAGCAAAGCCTTGTTCTTTCGAACAAGGCTTTAAAAGAATCTGAAACAAGTTCAGATTAAAAAAGCCTGCCTGCCCATAGTTAGGGCAGCGGATCGACCGAAGGGACACGCTGCACCGCTTATAAACAAGAAAGCCTTGTTCTTTCGAACAAGGCTTTAAAAGAATCTGAAACAAGTTCAGATCAAAGAAAGGCAGCGACATACTCTCCCACATAACTGCAGTACCATCTGCGCAGTCGGGCTTAACTTCTCTGTTCGGAATGGGAAGAGGTGAGCCCCGACGCAA
>Ga0208951_1000777_pt1 | contig 14626 bp, 17 predicted proteins | sample GreLakmeMI27MSRF_FD_187702 | JGI IMG/M metagenome (GOLD analysis project Ga0208951, IMG submission 187702) | Freshwater lentic microbial communities from great Laurentian Lakes, MI, USA - Great Lakes metaG MI27MSRF (SPAdes) | ecosystem: Environmental > Aquatic > Freshwater > Lake | place: Great... | reverse complement strand
CCCTAAACCCTAAACCCTAAACCCTAAACCCTAAACCCTAAACCCTAAACCCTAAACCCTAAACCCTAAACCCTAAGCACAAACGGCCTCGCTTTTGTGCTACAAACGGCATCTGTGCTCGGCGTTCGCTCCTACCAACCACATTAGCAATGTGCGCTTTAACGCTCAATCTGGTCAAAAGAGTGTTCTATCGGAGTGTACTCACTTCTGCGGAAAACAACCCCAGGGTCACCTGGTCACCGCGCGCACATGCTCGGCGAAATCCTCTCTCTAGTCGCCCCCGGCAAACCCACTTACGCTTTCACCACACGCTCGTTGACGAGCTCGATGAAGACGAACTCGCCACACCACTGCTCTGTTCTCTGCACCGCGCCACAACGTAGACGACGCCGTGCCCTTACCACCCAGCGCCCTGCCTTTTTGCCTGACATGCAGACCGCCATCGTCTCCGGCGCAGCTGCCATAGCCGCCGCAGCTGCGGTCTTCAACGCCATCAAGGCACGTTCCACTCATCCATCCTCAGACTTGCATGCCTGACAGGCGCGCAGGGCGACGCACAGCCGTGCGTCGAGTGTTCAGCCACGGGTGCGGTACCCGACGTGCCGTGCTGTGGCTGTGCTGACTTGTGCTGGTAGGCGGCGTGCGCTGCTTCGTGTGCACTGGTTCTGGCCGTGTCACCGCCAGTGCCGCCCCTCAGGAGGACAGGGGTACGCTCTCTCAGCTCCCGACTCCCTCCCAAATCGTGGCTGACGGCTGCTTGCAGGCAGCCGCGCGCTGGGCCTCACGCCGCGCAACCCGGAGGAGTGTCGGGTGTGTAGAGGCACTGGTGCGCTCTCCCTCCTGCTCCTGCCATCAAGCTCACACTCACTCACTCGCAGGCCTCATCCTATGCAAGCGCTGCAGTGGCTCCGGCTTCTCAAAGCAACTCTAGATTCTTTCGTCAGCCGGCCGAGCCTCTTGTGCGGCTCTATGGCCCGCCTATCTGTTGCCAGCAGCGCGCGCTCCAATTATTTAAATACGCCGTACGCGAGTGCGCGATGGCTGCGTGCATGAGGAGAGCCTGGCCTGCGGATTCCCTCGACATCTGCGTGGATGGCTTGGATGCTCGGCGCGTTGCTGCCTCCCGTGGGAGTGCGCTGTGCATGATACCGTCTTGCCGGAGCTGGCGGCGCACCGTAGTTCACCAAGAAGGCTGTGTGACCGAGCGACGAGTCACGGAACGACTCGTGGACTCAATCAGTCAATCATCAAGCCTTTCGTCTTGTCAGCGTTCCACCCCCGCTCGCTCTGTCACCATGTCTGCCGTCACCCGCTCGCCAGCTGCGTCGCCGGCAGCCTCTGGCTGCATCTCTTATCTGCTCCTGCTCGCCCTGGCGCTCCAGTATGGCTTGCAGCCATTCCTGACGTCACGCTTCCTATCCTCACGCGCCGTGGACGCCCGCGCAACTGTGCTGGCCACGGAGCTGCTCAAGGCTGCGCTGTGCGGCGCGGCTTTGCCGTCTCGCCGCTCGCGCCGCTCGACGACGTCGCTTGCCGCCGCTGCCCCTGCGGCCTGTTACCTGCTACAAAACCTGGCGCTGCAGCGCGCGTATGCGGACCTGGACTGGCTCACCTTCAACTGTCTCAACCAGACAAAGGTGGTTGCCACCGCGCTGACTCTGTACCTCCTCATGCGCCACGGGCAGTCACCTCAGCAGGTGCTGGCGCTGCTGCTCATCGTGCTCGCCGGCACGCTGCTACAAGTCACTGGGGAGCAGACGCGCGTGGCGTCAGGCGACAGCGCGGGCGTGGCCAGCTTCCGTCGAGGCGTCGCAGTGCGTACCCTGCTCCCCCTCACACACAGCTGCTCACTCGCAGACCACTCGCAGGCCTGCCTGTTCGCCTCCGCGCTCTCGGGCCTCGCCTCCACGCTGACGCAGCTCATACTACAGGCACGTCTCTCGCTCTCACTCTCTTACTGCTCTCACCTCTTGCGTAGACGCGTGGAGTCGGCTCCTCCGAGCTCACGCTGCACATGGCGCTCATGACGGTGCCCGTGCTATTGGCCAGCCTACTGTGGACGGCAGGCAGCCCGTCGGCTGCGCTGGCTTTCGCTTCTCGCGGCTGGACGCTCGGCGCGCTGGTGCCCCTCCTGTCGCAAGCGCTGGGCGGCATTGTGGTGGGCCAAATCACGAAGCGGCTGGGCGGCGTGAGCAAAGGCTTCGCCGTCGTAGGCGGCCTCACCATCACGGGCGTGGTGCAGAGTCTGGAAGCGGGTAAGATGCTTGCCAACGAGCTCTGCGTGGCGCTGGTGCTCGTCGTCTTCAGGCGCGGGACGTGCGCACACGTACCATCACGCACATCTAACTATGTATACCACCGCAGCATTTGGCTGCACGCGCGCTACCCGTGGCAGAGGCAGAAGGCGGCGTAAGGCCTTCTCGCTCACTTCTTGGCCAATGCGAGCCGGGCGGCGATGGGCGGCGTCGCGGGCATCATCAAGCTGCTGCGTGCAGACGAGCGCGCGCCGCTGCCACTGCTGTCCTTGGCCGCCGCGGCCACGCCGCCCGTTGGCGCAGAGGGGATGGAGTTGCGGCGCGCCTCGCCGCTCATCCAGGGGTGTGCCAGCAGCTCCGCGATGGTGGGCCGCGCAGCCGCCTTCTTGCACAGCGCGCGGCTGATGAAGTCCCTGGCATTGGGGGAGAGGAAGTTGGGCATGACGTAGTCGCCGTAGCAGATGAGGTCACAGGTGGTCTGCTTGCACTCCTGCTCAAAGGGCGCCCGCCCAACCAGGATCTCGAAGGCCAGGATGCCCATCGCCCAGCTGTCTACCTTGCCGTCGTACAGCTGCGGCCCGGGCGGCGCGCGCGCGTCCTTGTCAGGGCAGCGCAGCGTCTCTGGTGCCATGTAGTCCAGCGTCCCCAGCCGCGTCGACGGCCGCTCGCGCCCGCAGTCGATGGACAGCCCAAAGTCAGCTAGCAGCACGCTGCCGCTATCCGACACCAGCGTGTTCTCGGGCTTGACGTCACGGTGGATGATGTTCTCGCTGTGCATGTAGGCCAGCGCGGAGAGCATGGGGTAGATGACGTCGCGCACCGCGCGCCTGCGCACCGGGGAGCAGTGGGTCAGCAGACGCAGCACGCGAGGCGATCTCGGTCAAGCGCACCGCTCCGAGAAGCAGCCACCACAGCGCTTCAGCTCGTGGAAAAGGTCACCGCGCGGGGCGAACCTGCGCCGCGGCGCGTCAGCTGCGCGTGTGGCACGGCACGCGAAAAGGGTTTTCGCACTGCATGGCGAAGTAGAAGGCATCAGCGTCCTCAAACACAGCGTACAGCTCCAGCACGTTCGCGTGGTGCAGCCGGCTGTGGATGTCCAGCTCACGCTGCACCTGCACCTGGTTAAGCTCGGACAGCGATTTCTTGGGGAGGGGGGCGCGTGAGTGAGTGCGCAGCACGAGGTGCCTCTTCGCCCCTCGGCCTTTGCATACCTTTGGGTAGACCTTCAGCGCCACTACGGTAGAGGATCGGATGCAGCAGGCCTGTATACGCGTGTTGCCGTCAGCGGCGATGAGGCGCAGCGATTGGGCAGGGCAAGGGCGCGCCTGGTATACGTTAGAAATCTTGCCGGAGCCCACCAGCTTCAGCAGCTCGAACTGCGCGTCGGCCCACAGGCCACGCCCGACTACACGCGCCTGCACCATCTGAGGTGGGCAGGACTGGGTGACCAGTATGGTGCGCGAGTCCGGCGGCAGTAAGTCAATTCGGGCCAGCTTGGCCGACAGCTCTGGCGCCGCCGCGTCCTCCTTGGCGGCCGCGTGGATGAAGACTGGGGCGGGTGTGCAACGGGCGACGTGAGGTTCTGCGTGACGGGTGGCTTTGCGCGCCTGGCGCGAGCGTACCCTTCTCGTCCAGCGACATCTGGGTCACCTCGCTGCTGGGCTTGGGCTGGGCTGGGCTTGGGGCCGTACTGACGGGCATGGGAGCCCCCTTGCGTGACCAGGCGGCGCCCACGCGCTTGCGTCTGCGCGCGGAGGAGTGTCGGAGCAGGCACCTGTTAGCTCGCTCGGCTGCCGCCGGCACGCGCCGCGCACGCCCGCGCGCGCACGCCCGCCCTGGGCGAGCCAGGAGCCGGGCACAGCCGCGCAGCCGCACGCGGACGCGCACCCGGCAGAGGAGGAGAAGGGGAAGGCCATGGCACCAGCGGTGCCGTCCCTCTGGAGTCCCGGGCCTCCGCGCCCTCTCACGACGCCGTAAAGGGCCGCGGTCGCGCGCAGCGCGCCGTGCGGCGGGCAGGCGAGTCGCGGAGAATGCGGAGCGGTGGCTGTAGGCCGCCGGAGCAGGCGGCCAGGAGCGAAGAGGTGGATCGCGACTGCTCATTCGAAGAGAGTGCCGGAGTCGAAGACCCACCCTTCGTTCGCACTAGTTCGCAACCGCCCTCCTCACGCTAGCGGACTGTGCTTCGGCGTGCCGGCGCTGCGGGGATAGGCGATGGGCGTGCGACGCTGCTTGGTGCAAACCACCGCGCAAAAAGGGCGGCCGTCTGGGCCCAACGTCGCCACGGGGCGCACAGCGAGCTCGCCGCCACCCAGCAGCGCCACCGCGCGACTCGCGGGCGCCAGCTGGTGAGCCGATGCGCGTCAGCGGAGGCAGGAGCTACGCGCTCAATGGCAGAGCGCTCCTGGCGCTGAGCGTACCTCAGCCTCCGCGTCAGCGCCCTTGGCAGCCACCCACAGGCCGCCCACCCGAACCAACGGAAGGCAGAGCTCCGCCAGCACGCTGGCACCGTGGCGACAGCGGGCAAAGGCAAGAAGCAGTCAGTGAGGGTGCCAAGCAGCACAACGCTATCAAGCGCAAGCGCACCGGAGCTCGGCGACCGCGCGCGCGACTGCAATGTCGTACAGCTCACGATGCGCATTATCGTGGCCAGCGTCCTCCGAGCGCGCTGCAGGAAAGTCGGGGAGTGAGCCAACAAGCGTTTCGCCCTGAGCATCGCAGTTGCGCACCCCACAACGAATGCACGTTGCTCACAGGAACCTGCTGCGCAACGGTGTCCAAAAACTTGACGCGCTGGTGAAGTTGTCAGAGCGTTGCTTCCAACGAAGCGCTGCGTAGCGTTCACACCTTGGCCAGGGAGTCCACCAGCGTGACACGCCACTGCGGTCTCGCGATCGCAAGCACCATGCCGGGAAAGCCGGCGCCTGAGCCAACGTCCACCAGGCTGACGCTCTCGGATGCCTCTTGCCCCAGCGCCTGCGTAATCACTGGCAGCAGCGCCAGCGCGTCCTCCACATGCCGCTCCAGAATCTGGCCGGTGCAAGCGACGGAACTCAGAGGCGTGTGCAACAAGCAGCAGCGGACAGAAGCAACATGTGGGCCCTGGCGTGCCTGCTCACGGTTCGCCTGCGACGCCGCGACCAGGTTCATCCTGTCGTTCCACTCCAGCAGGGTTGCGACGTAGGCGTCAATCTGTGGCCTGGTCTTCAGAGAGGAGGACAGGTGAGGTTGGCAGCGAACAGCAACTCACCTGCTGACGCTTTCCCGCATCCAGCGCGTTCAGCAGCGGAAGCGCGGCGCCCACCCTCGCCGAGGCGTGCGCACAGAGGCTGCGTCTCGGCGCTGGGTGGAGAAGAGGCCTTGTACGCCGGTGGTGCGCTCCAAGCCCACCCAACCGAGCACACAAGCTCAGCATCATGCGGAGAGGAGACAGGACGGGCGGAGGAGGAGATAGGGGCTCGCGAACATCAAAGATCGCCATGCACCACGGACACGGCCGCCGACCAAATAGTCGCGTCGCAGCACACTACGTCGCTTCCTCGGTAGACGCGTGGACGCTGTTACTTAAACCTGCACAGGAGGCCAGTTCGTGCCTGCCTGGGCGCGCGAGTGTTCAGAGGCAGCGGCGACACGCCTCTGGCGCCCCCAATGGGCGCCATCAGCGCAATCTACGTGCTGGACAGCAAGGGCAAGCAGCTCATTGCGCGCGACTTCAGGGGCGACATAGCAGCGAGCTGCGTGGAGCGGTTCGTGAGCCTGGTGACGGGTGCGAGGCAGCGCGCTCAACCCACAATGCGCGTCTCTTAAGCTCTGCTGCGCGGCAGACGTGGAGACGGAGGCTGAGGTGAAGCCGGTGATACACGAGGAGGGCATCACGTACTCCTATATCACCCACAACAGCCTGTTCCTGCTCGCCGTCTCCAGGACAAATGCCAACGCTGCGTCCACCCTCTACTTTCTGCACCGCCTGGTGGACGTCTTCAAGTATTACTTTGAGGCACGCGCGCGCGCGGCACACGCCGTCCTGCAGATGCGGCCGCGACACGCTGGGTCGTCGCGCCAGCTTCCACGCCAATTCGCAGCCAGCTGAGGCTTGCGCGCCCGCAGGAGCTGGACGAGGAGTCCTTGCGCGACAACTTCGTCATAGGTGCGCCCTTCCGGAAAAGCGCCCTTGCAGCGACGTGCGGCGATGGGCTCACCACCTTACCACTCCCAGTCTATGAGCTTTTTGACGAGGTCATGGACTTTGGCTACCCCCAGTTCACGGAGGCGAAGATCATGAGCGACTACATCAAGACGGACGCGCACAAGGCTGACGTGCACGAGGTGAAGCAGTCGATGGCGGTGACCAATGCGGTGTCCTGGCGCAGCGAGGGGCTCAAGTACAAGGTGCGCGCCTGTTTGCAGTTGCCGCATGCGCGAACAGTCACGCTCACGGGCGCGCGGCGTGGCTCAGAAAAACGAGGTGTTCTTGGACGTCACCGAGAGTATGAGCCTGCTGGTGAACAGCAACGGCCAGGTTGTGCACAGCGAGGTGACGGGCGCGCTGAAGATGCGGTGCTACCTAAGCGGCATGCCGGAGTGCAAGCTGGGGCTGAATGACAAGATGATGATGGAAGCGCAGGGCAAAGGGGGCAAAGGAAAGGCTGTGGAGCTGGAGGATATGAAGTTCCACCAGTGCGTGCGCCTCTCCCGCTTCGACGCGGACCGCACGGTGTCCTTCATTCCCCCGGACGGTGCCTTCGACCTGATGACTTACCGGCTGAGCACGGCGGTGAAGCCGCTCTTTTGGGTTGAGGCGGTGGTGGAGAAGCACGGCACAAGCCGGGTGGAGTACATGGTCAAGATCCGCTCGCAGTTCAAGGAGAAGAGCAGCGCGCAGGGGGTGGTTGTGAAGCTGCCGGTGTCGTCGGACGCAACCAACCCGATCATCCGCACTAACGCCGGCTCCGCGGAGTACGCGCCGGAGCAGGAGGCGCTGCTGTGGAAGATTAAGGCCTTCCCTGGCGGCAAGGAGTACCTGCTGCGCGCCAAGTTTGCGCTGCCAAGCGTGAGTGCCGACGAGGAAACGGGCGCCAAGGTGAAGCGCCCGCCCATCAAGGTCTCCTTCGAGATACCCTACTTCACGGTGTCCGGCATCCAGGTGCGCTACCTGAAGGTGTCCGAGAAGAGCGGCTACCAGGCCCTGCCCTGGGTGCGCTACATCTCCAAGAGCGGTGCGTCATGCAGCGTACGTCCTGTGCCCTGCACGTGCCTGACTTACGCCATCCCCAATCAGCCGCTGACTACGACTTCCGACTCTCAAATTGAGCGCGAGCGCGAGCGTGACAAGCGTGCTGCGAGCAGCCTCTCACTGAGAAGAGGCGAGAGGGCAAAGCAGCGCGCGCGCACGCATGGCATACAGACACACGCAGCTGTGGTGGTGTTGTGTTGTGCAAATACAGAATTGCTCGCGCGTGTGCTAGTTGTCGAGGCCCACGATGGTCTCCCCCTCCAGCTCCAGCAGCTCGCGCACCCAGAAGACCACCTCTGGAGCGTCAATGTCCGCCTCCCGCCGGCGGCGGCGTAGCTCCACCTCGCGGCGCTCCTCCTCGTCCTTGACGCGCTTCACGGCCTCCTCGCGCCGCCGCTGGTCAGCCTGCTCCTGCGCGTGGCGCTGGTCCTCGTCGTTGCGCACCGCGCCTTCGTAGCTCCCCAGCAGCGACAGCACAGCCTCGTGCGGCTCCTCGCACGCAGCCGCCATGTCCAGTGGCGTGCGCCCGTCTTCGTCAAAGGCGGTCACGACGGCGCCGCGGTCCAGCAGCAGCTTGCACATGTCCACGTGGCCGTTGACGGCAGAGTAGTGCAGGGGCGTGCCGCCAGCCTCGTCGGCGGCGTTCACCTCCGCCCCCTCCTCGATGAGTAGCCGCGCCACCGCAAGGTGCCCCTCGTGCGCCGCGAAGTGCAGCGGCGTGTCGCCGTGCTCCTTTTTGGCGCGCACATCAGCGCCGGCGGCGAGAAGCATGGCGGCAACCTCCACGTGGCCGTATGAGGAGGCGTAGTGAATGGGCGTGTCGCCGTCCTTGTTCTTGGCCAGCACGTCCGCGCCAGCCTCCATCAGCAGGCGGGCCACGTCCAGGTCGTCGTTGCTGGCCGCGAAGTGCAGCGGCATGCGCCCCCACTGTTGAAAGGCGACGGTGTTAGCACGGCGCGCGGGGAAGCGGAGGGAACACGCACGTTGTCCTTGGCCTGCACGTCTGCGCCAGCCTCAAGGAGTACGCGCGCTACCTCCAGCTGCGAGTAGGCTGCCGAAAAGTGCAGTGGCGTCCACCCGTGCTGGTTCGTCATGCTTATGTCAGCCTGGTTGTCCAACAGCAGGCGCACCACCTCCAGGTGGCCCCAGCGGGCAGCCTCGTGCAGCGCAGTGTCACCAAACTGGTTCATCACACGCACGTCCGCGCCGCGCTGCAGCAGCAGCTTGACCACTTGCAGGTGGTCGTTGACGGAGGCATCGTGCAGCGCCGTGCGTCCGTACTGCGCGCGGAGAGGAATAAGCAACATCTGGCGAAGCGAACTCACGACGCACCCAATCCTTGCGGTTCACGTTACCGCCAGCGTCCAGCACAGCCGTGACGCGCTGCAAGTCGCCATCGCGTGCCGCGTCGTGGATAGGTGCCTGGGAGGACGTGAGTGCCGTGGCGGGGCATTGGGCCAGGGACCACGCACCATTGCTCACGCACGCCTCCGCCGGACTTCAGCGGTCGCCAGCCACAAGCGCGGCCACCTGTCGCCTCTCAAACTGGGAGGAGCGTGAGAGGGAGCGCGAGAGAGAGCAAGGCGGTGCGTGATTGGGGAGGGTGAGAGGAGCGCGCATGGAGGGCGCCATTCTCCCACTACACGCCGTCCCCACCGCGCACGGCGCAGCAGTCGTGCGCCTAGCAGCGCACAGCAAGCCGGCAGGCGCCTCGGGAGCAGCAGCAGCCGGTCGCCCGCCTTCCGTGTGGGGCTGGTCCGGAACTGCTGCGAGGCGCCGGTAGACACGCACCAGGCCGTGCAAGCAGGCGCGCCCGGCAGGCCACGGTGTGCCGGTTACGCTGCGGCACAGAGCCACCGAAGGGCGGAGCCTGACGACCGCCTGCTGGCTGCTGCAGTGCTGCACCGACCGACCGACCAGGCACGCACGCGGGGCGCCCGTGCATCGTGCATGACTAGACCACTTTCTTGTCCTCTCCGCGCGCTCCGCACGTCCGCAGGGCGACCTAGCTCGAGCCCTGCCACCTGTGTGACTCTGCTTTTCTGAGGCATCTGAAGAAGCCTTCTCTCCCTCGGGGTCCGCCTTTGGCGGTGCTGGGGGGTTGCTGAGCGCACGAACTGACTGTGCTACTGAAGCGCAGCTCCGAGCAGGCATGGCTTCCCGCTTTGTTGAGGCGGCCGACTGCTGGCTGGGCGAGCGGCAACGGCAGCGCGTGAACTCGCACGCCACGGCAGGAGGCAGCGCACGACGAGCTGTACAATGCTGCACACCACGCACGACAGCGCTTCGACAAGGCGCTGAGCGGGTGGCCGCACGCTGCGCCGCTCTGCAGGCGGCTGGCGGCGTGTCGAGCAGCGGCCGGCGCAAACTCGGTGGCCGTGTCCCTTTCCCCGTTTCGCAGCTCGCCGCTCCCGCCGGCCGCCTGCTTGGCCGGCGCGCCGTTTCGCAGCCCTGCACTGCAGTTGGCCGTCAGGCGCGTGCTTTGCGTCCTCTCATCCGCTCGCCGCACCCGGGACTGCTGGCTGACGAAAATCCCCTAGGCAGAGCAGGCTGACGCGGAGACGGAGAGCTTCACAGTCGAGACGCTGTGGCGGGTGCGCAAGGCTGTCCCGCCTGCCCAGGGCTGCTAGGCGCCCCGAGGCTGTGCACCTCACCCCTGACACCCGTGCGCGGTGCTGTCGTCAGGAGCTGGAGCCATCGCTACGCTACCTCACCCAGGGGGAGGTTGCTGAGGTGCACGCGGGCCTGCTGCTTGCCTTCGACGCGCACGACGGGCAGCTGCGCAAGAGCGGGGAGCCGTTCATCACGCACCCTGTGGCAGTAGCTGGCATTCTGGGCGACATGGGCATGGACGCGGACACCGTGATTGCTGGGCTGCTGCATGACACGGTGGAGGACACAATGCGTGTGACGTTCGAGGGCATTGAGCAGCGCTTTGGGCCAGCCGTGCGCAGGATAGTGGAGGGTGAGACCAAGGTCTCCAAAATCTCCTCCAAGGTCTCCAAGCAGGGACGCGAGGGATTCCCCGCCGCGGACGTTAAGGCTGACGACCTGCAGCAGATGTTCATCGCCATGGCAGAGGAGGTGCGAGTGATCATTGTCAAGCTCGCGGACCGGCTGCACAACATGCGGACGCTGGAGTCTCTGGCGCCGCACAAGCGCAAGCGCATCGCAGACGAGACGCTGGAGGTGTTTGCGCCGCTGGCCAAGCTGCTGGGCATGTATTGTGTCAAGGACGAGCTGGAGGCGCTTGCCTTCCGCTGGTCTGACCCGGACAGCCACGCCGAGCTGCTGCGCTGGTACGACGAGCTGAGCGTGAGCCAGGGGCCCGTGGTGGAGCAGGCTGTGCTGGCGTTGAGGGCCGCCTTTGCGCGTGACGAGTTCCTCCAGATCACCTGCGAGCGGGTGGACGTGGAGGTACGCTGCAAGGAGTTGTACTCGGTGCACCGCAAGATGCGGGAGCGGCAGCTGACGCTCCAGGAAGTGCGCGACGTGGCCCAGATCCGGATCGTGGCGCACCTCCATCAGCAAAACCCACGCGCCGCCGCCGCCCAGCAGAAAGACGCGGCACCCGCGGGCAGCTCGCGCGTGGCGCTGAGCGCCCTGTCCAGCGGCACGAGCGTCTGCTACCACGTGTTGGGCCTGGTGCACGCCTTCTGGCCCCCGATTCCGGGGCGAGTCAAGGACTACATTGCCACGCCCAAGCCCAACGGCTACCGCGCGCTTCACACGCTGGTGCTGCCCTTTGGCAGCCAGGACCTGTTCCCGCTGGAGCTGCAGATCCGCACGGGCGAGATGCACCGCACCGCAGAGTGCGGCATCGCGGCGGACAGTACCGTCATGGCGCGCTGGCACGACAGCTCGCGCGCCGCGGCGGCGTCGGGCAGCACTGGCTCGGAGGGTGCAGAGGGGCTGAGCCGCGACGACATGTCTCGCCGCGTGCGCTGGCTGACCAGCCTGCGGCAGTGGCAGCAGGAGTTCGTAGGCGATCTATCGGCGCGGGAGTTTGTGGACACGGTCACGGGCGACCTGCTCGTCTCTGGGCGGCGCGTCTTTGTCTTCACACCAAAGGGAGAGGTGCTGTCGCTGCCCCTGGGCGCAACGACCGTGGACTATGCGTACCACATCCACACGGACGTGGGCAACCGCATGGTGGGCGCCAAGGTCAACGGCGTGATTGTGCCCCCTGCCCACGTTTTGCGCAACGCAGAGGTGGTTGACATCGTCACCTACGACGGCGCCCCATCCCCCAAGCTCTATGACCTGCACGCCAGCTGGGTGGCGCAGGTGCACACGCGCTCCACGCGCCACAAGCTGCTCAAGTGGCTCAAGGACCACGACGCGCTGCGCTCAGACCCCGAGGCGCTGCTCGCGGACGCGCAGGCGCCCCAGGGCGGCGAGCCCCCCGTGGCGCCGCTCACAGCCTCCGGCGGCGGCGGCGGCTGGAGCGCGCTGGACCGCAGCCTGCAGCTGGACTGGGCGGAGGAGGCTGCACTGGGCGCGGCGGCGGCAGCGGCCAACGGCACCGCCCGCCCCATGCTCAAGACCGCCCCTCTCGCGCAGGCTGCCGCCCCTCCTGCGGTCGCGCTGACTGATGCGCTGGCTGGCGCGGCTGCCTCGGATGATGCATCCATGGAACCTCTGGGCGCAGCCTCCTACAGCATGCTACACAGCCTGCTCATGCTGCGCATCGAGGGCGGCGACCGCAACGGCCTGCTGGCGGACGTGTCGTCCGTCATCACGCGGCTGGGACTGTCCATTCGCGCCTACTCGGGCAAGCCGCTGGACGAGGGCCGCGGCACTTGCAGCATGGGCTTTGAGCTCGGCGGCGACACGCGCCAGGTGGCGCTCCTCTGCGCTGACCTCAACACAGTGCCCTCCGTGCTGCGCTGGCAGGTCTACTGCACCTGGCGCGCTCCGCCGGACTCCGCCAAGCGCTTGCCCTGAGGCAAGCCTCCAGCACACTTTTTAAACTGATTCTCTGGTGTTTCTCGAAACTGGTCTCTCACCTTTTGCGGGAAGTTGGACCGTCTTACGCTATTTTTGTCGTACGATGTGAGCATCGTCTCACTTCTTGTTGCCGACGCCGCAGCAGTCGTCGCGCAGTGCCGCTCACGACCAATGTCCCTGGCCGAGGTCTCTCGCGCCACCATGCTGTCCTGCTACGACACCGTGGTCTCCCGCCGTAGTATGGGTGCAGTGGAGGTCGAGTGCTCAGGTACGTTGGTCTCTCCTCGCTCTGCCGTTCCCGGCGCGCAGGCTGACTCGCTCCGTCCGTTCAGCAGTCTCGCCGCGTCCGCCACGCAGGCTGAAGTCGCTGAGCCGCACGCGCAGCCGTACGCAGCTGGCCACTGGCAACGGCCGGCTCGCGCCCGCGCCCGCGGAGCTGACGGGCTCGCTTGCGGCGCTGCCCACGGAGGTGCGAAACGACTGGTTTGCCGCGCGAGGCGCGGTGGTTGCCGGGGACGCGCGGAAAGGCGCGAGTCGCCGTTCCGGAAGTCTCACCTTTCCGTTGCCTTGCTCGACAGCTGCTGGAAGTCGTTTTGGCCGGTCTGGACGCGCACGAGCTGGCGGCAGTGGTCTGTACCTCCAGGCGCGCGAGCGGCTTAGCTGGCAGCTGCGCGAGGGGTGCATCTCGTGCGCCGGCGTGATGGCAGCGTGCTGACGTCCTTTTTCGCCCCTGCAGGTTCTGGGCCGCCTCTGGGGTCGTGCCTCGTGTGGCGCTCGCGCTGCTGTGCAGCCAGCCGCGAGGCGGAGCGCTTCGTGGGCAGTTCCAGCGTGACACGTGCCTACGCCTGCTCGCATTCGTCCGCCGCTGCGCCACGGCGCAGCGCCACGGCGGCGCAATCGCACTGGGCGCGTACCACACCGCGGCAATGCTCCGCGCCGATGGCAGCAACGCGCCCCCGCGGCTCATGGCCTTTGGTCGTGGCTTCCACGGCCAGCTCGGCCGCGGTGGCTACGACGACGCCGCAGAGCCAGCCGCAGTGGAGGCGTTCGCTGCAGCAGGCGACATATCGGACGTGCACTGCGGCGGCAGTCACTGCGCGGTGCTCTGCCGCGACGGCCGCCTCTTCACCTGGGGCCTCGCCTCGTCTGGCGAGCTGGGCCACGGCGGCTGGACGCCCATCGAGGTGGACACGCCGCGCTGCGTTGCCGCCTTCGTGGGCAAGGTGCACGTGCGCGCGGTGGTGACTGGGGCCAACCACACGCTCGCTATCGCCGACAGTGGCGGCCTCTGGGCCTGCGGGCGCGGGCGCGGCGGGCAGCTGGGCCAGGGCCACTTCAACGATGCGGGGCCAATGCAGCAGGTGGAGGGCCTGCGGGGGGAGCATGTGGTTGCAGCCGCGGCGGGCGCAGCGCACTCGCTTGCCCTCACCGCTTGCGGCGGAGTGTGGAGCTGGGGCGATGCGCGCGCCGGCCAGCTGGGCCAGGGCGCCGCCGTGGCTGCCCATGCGGCGCACGGGTGGGACGCGGGCGTGCCCCTGCCCGCCCCAGTGCCCCTCCCTGCCTGGTGTACAGCCGACCCGGTGGTTGCACTCGCGGCTGGTGGACACCACACGCTGCTGCGCACCGCCAGCGGACGGCTGCTGGCCTGCGGCCGCGGGCGCCACGGCGCGATGGGGCTGGGCGACACGGCTGACCGACACTCGCTGGTGGAGGTGACGGTGGACTGTGGCGCTGGCGCGTTGCGTGGGCCCAACCGCTGCATCTGCCGCCTCGGCAGCTGCGCCTCCAGCCGCGTGGCGGCGATGGTGGCTGGTCGGGACCATACGCTGGTGCTGACTGCATGCGGTGCCGTGCTCGCGGCCGGCTGCAACAGCTATGGCTGCCTGGGTACCGGCGACACGGTAGGGCAGACCAACTTCGTGCGCGTCGCATCGCTGCCGCGCATCACGGGCATTGCTGCTGGCGAGAGCCACAGCGCTGCCGTCGCAGCGGACGGGCAGCTCTTCCTTTGGGGTCGCGGCGACTGGGGGCAGCTCGGATCCTCCGACTACCGCTCCCACTGGCGTCCCGTTCCCCTGCGCGGGCACAGCCTGGCAGTTGCATAGCGTTTCATGTTGACACGTGTCAGGCCCTGTCGATGCCTGCCGGTTCCCTGTTGCATGGATCCTGCGGCCCTCAGCCAGCAATACCG
>Ga0208951_1000772_pt1 | contig 14663 bp, 19 predicted proteins | sample GreLakmeMI27MSRF_FD_187702 | JGI IMG/M metagenome (GOLD analysis project Ga0208951, IMG submission 187702) | Freshwater lentic microbial communities from great Laurentian Lakes, MI, USA - Great Lakes metaG MI27MSRF (SPAdes) | ecosystem: Environmental > Aquatic > Freshwater > Lake | place: Great... | reverse complement strand
CAATTTTTAAAATTCTATAAACCCAAAAAACAAAATATAAAAATATATGCTTAAATTATTAATTTGAATATTATTATAAATAATTACTTTTTAAGAAGTTTCTTTAGTTGACAATGTAATTTTTTTTTAATTAGTGTAAGTGATTTTTTGGCATCTTTATCAGCTTGATTAACTGCTTTATCGCCCTGTTTTAAAAGTTCAAGAAGTTCATTTTCATCCTCTTTATTTTGTGACTTTTCAAATTTCTTATAAGCTTTATTAATTTTTTTTTGCCAGTCTTTTTTTACAAGAGTAACACCTTTTTTTAGTTCCTTTTCCGCACAATTATATTCCTTTTCAAACTCCTTATAATAATCAATATCATCAGAAGCAGTCATTATTATTTATTTAACAACCGAATTTATATTATATACTTATTAACGATAATTCAATTTTTATTATATTCTATAAAATAATGTATTTATATTGAAAAATAAAATTACTTATTTTTTTGCCATTCTTTTTTTACAAAAGTAATACCTTTTCAAAGTCATAATAATTAATATAAGTTTTACTCGCTAAGCTCCTTGACTGACAGTTTGCCGTACACTTTCGAAAGAAATTCTTCATCAACAGTATCATCTTCGGATTCGTCATTATCAATTAACGAACTCGTGAATTCAATTGCTTTGTTAATCAGCTGTTCGGCTTCCTTTTCATCAAATTGAATCTCACATGTCTTATCGTCCCAACTATGACCAGTTGTAGATTCAATGAGGGTTTCCAAACGATAAAGCATTTGTAAAATGTTTTTAAGATTCTCTTGATGGCTTAATTGATTAGTAGATTCAGGAATCAACGTAGAAGACATTTCTATGATTTATATCTTTTAATTTATAACGATTATTCAATTTTTATTTTACAATACACCATAATCGGAATTAAATGAAATAGTTGTTGTATATGCTAGTTCATCTTTATTTACAATTTTAGGATTATTATTTTCGTTAGAATATGGTTCAATATTGCTAATACATTGTCCATCTTTCTTAATTACAACAAAAATAGTGTCACCTTCTTTAATATCATACGGAATAGTCAATTCTTGAACATCAGTATATTGACGCAAATCATGACCATCCGCATTAAATGGTGATAGGGACACTGTATACTTTTGATAAAGATTGTTGTAATGTTCGTTCATCACAAAATAGATAATAGTTGATACCATTTTAATAATATGAATTAGTTTATATTAATTTATAATTATTTTATATAGCCTTTTTCAATTTTTTATATACTTAAATCGTGAATATTTGATTGGATAATACATTCTTTAATTTCATATTCAAATACGTTTGAAATATACATTATATCATTTTTATTTAATGCTTTATTATTATTTTGAAGGAAAAAAAGATTATGGGCATACGGTCCAATCGTGCTAATATATCCTTTATTCAATTCATATGGAAATGAAGATATTAACTTCATCATATCTGATAATAATCCAATACGATCTTTACATGAAAATTCAAGGGTTGTATAATCGATATTTGGTCTTGAATATATTTGAATTTCTGTGTCACATGGGATTTTTATTCTAGGTGTTTCTTCTAAATCATAATCGTAATCATTATATCCATTATTCATAATTTCACTAACTAATGCTCTTTTTAAATTTGACAAAGGTTTTTCTTTTTTTTCTTTTAAATATAAAATTGTTTTATTTTTTTCAATATATGCTTTACGAATATCAATCTCATGATCACGTATTTTTTCAGTTAAATAAGATAATTTATGCCAAGGAACATTTAATGAAATTACATAATAAGGAAAAGGCATATTTTCTATACGATTCCATTTAATTTTATGAATATATTGATTCATTATTATATATTTATATTATTATATATTTAAATTATTTTATATTTAAATTATTATATATTTAAATTTAAAAACGTAAATAAATTGTACAACTCAATTCATTTGTTAATGTCTTACTTAGTCGTACATAGGATATAATGCGAACATCTGTATAGGTATTAAAATATTCAATAATTTCTTTATCACAATGTATATTAATATTTTTTAATATTGAAATTATAAGATTCAATAAATCATTTGATAAATGATTGTATATAGCAATGTAATAATTAAATTTATAATCCACTGATATTTTATCATATTCTGGTATGTTATCACACTTTTTAGAATAATTATATAATAAATCTTTTAATAAACCTTTCATTTCTTCATTAAATTCATTTTCTAAAATATTATATAAATCACTGCGAGAATATTTAACTTCTTTATAATAACATTCTTCTAAATTATCTAAGTTTATTGATTTACCAATCATATAACCATTTTTTTGATAACCAAAATAAACTTCTTTTTTATTATTTTCAATACCTAAAAAAACTTCATTCATAGGTGCTTTATCTTTATAAAAATTATTAATTATCATATCATACATGTGTTCATTTTGAATAAAAGGAGTTAGAATACCTTTAAGTCCTTCTTCATTAATATAATGATAACCTAAATTGAATTTATCTGTTATACATCCCTTATTTGAATTAACTTTGATTCCTATTTCATAATAGTTAATACCTTCTACAATAGGTCGATCTAATAGGTATATATATTCAAATGAATATCTTTTTAAAAATATATTACTATATTTAATGTCACATATCATTTTATATTTCTTTATTTATATTTCTTTATTTATATTTCTTTAATTTATCTTTTGTAGCTACAAATAGAAAATCAATTTTCGCTAATTCTCTTTGAATAGTTGAATTCAAACTTCCTATTAAAAAAGGGAGCAATTGTTCTTTTGTTTGTAGCGTAATTTTAATAGTTAATTATTTTATAGAATATTTATTTAAATTTATATTATCATAATAGTGTATTTATTTTATTATTTATTTAAATTCAAATTAATATTATATGGCATACATTTTTGACTTTTGGGCATACATTTTTGACTTTAAGGCATACATTTTTGACTTTTGGGCATACATTTTTGACTTTTGGGCATACATTTTTGACTTTTGGGCATACATTTTTGACTTAATGATTGTTACTATTAATATTATTTTTATTATATTATTATATAGATTATGATGTATATTATATATCTTTTAAAATTATATGAATTATTTATAAAATATTTACAATAAGAGCAAGTGAGCATATTACTTTATATAGTGTGAAAAAGTAGCTTTGAAATAAAATACACATACCATGATTTTAAGGTTGCTCACATTGCTCATGAGCATGTGTGTGTTTTTTTTAAAAAGTATATTTTGAAATTGAATTTAATAATTTAGAAAAATGATTGAAAAAGAAGTCTTTTGTTTTTGTGTTTAGCTACAAATAGAAAATCAACTTTTGCTAATTCTTTTTGAATAGTTGAATTCAAACCTCTTAATAAAAAAGAGTATTACTTATCTTTTAATAATAAAGATTCACTGTAATCTAATACTATTAATTTAATACGGTCTATAGTTTGCTTATAATGAGGATTTTTTTCACATACTATATCATTTAATATCTTACCTAAACGTTCTGAAAAGTGTACCTTACGCTGAGCTTCTTCTATATATTCTAAAAGGTTTGATGATATGTTATATGTTAATCTTGAAAATACTTCATTATCTATACGGGATTCCCATTTATTGTCACCAATATGAACATATGAATGTTTATCGCGTATATGTTTTTTCTTAACACATCTATTTTCAGGACGTTGTAAAACTTCATGGGCATAATTTCGAATTCCTTCCATTGAATATGTATTAAAAAACATTTGCTTTATCATTTGTTGTGAAAGATGATCATACTGTAATTGTATAGGATTATTATCAAAATGAAATACTACTATATTATTGTTTATTGTATTATTTGTATTATTAATAATATTTGCGTTTTGATTTGTAATATTATGTGATTGATTTGGTAATGTAATAGTATCTTTTTTTACTACAATTAACTCTTTTGATAAACAATGTTTTAGATGTTTTGATTTACAATTACGACTTGATAAAACCAAATGACAATTAGGACATTCATATGGACTATTTATTTTTTTACATATATGAGTTTTTATTGATATTTTTTTAATAAATGTTTTATAACATCCATTACATTTATATCTTTTTGTTTCATTACAATATATATATTTATTATGATTCTCGTTAGGATAAACATTTAAAACACTATGACATATATTATTGTCTTCACGGGTTACAATTTTGTCTTCAAGGGTTACATTCTTGTCTTCAAGGGTTACAATCTTGTCTTCAAGGGTTACAATCTTGTCTTCAAGGGTTACATTTTTGACTTCTGGGCATACATTTTTGACTATTTGATTGTTACTATCTATATTATTTTCTATTGTATTAATATATTGATCATGGTGTATATTTATATGTCTTTTAAAATTATATGATCTATTAGTTGAATATGTACAATGTGAGCAAGTGAGCATATTACCTTATATAGTTTGAGAAATTAATCTTTAAGTAAAATATAGACACCATGATTTTAAGGTTACTCACGTTGCTCATGAGCATGTGTGTGTTTTTTTTAAAAAGTATATTTTGAAATCGAGATTAACAATTTAGAGAAACGATTGAAAAAAGAAGCCCCTTATTCCTTTATTTTCTATGTAGCTACAATATTATATGCATTTATTTACTATACATTTATATTATCATAATAGTTTATAGTTTTTATAATTTATTTTATTATATTTTAAGGTATCTATATATTTGTAGCTACAAATAGAAAATCAATTTTGCCAAAATCTCCCTGAACAATTGAATTTAAAGTCCCTATTGAAAAAAGGGGTTCATTGTTCCTTTGTTTGTAGCGTAATTTATAATTTATATGTGTGTTTTATAGTATATTTATAATGTATTTATAATATCATAATAGTATATAGTTTTTAATTTATTTTATTATATTTTAGAGTAGCTATATAATTGTAGCTACAAATAGAAAACCAATTTTGCCAAAATCTTCCTGAACAGTTGAATTCAAACTCCCTATTGAAAAAAGGGGTTCATTGTTTATTTATGTTTAAGAGTGTAATTATATTATTCATTCCAATAATCACATGGTAATAAATCACTTGTATCTTCTTTTTCTCTCATAAACATGCGCAGTTTTAAAGCATTTTCTGTATTATATACAAATAGATCTAAATGAACGCTTCCTTCATCGTTTACTTTTATAAATACATAAACATAATCAGGTATAGATCGTGTACTTTGACCAGCACCCATTATTAAACTTTTAAAGTTGTATTTTCTTAGATCTATTTTAACTTTGTAATATTAAATTAATTTAAATCTGGATGTAAATGTGTAAAACAATATACTAATACCTGATGAATGGTATCAAATTCTTTTATTAATGTCCCATCATCACGTAAAGTGACATCACTCGCTTCATGATATGCGATCCATTTTAATTGATATTTGTTATTGACCTGCCACCATTCTGCGATGTAATCATTCACTCCTGAACTGCGAGAACATATAAAGCTGAAATTAATCGGACAGGTGTTTTTAGAGCGGTCGCCGTGTTGTTGATAAGTAGCACCAAATACCCATTCATTAATTATTAGCCATCCAGATTCATGACAGTAACGTACATTTGAGAATTTCTCCATAATTTTATACGACTATATTTGTTTAAATTAATTTATATAAATTCTTAAAAATTTGATATTATAACTATTAAAAAGTAATGACAATCGTATAAAAATGACACTTGAAAGTTATGTTAAATGTAAAAGAAAAGAATTAATTTTAAATATATTAAATAATCCTTCTATTCCATGGGATTGGAATAGTTTAAGTTATAATGGAAATATTACATGGGATATTGTTCAAGCAAATTTAGATAAACCATGGGATTGGGTAGCTCTTAGTTATAATCCAAGTATAACTTGGAAAAATATTGAAAATAATTTAGATAAATTATGGGATAAACGAGTATTAAGCTTAAATCCAAATAATACATGGAACTTTATTCAAGCGAATTTAGACAAACCATGGGACTGGTGGGGTGTTAGTCGTAATCGAAATATTACTTATAAAATAGTCACTGAAAATATGAATCAACCATGGGATTGGACGCAGTTAAGCAGTAATCCAAGTATTACATGGACAGAAATTTTAGAAAATCCAGATAAACCTTGGGATTGGATGAATTTAAGTTGTAGACCAGATATAACTTGGGAAATTATTAAAACACAGCAAAATGATTTAATGAATTGGTGGGAATTAAGTAAAAATCCAAATATTACTTGGGAAATTGTTCAAGCAAATCCAGATAAGCCATGGAATTGGTATGCGTTAAGTGAAAATCCAAATATAACATGGGACATTATTAAAGAAAATCCAGATAAGCCATGGGAATGGTTCTATGTATCTAAAAATAAAAATATAACATGGGAAATTATTCAAGAAAATCCAGATAAGACATGGTATTGGTACTATTTAAGCAGGCACTCTAATATAACATGGGAAATCATTCAATCAAATCCTAATATGCCATGGGATTGGAATAAAATATCTATAAATCGAAATATTACTTATGATATAGTAAAAAATAATTTAGATAAACCATGGGATTGGTCTTGTTTAAGTTTACATCCAAATATATTTAAATTTTCGGAAGAAAACATTATTCGAGAATATATTGCAGCTCGTAAAATTGTAAGAGCCTTTAAAGAAGCAAATAGTAATCCTGAATATAAGTTATGTCGTGATCGACTATTACGTGAATTTATGTGTATGCGGGAAGAAATGAAGTAGTTTTATGTTACAAAAAATTTTAAATTTTATTATGAATTTCGAAAAAATTGATTTGTATAATTGTAATATTATTATACACAATCGAGTACAACAAAGTAAATCATCTCAACTACTCAAAACAACTCTATTCAATCATGGAGAAGACTATGATTCCCGACCGGATTTGTAATAATCTGATGAAGTTGTTTGAGACCTATGCGAATAGGGGATTTATCCAGTTTGATGATTACTGGATCAAGAAAATTAACACTGGTGCTGAGGAGGAAGCTGATGAGCGCACATATCAAATTTATTATATGGTTGCCAGCTATGACATGTTGAAGGATGAGATGAGTTTTGAGAAGTACGAGGGTTACTGTCAGAAGCTATATTATTATAGCACGCGCACAGCAAAGATGCTTCTTCAAATGGATATCGCAGCTGAAGTTATTGTGGATGAGCATGTGATGGTATACAAGGATGGTCAGTCTGAACTGCGGACTCGTATGAACTTTTATTAAAATATAAAAATACAAAAAATATAAAACTAAACAAAAAACACAAAAACAGTAAAATTAAAACTTTTACATTTTACATAAGCTTAATTATAATAAGGAATTTCCGTCCACTTTACTATAGAAACGCAGATTCAAAGTCTACGCCTTTGAGTTTACACTTTCGTCGGAACTGGGTGATTTAGGTGCTTTTCTTACTGGTATGTTATGGTCTTATCCTGTGGCATTTCGCCTGGTAGTTTACAAAAATGCCACTGCAAAAAATTGATGGGTAGATACGAAATACCTCAATAATCAAAATAAGTATGGAAGCATGTGTTTCCCTAGCAAAGAAAGCGTTTGAGCCAAGCAAGTTTTTCTCCAATATCCCCATCCACATGTAAATTATACTCGACAGTCTCGTTTTCCTGTAAGCTGGTACCAGTATCTAAGTTCCTCACACCGTTTGTTATATCAAAACGGGCCAAGTGAGGACCATAAATTGCGCCATCACGAACCTCGGAACCCATCGAAATCAAGCGCTTTTCCATTTTTAATAGAACGTCAGGAACTGTATCAATTCGCCATGTGCCCCGCATATATCCTTTATCATCGAGCGTTGTCAGCCGGTAGATAAGCGCATTCTCATCATGCTCATCAGCAAGCACCTCGATATAAAATATATCGCTGAAAGCTGTGTAGGCGCCAACGCTGTGTAGGCGCTTAGCGGTGCCATGATGAACGTCCTGAGCGTCCATTATAACAAGTGTCAAATATATATATATAGTGTACTTTAATATTCTTAAATACAAATAGTATATCTTATTATAATGATATTAATTAAATGTAATCTTTTTATTATATTCTTTATATTTATATAAATATTTTATTAGGGTACTCTTTATTTTTGATTTCTTCGTTATAGCATCCACCATTTAGTAAGATAACTGCTTTATCCTCGGATTCAACAATCTCTTGGAATGAAATACATTGTTTTTTAGATCCATATAAGTATTGACCAATCTTATGGGGTGAATTATCTAATATAGCCGTTACTTTTGATTCATCTAATCCCAACGCAAATAGATAAATCGTATGCATAGAGCAAGGCCATATATAGAAAGGTACATCTTTATTTTCATCTAAAACTTTATTAATATTTTCAATACGATCTAATATACGTTGAAAATATCCAGAAATATCGACTGTCGCATTTATATTCATTAATGGATACGAGGGCGGATGATGAGGATTCATACGTTTAAATTCATAGAAAATAGAATGATTCTCATGGTAAGAATATTTTTGTGTTTCAAAGCCATATTTTTCAAATAAAGCCATTAAATAATTTTTTTCAATATAATATATGTGTTCAGGATTTAATACATGATAGTTGTCTTTGGTAACATAACTTTCTAAATCTGGCATATTTAAATAAATATATTGAATATTTTCATATTTTTCGAATAATTCAAGGATTTTTATGGGTTCATAAAAGTGTTCAAACACATGAGACATAACAATAATAGATTGTGTAGAAAGAGTTTCTTCTGGGACTTGTTCTATAAAATTGCGAATAATGGTACGATTTTCATTAGATCCAGAATATGTTGGGTCAACGATTGTATAATTAATATTAGAATTTTTCTCTAAAATTAATTCAGATAAACCACCATTTCCACCACCTATTTCGAGGATTGATAGACTTCTTTGAAAGGAAGATACAAAATCTGCAAATTTAGTATTCATTGTACTACGAATTGTACCATGAGCATTCGCATTATAATCGTAAATAATTTCTTGATTACCTAAGTATTTTGTTTGTACCATATGGCATGATTCACACTCTAATACATTAAATGGCATTGAATAGCATTCTTTAGATATATCTGGGATAACATAGCATCCTAATGGGATTGTATAATTGGTTTCCCATTGTGTTTTTAATTGGGCAGATTGACAAAAGATACAGTTACTACGTTCTGAATATAATTCCATAAAAATAAATAAAAGGATTTTGTTTAAACCATTGAAAGAACTTTATTTTACTTTACAAGATAATAGAAGCTCCTTGTCCATCTTTGTTAAAACCACTTGCGGTTTCTTGTGAGAATTCCACTAGATCTTTACCAACGCGACCAATACGATCTAGAATACTATCAGGAATTGTAATAATATGGCATCCTGTATCAATCGCATGTTGAATTGAAAGAGTTTCCTTGCAACCCGCCCATAGAATCTCGACATTATCATGGGGTTTAAAGAGTTGGCAAACGAAACGAACAATATTATTCGGATTTACACATGTATCTGAAATACGACCAGCGAATACAGATACAATCATAGGGGTTTTAATGTTATTTACAATAAGATCAAGTACCTTATGGTATAGATCTACTACTTGATGTGGACTAAATACTGCAGTGACATTTACTTTAATACCATTTTCTAGTAAATTGATAATCACATTGGTGTTTGATTCTCCATTGCTTTTGACAATAGGAACTTTTACGTAGATATTAGGTCCATATTCATTAATTTTTAGAGCATCGGCGAAGATTTCAATATCATCATCGCGAAAGACTTGAAGAGAAATACAGCGATCTCCTATAAGTTCTTTATGTTCATTATAGAATTCTGGGTAGTTTGTTTTACCTCCTTGTACCATAAAGGTAGTATTTGTAGTAAAACCAGCTACCCAATCATATTTTCCATATTTTTCAACGTTTGTACCATCATAGAATAATTTAATTTTAGAAAATCTATCCATTTCTATATTACATAATGTGTGTTTTCTTTATTATAGTTTTTACGTTTTAAACTTTACTACATACAAATAATCCAAAGCCGTTCCAATATGTTTGTTTACCATATTTTTTATACTTTAATTTCAATGGTTTAAAGAAAACATTTTATATAAATTCATGTTTCGCAATAATGATGCTGTAAAAGTAGATAAAGCACATGCTTTAACTATTTCTGGTGTAGTTTATAGTCAAAAACCTCAACGTGTACTTGAATTAGGTCTGGGTGGAGGTGAAAGTACAGATGCGATTTTGGCAGCTCTTAAGTTTAATGAACAACCTTATGAATATACATTAGTAGATAATTGGGTAGATCATGATTATAAAATGCCAGATGGTGTATTAGAAACTTACGGAAAGGATATCAATGTAGTAACAAGTGGTGAAAAAGAGTTTATTTATTCAACACGTAAAACTTATGATTTTATATTTAGTGATGCGGATCACTATCATACAAATGAGTGGTTTGATTATGTATATGATAATCTTTTAGAAAAAGAAGGAATTCTTATGTATCACGATATTAACTTTTTTGAAAATTGTTTATTAAATTTAAGAGAAATTTTTTATACATGCCAACGTCGTGGACTACATTACAAACTTTTCAATAAAAACTCTTTACCAGATGAACGATGCCATCGTGGTTTATTAATGATATTTAAACATTAATGCTCGACGTAACCACCCCATGGTCCATATTCACCACCTACATGGAAAGGAATTTTCTGTATTATTTTAATATTATTATTTTTGAAACAATTTGGTAATACATGTTCAAATGCAATACCATTTTGAAGTTCTTGGTTATTAATACATTCTTCTAAAGATTTAATATATAAAGGAATGCTTTTATATCCAACGGTGTAAAACATTGTTGACATCCATATACGAGTACTATGATGTGGATTATCAAATTTAATATGGCAGAGCAAACCGTCTTGAAAATATTCCCAAGTAAATCCTTGACAAGGATAATATCTTCCAGAAATCTTTGTGATAGACAAACAGTCTTCATTTATAGTATTAAAATGAGATGATTTTAAATAAGATAAGATTGAACTGGCTTCACCCATACCTTTATGTTCACCATTTACATGTTCATATACGATGGAATCTTCATACGCTGGGTAAAAAAAATCCACACGCTCTTTAATCAAATCAATCATTTCGGTTGAAATACATGTTCCTTCTACGAATACTATATACGCATTTGGAATATGTAATTTTATATTTTCAATTGTACGAAGAGATTGTTCAAAACGTTGTTGATGTGTAAACGCAGAGCGTGTTGGTGTATATGCTAATGGTTTATCACATGTAGAAATCGCAGAGATAATTAATATTAAATGTTTATCTTGCATAAGTGAAATTCTTTTTGTTTCTTTAATTGATCTTCAATAGATTCAATTGTAAATGTTGGATAAAGTGTTAACAATGTACGATCAATTTTTGTTGGAGCATCTATAGATAAAATATTGATATTTAATTTATATATATCTCTAATTATTTTACATAAATGAAATTTTGAAACACTATTTGGAGAGTGTATATGACGAATACCCTTCCAAAATAACTTTTTTTGTATTATTTCTTGTACAATTTCGGATAATTTTAAACAAGTTACACCATTCCATTTATGATTTATAAAACCATTTATAATTGTTTGTACTTTAACCCATTCTAATAAGCTTCTTTTATTATTTATTTCTTCTCCAATGATCGATGTTCTAATAACACAAGCATCTAAAGGTTCTCCTAAGTATTTACTTCTACCATAAGTATTTACTGGATCAGGACATTGTGCTTCATTATAATTTCCGATATTTCCTGAAAATACACAATCTGTTGTGATATGAATTAATTTACATGGATATCTATTACAATAATTTTGTAATTTATGAGGAAAAACGGAATTAATACGATAATATGGTTTAATGTAATTTAAATTACGTTGAGGAATTAAACCAGCACAGTTTATAATAACAGTTGGTTTATACATATGAAGTATTTTATATAATTTTTCCCATGGATCAGTTTCTATATTAAAATCATTTCTTTTCAAAGCGATTATTGTATCATTTTGAGATAATACATGTACCATATAATTTCCTAGCATACCATTTGAACCAAATATTACAATCATATTAAATATAAATATAATAAATGGTTTACTTTTAAAATGGTTTAATTAATATTACAATGGTTTATAATTATAATTAATTGAATCTAGATGAAATGTTGCCAATAATAATACGAATAACGCGTGTTGTTTAGATTTATGATACATAAATGGTACCATACGTATGAAGTACGTACTCATATAAAATAGACCTTTTTGGTATTCAATAGGTGAATAAATGTGTTTAACCATATGATATTTATCTATTAAATACATATCATCAATTATAAATTCATTTTCAGATAAAATAGTTATTAAATCTTCTTTATTCATCCAAGAAACATAATCGCAAATAAGCGATTGAAATAACTTAGCTGTATCCATTTCAATAGCATCCATATATCTAGATCCAGATGGATCAATTAATCGATAACTTCCATTTTTAGGATGATATAAAATATTTTCCAACGTCAAATCTCCATGAATTGGGCATACAAATTCTGGAGCTAATTCAGGAAATATTTTTTGATAATTCATAATTTTATTTAAATATTCTGGAATAGGTTTGTAGTGTTTATCATTTAATTTAATTATTTTTTGTTCAAAAAAACTTTGAATGATAGGATCGAGTGCTGTAAGAATTGGAAACTTTGGAAGAACTTTTTCGTTCATATAATTTTCTAACCATTCATATCGTTTGTCATGTGTTATTATTTTTCCATAACAGTATACGTTTTCATGTAAATCATCTAAAATAAATGGTAAAACACGATAAATAATATCGGATGAAAATTCTGATAATTTATGAAATTCATCTAAATATTCCATATCATAATAATATTCAGAAGGACTTTCATATTCATTTAAAATAGTTGGGCATAAATCTTTTTTATAAAAATTTAATCGTTTTAAATCATCACATTGACGTTTTAAAATATCAACATGCATATTTAATTCAGGAGATTTTGAAATATATTTTCGAATAAATTTATGTTTCTTATTTTCTACTAAATATACTTGGGCGAATGATGCGCCTTCTAATATCTTTACAATTTGAGGAGTATCTGTATGTAGCGTAATATCTAAAAGTCCTTTATTGCGATCTAATATAATTCCCTGAGCCATACTGTAATAAGGTAAATAGGGTTTACGATCATTAATAACATATCGAGGACCAGGTGGTAAATTATTAATTATATCATCATAATAAATATAATTATTTGATAAAATTTTAATAATTTCCTTCATATGTTCATCACGTCGGGCAGTTGTTAAAATAATACGATGACCGTATGATTGCCATTCATTAATTTTATCAAATGCGCCTGGTAAAATAGTACGTTCTGTTTGGTGAATTAATGTCCCATCTATATCTATAAATAGTGTATATTGTTGAGCGCGTTTAAAACGATATATTTCTAAAGCACTTGGCGTTCCAAAAAATTCAGCTTTTGTAATCGATATAATTTTTAAAGGTTTATTTTGAAGAAGCATGCATTTTAAAACATCTGAAATATTTTCATTCGCAGAAGAATAATTTAATAAATCTTTAATATTATAAAATAAATAACAACCGATCAAACCTTTCAGATATCCATCAATAGTTTCCTTTTCACAAAAATCCAATATTTCTCCTGTATCACTTAATTTAACTTTTCCCCAATTTAAGTACTCATTTGTGGTAATATTCCATGTAGGAATTAATACATCATATGTTTTTAATAAATTAAAGTTTTGAATTAAAGGATCTATACAAATCGCATGATCACAGTCACATACAAATGATTCACCACTTAAATTATATTTTTGTATAGCTGCTTGTAGCGTTTGAAGGGGTCCATTTGTGTTTCCAATTGTTAAACAATGAATAATGTCATTTGGAAATAATTCATGTAATCGTTGGGATACATTAAAATCTTTTTCTTGGGATTCACGAACAATAAAATAATATTCTGGAGTAAAACCATAATGGATTAAGCGATCGAATGGTTTTTTAGCTAATTCAATAAAAGTTTCATCTGTTGCCAATAAAAAAGGTTTAAATGTGTATCCAAATCGAGATCCCAACCCTGCCATTGGGAATATAATTGAAATTTTTCTCATATAGAATATTGAGATTTAAAGCTAATTGTTTAATTAAAGATAATAATTTTTATGAAAAGTGAAGGAATAATAATACAAGAAAGAAAAGAGTTAATCGAAAAAATTAATACAGAAGCTCGTCTAGGAAATTTAGAAAATATTAAAGAATTATGTGAAAAAATTAATGTATATTCGGTTCATGCGTGCAGTTATGCGGCTGTAAACAATCATTACGATGTTGTGAATTATTTTATAGAAAAAGGATATGGAGTTCATGGTCAAGGATTAGAAGAATTAATACATTTAAATAATACCACTATGATTAAGTTTTTATCAAATATAAAAGGTGGATTAATTATGAGTGCGC
>Ga0208951_1000770_pt1 | contig 14686 bp, 9 predicted proteins | sample GreLakmeMI27MSRF_FD_187702 | JGI IMG/M metagenome (GOLD analysis project Ga0208951, IMG submission 187702) | Freshwater lentic microbial communities from great Laurentian Lakes, MI, USA - Great Lakes metaG MI27MSRF (SPAdes) | ecosystem: Environmental > Aquatic > Freshwater > Lake | place: Great... | reverse complement strand
TGGCTCACGCGCACGCCTCGCTGGAGCAGGCGCGCGCGGACGCTCGCGCTGACGTGGCGTCCGCGCGGCAGGAGGCGGCTGCCGCCGCAACTCTGGTGAAGTCGCTGCGAGCGAGCGAGCGCTCCACCGCGCCCCCACCGCCGCCCGGGCGGCCCGCCACGCCCGCTGCGCTGGCCAGCGCGCACGCGGCGGAGACGGTGCGCCTGCAGCGCCTGGCGGACGCAGAGGCGGAGGCGGAGGCGCGGCTGAAGGCGCAGGCGGCGCAGCAAAGCGCTCTCCTGGAGGCGGCCAAGGCGGCCGAGTGGCGCCGCCTCGTGCAGGCGGCGGAGGAGGCTGCGGACGCGCACGCGCTCGCCTTCAGGGCGGCCGCTGTGGAGGCTGCGCTGACGATCGCGGCGCCTGCGAGGAGCACGGAGGAGCACGTGGAACGCGTCGAACAGCTCGAACGATTCCAACACAGCGCCCCGCCGCCGCTGGATCTCCTCACGGACCACGCCCGCCTGCCACACGCGCCGCGCGAGGAGCAGTCGCAGGCGCTCCCCCGCGCAGCAGCGCCGCCCGCGGCCCTGGCCGCGCCGCCGCCGCCGCCGCCGCGCGTGGCGGGCGAGGAGGCGGCCGCGCCTGCCTCGCCGGTGCAGCCGCCCGCGCCGCCCGCTGCCGTGGCCACCTCCTGGCTGGACGGCGCCCGCTTTCCGCCCCCGAGCCCGCCCAGCAGCCCCCGGGTGTTCGACCGTGCCAGCCAGGGCAGCCAGGCGGCCGCGGACCCGGCGCAGGCCGCCGCAGCAGCCGCCTTCCGCGCTCGCTACCCCAACGCTCCGCTGGGGTGGTCCCCCGCCTCGCGCTGCCGCTTCGACCACAGCGACGTGGATGACGTGCGCGCGGTGCGCTGCGTGGCGGAGGAGGACATTGCGTGCGAGCTGCAGGACTGCTGCGCGCAGCTGGGCGTCTCCGCTGACTGGGCGCTGCAGCGCCTGGACGCCACAGCAGCCGCCGCGCTGAGCGCCAGGTGGCAGAGGCAGGTGCAGGAGAAGCTGGCCGCCATGCCGGAGGCTCAGCGAGCAGCCTTCCCGGGGGCCCGCGCGCACCTGCTGCAGTACGTGGAGCGCGCGGCACTGCAGGAGGCGGAGGCTGCGCGCCGCATCAGCGACCGGGTGGAGCTGCTGGAGATGCAGGCGCCCACGCCCGTGGTCATTGGCGTTGGATGGGCTTCATTTGATGATGAGGCGCTGCCTAAAACGCAGCCCCAGCCGCAGGTGGGGCTCTCCAGGCGCGCCGCGCTGGCGGCTGTCATGGCGCAGCCGGCGGCTGTGAGCGATGAGGAGGACTTCTGAGCAGCGCAGCTCGGTCTGGTCTCCGAAGCACACGCCATCTTGGTTGGCCATCAAACAATTCCACTTCCCACCCAATTTCGGCCCGATTTCGGCTTGGTCCAACCCAGCCGATCAGCCGAGATCGCAATCACGCTCGCGCCCGAATGCTCGCTGTGTCACCCAGCCTGGTCGCTGTGCGTGTGCCTGTGCGTGCCCACAGAAGCGCAAACGCAACCGCCTGCGCAGCCGTGCGCGCCCCCTTCGCTGCTGCCGCGGGCTCGCAGCCGCAGCTGAAGAGCGCCGGGTGCGTGCGAGCGAGCCGGCAGCTGCCCACGCGTGCCAGCCACGCGCAACGGGAGCTGACGGGCGCGGATGTCCGCTCCTCTGTGCAGGTCACGCGCTCTCCTGCTCGCCGCGCCTCGTCGCGCCTCCCCACGTTCGGTATGCGCGCCCGTGCTGGCGAGCCGCGCCCAGGCGTCTCACGGCGAGTGCTGCGCTCCCCGTAGGTGTCTCGCTGTGTCTCGGCAACGGCCTCTGCCGGCACCGCACAGATGCACGACTTCTGCATGACCTTCCCCTACGGTTTCCTGGTGGCCGTGGGTGGCCTCCTCGGCTTCCTGGCGAAAGGTGCGCCGCCCGTGGCGCCGCAGCAGCACTGCAACCTCCCTCACGCTCTCTGGCCACCGCCCCGCAGGCAGCGTGCCGTCCCTGGTGGCGGGCGGCGGCAGCGGCGCGCTGCTGCTGCTGCTGGGCGTGCTGTCGCTCAAGGCTTGGAAGAGCGGCCGAGCGGGCGCGTCGGCACCCTACACCGTAGCCTCCGCGGCGGTTGCTGCGCTGCTCACCTTCGTGATGGGCAAGAAATTCCTCCTCACCCGCGCGCTCTTTCCGCCGGGCGCCATCGCGGCCCTGAGCGCAGCCATGCTCGCCTTTTACGCGTACAACCTGCTGGCTGGCGGGAACCCGAAGCCGGCTGTGGCCAAGGGCGCGTGAGCGAGCCGCAGACGGCGTGTGATGCGCACTAGTATTTCACACAGCGAACAGCGAACGAAGTGAGCACAGGTGCACAGCAAAGGGAGGCCTTCCAAGGCGTGTGCATGCGCCCCAGCTCAGGCCGTCTCCGACAGGTAGTCATTCACCTCTGCGGCGGTGAGCACTCTGAAGACTCTGTCCTTGCCGACAACGCCGATCTCGATGTTGCTGCCGCTGATCTGGCCCTCGAAGCCCTCCTTGAGCGTCAGGATGGCGGTGTGGATGGCGTCCTCCAGCTCCATCTCGTCGCTGTAGCGCTTCTCCAGGAACGTCTTAGCGTTTGTCATGTTCTTGCCAATAGCGCTCGCCTTCCAGGCAAAGTAGGCGCCCGAAGGGTCCACCTGGTACAACTGCGGCCCCGCGTCGTCGAAGCCGGCCACCAGAAGGGAGACGCCGAAGGGGCGCACGCCGCTGGGGAGGAGGGAGGGCGCGTGAGGGGACCCCTAGGGTTGATGCCTGCAGGCGCACAGAGGCTGGGAGGCCGGGCCACGCACCCTGATTGTGTGAACTCCTGCATCACCGTCGCTGTCTCGCGCACCAGCTGCGCGGCGGGCACGGTCTCGTGGTATGTGCGGAAGTAGGTCTGCGCAGCCTTGCGCGCCTTGTGCGCCAGCACGCGCGCGTCCGGCCCCATCCCGCTGTACACAGACCCCACGTGCGGCGTCAGCAGCGATATCTTGCTCACGGTGGACTCGTCCACCAGCGCAGAGGGCAGCTTCTTCTCGGTGGCAAGAACCACACCGTCAAGCGCCTTGATGCCCAGGCTCGTGGCGCCCGCGCCCACCGCGTTCAAAGCATACTCAATCTGAACCAGCTTGCCGGACGGGCTGAAGGTGGTCAACGAGAAGCTGGCGCTGTCAGCCATGGAGGGACAGGGCAAGCTAAGGGAAGCGACGCTGCCTGTCGTCGGTCGTACGGTTGAACACTCGCGCTCGACCACCGCACGTGCGCACGACCACCGGACAACCTTACTCCCCCGGCAGCTTACGTCAGCGCGGAGCTCACTAGGAGCTGCCTCCGCGTGTGTCTCTGCGCCTGGTGCCTCCAAACAGTGCTTGCAGTCCCTTTGGGCTCGGCCGCGGCCCCCATGCCAGCGCCTGACGGCGCCTCCACGCCGCTGCTGCCCCGTGAGAGCGGCGCGGGCGGGTCGCCCAGGCAGGGGTCGGGAAGCACGCCCTGGGGCGCTTACCGCTCGGTGGCCCTTTCGGCGTTGGGGCCCCTCTCGGTGGGCTACGTACTGGGCTACACCTCGCCCACCGCCCTGGCGCTGCTGGACAGCGGCTTGCTCACGGCGCCGCAGTTGTCGGTGTTCGAGGCGCTCAGTCCATTGGTGCGTTCCGTCCCTCGCGCTTGCAGCGGCGGTTGGTTCTGCCTACCTTTCCTGCGCCTCCACCTCGCTCACGCAACCCACGCACCCCACCACGACAGGGCGCCATCGCGGGCGCCATCGCAGCCGGCTTCGCCTCTGACCGGTTTGGCCGCACGCGTGCCCTGACTCTGACCTGCGCGCCCTTCTCGCTGGGCTGGGTATGCATCGCCGCCGCCAGCAGCTGCAAGGCGCTATACCTGGGGCGCCTGCTGACGGGCTTCGGCTGTGGCGCGGTGCTGAATGTGACACCGGTGTATGTTGCGGAGGTTTCACCCGCCCAACTGCGCGGCACGCTCGGTGGGGTCAACCAGCTGGGCATCAACGCGGGGCTCGCCGCGGCCTTCGCGCTGGGCCTGCCGGCGCTGCGTCTCACGTGGCGTGCGCTGGCAGCGGGCGCGGTTGTTCCCTTGCTTGCGTTAGCCTTGGCCAGCGCCTGTTTCATGCCGGAGTCGCCGCGCTGGCTGGCCGCCGCGGGGCGAGGCACTGACGCGGTGGTGGCGCTGCGGGAGCTGCGCCCGCCCAAGGTTGACGTGGCGAGAGAGCTGAGCCGCATTAACACAGCGCTCGCGCAGCTGGCAGCCGAGCCGCCACCCACCCTGGGCGACATCTTCCGTCCAGCCCTGGGCAGGCCGCTCAGCATCGTGCTGGTGCTCATGGTCTGCCAGCAGCTGACGGGCGTCAACTCCGTGTTTTTCAACCTGTCGCCAATCTTCGCAGCCGTGGGTGTCGCAAACGCCGACGGCGCAGCGACGCTGGTGGCGCTGGTGACACTGCCCGTGTCGCTGGCCGCCTGCATGCTGCTGGACTTGGCTGGGCGGCGCACGCTGCTGATCGGCGCCGCGCTGGGCATGGCGGCCTCCGCAGCGTGCCTGGCAATCTCCTTCTCGCTGCCCGCCAGCGCGGCGTCTATATCGCACCCTCTGGCGGTGGTTGGCGCGCTGTGCTACCTCGCCTCCTTCTCGTCGGGGCTGGGGCCCATCCCCTGGGTGCTCATGGGCGAACTCTTTCCACCCAGAGGCAAGGGCGCGGCGGCCAGCGCGGCCACAGCGGTGAGCAACCTGGCCGCCTTCACAGTGACCGTGTCCTTTGGGGCTCTGGTGCGCTCCATCGGCATGGGCGCAGCTTTTGGCCTATACTGCGCCTGCTGTCTGGGCACGGCCGTGTACACCTTCATAGCGCTGCCGGAGACCAAGGGACGCAGCCTGGAGGAGGTTGCGGCGCTGCTGGCGCGCGATGAGCCGGCCTGGGTCGACGCTCCGCCTGTGCAGCCGGACGATGAGGAGGAGGCGGCCTTGAAACGCGTCGCCAGCAGCAGCAAGCTGACCTAGCGCCGCGCCAGCGAATTCCGAGCTGTGCTGTACGCTACCGACCGAGACGACAACAACATGAGACTTGCTCAGTCTTTGAGATATTGGATTTGTTATTCCTTCGCTTCATGTCGCTTCGCCTGGTTTCCGCCGCACGGAGAGTTGTTTGCACAGGAGCGCTGCATGCTCCGACTCCCCTTCCTCAGCCGCCGCCTGCTCTGACTCACCCTCCGAGTCGCCGTGGTCCGCCAGCGCCTTCTGCTTGGCCTTCCTGGGGCCCGCGGGCGCCGCGCAACCGCCAGCGCCGCCAGTGGAGCATATTCGGGGGGACACCACATGCGCCAGCTCCACCCCTTCAGCCTCCTCCGTCTCCCGCGTCAGCGGCTCCTCAGCAGGAGCATGCTTGGCGTACTGCCTGGACGTCTCCAGGAAGCCGATGAGCGTACCCGCGACGGCTGCAAAGCCCCACCCAGGCCCTAGCACAGACACAAACAGTGTGCCCAGCGACGGCCCCAGCCCCTCCCCCGCAAAATACACCGTCCAGTAGGTGCTGGCGATCACCTCCGTCGCAGCCGGACCCAGGTGCTTGGCGCCGCGCTGCATGGCGGGCATGGTAGGCACAAAACCACAAGCCCCTCCAACCCCAAACGCAGCCATTGCGCAGATGGCCCAGAACCAGGCCAGCGGATGGCCCGGGTGCCACAGCACCGGGATGAGCGGCTTGAGGATGGGCACGGGGCCCATCATCAGAAAGGCTGCTGCCAGGAGCGAAAAGCCAAAGCGCATCAGTTTGCGGTACCCCCCCTGCTGGTCAGCCAGGATGCCGGCCAGCGGGCACGAGACGCCGTAGACGAGCGCAGGGATGGTGTACACTGCGCCGAGAGCCCACTCCTTGCGCAGGTCGAGACGACGCTGCAGGTGCGGCGACAGGGTTGGCATGATGGCTCCGAAGCAGGTGCCCATGAGGAAGGATCCCATGCCCGCGTTCACGATGTCGTACGTCATGTACGCGCGCCAAGGCGGACGCGCCGCGATGCGCTGCGCGGCGCTGCGCGGCGCGCGTTGCTTCACGTTGCGCAGCGCAAAGGGGATGAGCGGCAGCAGCAGCAGAAAGAGCATCCCCAGCACCAGGAATGGTGCGCCGAAGCCGCCAGCCTGGTAGAGGAGCGCGCCGGCTGAGGGGCCAACGATAAAGCCTACGCCTGCACAGGACTCCTCCCACCCCATCACAGTCGCCAGGCTGCCCTGCTCCTCGAACTCGTCCGTCGCAAACAGCAGCAGCACCGTGTTCTGCATAGCCTCGCAGACGCCCTGGGCGTAGGGACGCATGAGCTCGATTGGTTCTATGTGCTGAAACCGAGTGTTCACACGCCGCCGGGCAAGAGCGCGCACCGTGAGGACTCGCAGTAAAAGCATGATGTACACCGTGGCCGCGTCGCCGTGTGCCGGGTTGGTAGGGCTGTGTACGCGCACCACGCCAAACAGCATCACCAGCACCCCCTCCGCGCCCAGGCCAAGCACCAACAGCGGGGTGCGTCCGAAGCGGTCAATCAGCTGTGGCACGAAGAGTGACACGACGGCCACGGTGGCTGGGTAGGCGCCAAAGACGGCACCCCTCAGGAAAGTGGGGCAGTGCAGCTCGTCCAGGCGCGCGGGCAGGATGGGCGCCAGCACGGACGTCAGACAGCCGCTGAGGAAGACGCTGGCGCATAGAGCGAATAGCAGGTTGGCTTGGCTGCAGCACGCGTCAGCTCTTCTGTTGGCGGGTGCCGCATGCCGCTGTGACACACCTCCAGCTGATCCTCCCGCGGGGCTTCATCGCCAAAACAGCTTCGCTGCCCTCCGCCACCATACACAGGCAGACAGGGCGGCGGCGGCCTCACATCTGCCGAACATTGTTAGAACACCGCCGACCGTTCGATGTGCTGTTCGTGCTGTTCGTGCTCGGCGCTGCACTCCTCCCCGCCTTCACGCTCGGGTTCAGGGGCTCTTATGGCCGGGGCCAGGTGACGCGTGTGTCTGTCTGAGTTGGGACCCGGCTCCACTCCTCGAGTGACCCCGAGGAGGGAGCTCCTGACGTGTGCTCGTTGCTCGCTCGGGGTCCCTCTCGGGTCCCACGCGCGGCACCGTCTACTGGGCGATGGCAGGCGACAGCGGCGAGGCTGGGAACGAGGCGTTAGGGGGTGTGCAGCGACTGCGCAGTGTGTGCTGCTGCCACGCACCACCGCTGCAGCTGCGTGGCTTCTTCTCGGTCACGCCCGTCCAGCAGAGTTTGCTGCTGCTCCTCGGCAGCCTTGCATACGACGCCGGCAGCGTCGCGTGCGTGCCCTGCGCGCCAGGCTGGCGCCAGCTGTGGCCTCACTAGAGCCCCACGCAGCTACTTGGTTGACCTTCTGCCAGCCTCCATCTTCTTCCTGGCCGCCTCCGCGCTCTTCGTGGTGGCGCTGGGCCTGGACATTCGCCAAATCAGGGACCAGGCTGAAGAGGTGAAGAGAAGCGCGCACAGTTATTCCACTTGTGCTCTGCGCTTACGCTCGCTCCCGCAGGCGCTGACCTGTCCAGACCCCGACGTGGGCGCTTTGTTGGCTCGCAACGCGTGGCGTCGTTGGCTGGCGCTGGCGCTCAACTCGGCTGGCGGCGTTGTCTCGGTGCGTGTCTCACAGGCAGGCAAACAACTGCCTATCGCTCCTGACGCCCGTGTTCAGTTCCTGGGCGCCGTCACCTACCTGCGCGCCTCGGCCGAGGTTGTGAACTATCATGGTGAGGAGGAGTTGCTGCGCAGGGGCGACGCGCTGTTTGCCACTGGCTTGTGGCTCTTCTGCGCAGGCTTCGCGCTCATCGTGCACGACACGCGACACACGGTGGTGGCCATCTCACGCATCAAGGGGGTGCGCAAGGCTCAGGCACGCTCTCTGGTGCCACGTCTGACATTGTGTGTGGCGCTCAGGAGCCTGTGCCGCGCTACGACAACACGTTGCGCGTCTACTTCGTGTACCTGGTCTGCTTGATCGTCTTCGGCATCGCCGGCACCCTCTTTGTCCTGCCCAACGATATTACGCAACTCATTGCAGTCGCCTTGTTCGTCGTGAGCAACGTGTCCTTCACAGTCATCAACATGCTGGCGCTGTGGTTCCTCTGGCGGGCGCACTGCATGGGCGCGGCCGGTACGGAGAGGGGTGCTGGGGCGGGGGATGGAGAAGGGGACGTGGAGGCTGCGCCGGATGAGGGGGGCTCTGCCGACGGGGCTCTGCCCCAGTTCCCGCGCCGTCTCGGCAGCTTGCGCCTGTCGCGCCGCAACTCGGATTCGTCGCTGCACGGGGGCGTGGAGGCTGCAGGCTGGAGCGCCTCGCCGCGCGCTGTGCTGGAGCTCTCCTGCATCCTCCACCCGCTCGCGCGCAGCAATAGCAGCAGCAGAATAGCACGCGCGATGCACGAACCAGACAACGGATAGTGCGTGCATAGATTTCTATCGCGTTGGCAACTCGAGAACCGTTTCCCCCGCAGCGCTGTATGCCCCAAACTTCCATCAGGCGCCCACCGCCCGCGGCCGCGCCGCCTCCACCGCTGCCGCCCTGTCGGTCCAGCCCTTGGGCAGCTCGCTGAGCGTCTGCGCCGCCGCGTTGAAGGTGTCCACCAGCAGTTTCATCAGCGCCAGCCCATCCTCCGTCACCGTCTCGTTCGCCTGCAGTCGCATGCCCGGCTGCCAGGCCGGCGGCTGCGGCAGCAGTGTCACCCGCACCGGCCCCTCCGAGCCCTGCCCCCCCCCATAGCTGCGCTTGTCGAAGGACCAGAGCACAACGCCGTCCACGTTGATGATCGGTCCCCAGGTGTAGTGCAGAATGCAAGCCTCGCCCAGAGTCACATCCGCCGGCGGCTGCACCATGAGCGGGTTGTACGGCACCAGCGGAACGTGGTGCCTCACCCCTGACAGCGCGGCGGCGAAGCTGTAGGAGTACATGTCGCGCACCCAGTTGAACTCTTTGACGGCCTCCGCATCAGCCTCCAGCCGCGCGTGCATGTCCCGCCAGGCTGGCATCATGCGCTTAAAGTCCGCCTGCGTCAGCAGCTGCGGCGAGTTGCCCGTCTGAGGCACCGCCGCTAGGGCCGTGTCGGGCAGGTACTTGCGCACCAGGGGCGCGGCTGACTCAGCCTCGGGCGCGATGTAGCCAAAGTGGAACCCCACCGCGTGGCCATCCACGGGCAGGATGTGTCGAGGCACGGCCCGGACGAACAGGTAGTCCGTCTCTACCATCATGATGTGGCTGCACCGCCGCGCGTCCTCCCTCAGCGCCCAGCTGGCCAGCGCGGCAGCCCTGTCCGCCACGGGGAAGTCGCAGTAGGAGTCGCAGGCTGGGCGGGCGGGGTCGATGCGCACGGTTGGCACCTCGGTCATGAGCTCGTCGTCAGTGGTTCGGTGCAGCACACGCGTGAAGGCGGTCATCACGCGCGTCGAGCCTGGCTCAGCAGCCGCGGCAGCCTGCCAGGTGGCGTACATCACCCGCGTCTGCCAGTTCATGTAGCTGTTGCCGTTGCTGGTGAGCACCGTGTGAACACAGGTTGGCACCGAGGGTGGCAACCCTGGGACCGCTGACGCTGGCGCCACGTAGGACGGGCCGTAGTCGAAGAGCGAGCCTCCCGTCCAGGGACTGCCCGGGCTGAAGTAGGCCCAGGGGCGCTCGGGGAAGTGCGCGGCGTGCTTGAGCCAGCAGGCGCGTGTCACGTTGTGCCACACCCACACGTTGCACCGCGGCGCCTGCGCCTGGCAGGACGCGCAGCAGGCGCCCGCGTCCTGCTGCGGGTTGGCGTCCCCCTGCTGAGGCACGCCCACTGCGAGCTCGCCGCCAAGATCTGAGTTGCCTCGCGCGTGACACACCGGCGCCACGCCCGCAACCTTGCCCGCGCTCAGCGCACCCACGGCGGCGCGGATGGAGGGGTAGGCGGCGGGCGCGAGCCACGAGGCGCTGGGTTCGAGTGGAGGAGCCACGGACTGGATGCGGGCAGGCGGCGGCAGAAGGCTGACCACGGACCCCTGAGGCGACGGCGGCGGCGGTGAAGGCGGCGGCGGCGGCGAAGCGGCCTGTTGCACCACTGGCTGAATGCGGGGCTGCAGCTGCGCGGGCGCGTCGGGCCCGCGGAGGTAGGTGAGTTCCTCTTCTCTGACGCGGCTCTCCCTAGCAGCCCTGAACTGCTTCAGCGACGACAGTCCTCCGCCCAGCAAGCAGCCCAACAGGAGCGCTTTGGTGAGCGTCAGACCTCCGCCGCCGCTGCCACCAGGCGCGCGAGCTGACGAGGGGAAAAGGGGCGCCATGCCCGGCCGCGCCGCACGGGATACACGATGCGCTTGAGCGGAACTAAGCTAGGAGCTAAAGTAAGTCTGCCCCAACCCAGAGTCGGCAGAGGCGCGAGCGAATCAGAATTTTAAGAAATCGAAGACCGACGACCGACAACAAGGAGCGGACAAGACTCGCGATCGTAGTAATCATTTTGCTGGCAGCGTGACCAGCGCGCTGATGCCACCCGCGCCCGGCGGCGTGGCTAGGACGCGCCTGCGTGTCAGCACCCCTCCCTGTGGCGGTTGCGACCACACAACCCCCGTTCCGTTCCCCCCCACCGAGAAGATCACCGGCGTGGCGGCCCCCTGCACCACCGCCAGAGAAACCACTCTGCTCGCGTGACCCTTCATCAGCAGCACAGGCGGGGCGGCTGGCTGCACCGCCTCTGGGGCCAGCACAGGGCGCGGCTCTGCAAAGATGATGCACACGTGCGCGTCTGCGCATCCCACCGCCAGGCGAGGCACCGGGTCTGCATCTGCGGTGAGCAGCGCCAGCGAGGTAGCCGCGCCGGGGAGAGTAACCGTGCGCTCCGGCTCAAAGGCGCTGCTCCAAAGGGTCACAGCCTCAAAGCCGCCCCCTTCGCGGGGGGTGGCGTCTCCGGAGGCGCATCGCCCGTCGGGCAGGCCGCACAGGCAGGCGATGGGGTTTCGCGCACGCGCAGTGCCCAGCAGGGTGACGCCGCATGCCTCCCCAACCGCACCAGGCGTGAATGCCCAGAAGCGCAGGCATGCGTCCGCGCCGCCCGTGACGAAAGTGCTGTCAGTCAGACAGGCGGCGGCGTGCGCGCCGCCGTCGTGCCGCGCGGGTGCTATGCAGCACGCTCCGCTCTCGACGTCCCACAGCTTCACCGTCCCGTCTGTGCCGCCGCAGGAGATGAGGCGCGCTGGCGCGTCCGGGCCAGCCGGCGTGCCCACAAGCGCTGCGACGAGGCCGAAGTGCGCGGCTGGGGCGCCCAGCGAGCGCCCCCGCGCAGCGCTGCCGCTGTCGGCCGCCAGCAGCCACACCTGCACCGTGCCCTCCGCGTTGCCGGACAGCAGCACGCGGGATGCAGGGAGCACCGTCAAGGCCGTGATGGGCGCCTGCTCGTCCGCAGCGCTGGTGAGAGTCGTATCCGGCGCAGCCTCGTCCGCGCGCCATAGCAGCAGCCGACCGCGTACGGTGCCGATGGCCAGGCGCGCGGACGGCAGGGTGGGCGCATCGTCCGTGGTGGAACCCATTTGCAGCGCCGCAGAGATGGCAGCCGCCTGCGCAGCCTCCTCCTGCGCTGCCGCCACACGCTCCTCGATCTCAGCCATCGCGGCGGAGCCCAAGATGAACCGGTCAGCGGTGGCGATCAGGGAGTCGGCGAAGGTGCTCAGCGGCGAGGGCATTTCGGAATTGCTTAGCACGTGCTCCATCTTGGCGTTGAGGTTGGAAACCCAGGAGCCCCACTTGCCCGCGGGCGGGGCGATGGGCGGGGCCTCTGCGTCTCCAGTCGGCTCCAACAGGTCGGCGGCGGTCGGAGGTGACTGCATATCCTCAGCATCGGCGCCTGGGGCTGCCGCAGGCGCGGGTGCGGGTGCTGGGCGGGGCGCGGGCGCGGGCGCAGGCGCCGATGGTGCGGGGCGGGGCTTTTCGAGGAGGGTGGTGCCCACCGGTGGCAGCACGGCGCGCGGGGGGGGCTGCGCATTGAACTTTGCGGCGGCAGCGGCGTCGCGCGCAGCCACCTCCGCCGCGGACGCGCTTGTCTTGGGCACAGCAGGCGGGGGCGGCACGGCTGCTGCGACGACGGGCGGGGCGCTCGCGGGCGGCGGCGCAGCGACTGGGGGAGGAGCGGGCGCGGTCGACGGGGGCGCTGCAACTGTCACGGGCACAGGCGCGGGCGCAGGCGCAGGTGCAGGCGCGGGCGCAGGCACGGGCGCAGGCACACGCGCATGCACAGGCGCAGGTGGTGCAGGTGCAGGCGGGGGCGTGGGGGGCGTGGGTGCAGCACCAGCTGCGCGCGCAGCAGCGCGAGCCAGGAGGATTGATGCTGTGGAGTTTGTGGCCGGCGCCGGAGGGGCCACGAAGGGCACAGGAACGCCCACGGGCGCCGTCTTCTGCGCCACCGCGGCGGCGACAGAGGATGTTGGAGGTGCAGGGCGGGGCAGCGGAGGATGTGATACGGACGCAGGCACGGCCGCAGCTGCAGCCGCGGGTGCGATAGGGACCGCCGCGACCTTCACATCGGTGACCACGGGCGCGGAGGTCGACAGAGGCGGCGGTGAGTTGGCTGCAGTGGTGGTGTTGGGCGGCGGAGGTTGGTGGTCACCAACTGTGTTGGGCGCCTCCTCGCCGCTCTTAGGCTCGGACGTGGACACCAGCGGCAGTCCTTGGTCCAGCCTGCCCACACTCCTCTGCATTCCCGCCAGACAGGCGTTCAGGTCACCCATGCTCAACTGACGGCTCTCCTCATCATCCGTGGCCTCGCTATCCAGCACCGGCGCTGCCACGACAGCGAGGCTCTCGGGCGCAGGTGCGGTCGCGCCGGGATCAACTGCGTCCTCCATAATCCACACACGACAACAGGTAGGCGATGGCAGAATCTGCCAACGTTTCCAACGAAGAACGAACACGTTCGCACTTCGCTGTTCATCGCCGCTGTCGTGTTCGCTCGCTTGTAAATGCGGGTGCAGGCCTCACAGAAGCTAGTTGGCTGGCCTGTCTGTTGCAGCATGACGCAATTTCGGCTGAAATTTACTGGCAAACGTCTGCGCTGGTCACGCTGTTCAAGCGGGCGTGCTTGCGCCGAAGAGCAGCACCTTGGCCGGCGACGCTTGGGGCGTGCTGGCCCTAGAGGCTGCTCTGCTGGCATAGGCGAAGGCGGAGGCGCCCCCCTGCGCGTGTTGCGCTCTCCTGCGCGGCGTGGAGAGCGCCGAGGCTGCAGCCGCCGCCTGCGCCCCCTGCAGCTGCGCGCACGCCGCCTGCAGCTCCGCCTCCCATCGCAGCCTCGCCGCGCGCGCAGGTCGCAGCACCTCGGCCAGCGCGCGCAGCTCGCCCAGGTCGCCGTCGCCGCCCAGGGATGGTGAGGGGGAGCTTGCGCCCAGGTGCTCCAGCTGCCTGCCTAGCGCCTCTCGCGCCTCCACGGCGCAGCGCAGGTCGCGACGCAGCATGGCGGCGGCGGCGCCCAGCTGCGCGGCGTGGAAGGGCTGGATGAGCTGTGCGGCCCCTTCGCCCCCCGGGTGGTCCTCCTCTGGGCCGCCCAGCAGCGCCTCCAGCCGTCCCAGCCGCGCGGCGCCGTCCGCGTCCACGCCCGCCAGCCGGCTCAGCGCGGCGCGCAGGGCGGGCAGGCTGGCGGAGGAGGCGGGGGAGGGGGGCACCGAAGGAGACGGCGGTGGCTGGGGCTGGGGCTGGGGGGCAGCCTGTGCCTGTGCCATCGCCCGCTCCACCCCGGCTTCTCGCTCTCGCAGCCGCTCCTCCCGCTCCTCCGCCTCCCGGCGCGCCTCCGCCTCTGCGCGCAGGCGCTTGGCGTCCGCCTTGGCCTGCAGGCGCGCGCTGAGGGCAGCTGCGGCTGTGGCCACCTCCCGCTCGCGCACCAGCAGCGCCTCCCTGCCCTCCGCCAGCGCCGCCTCTCGGCGCGCCAGCTCCTCGCAGCCGCGCAGCTGCTCCAGTCGCTGCGGCTCCTGCGCGCTCCAGGCGGCCGCCTCGGCGTCCAGGGCCTGCGCCGCCTGCGCAGCAGCCGCGCGCAGGGCCTCCGCGTGCTCTAGCGCAGCCCCGGCGCGCGCCTGCTGCTCCTCCAGCTGCATCCTGGCGGCGGAGAGGGCGCCCGCGTACTGCTCCGCCCCCTCCTCGGCCGCCTCAGCCAGCGCCGTGCGCTGCAGCAGCTCCTCGCGACGCGCAGCCGCCGCCGCCTCCCCGCGAGCCAGCGACGCCAGCGATGCGGCGGCGGCGGCGGCGTCCGCGCGGGCGTGGGCGGACTCGCGCTGCGCGGCGGCACGGGACGACTCTGCAGCCGCGGCGGCAACCTCGGCGTCGCGCTGCGCATGCACGGCCGCAGCGACGGCGCGCTCGGCGCCCTGCTCGGCCGCGGAGGCGGCCTGCATGCGCGCCGCGGCGGCGGCGGAGTCGGCGGCGGCCGCCTCAGTCGCCCGGGCCGCCCTCGCAGTAGCGGCGTCGGCCTCCAGCTTGCACGCGGCGGCCGCCGCTCGTTGCGTCTCCGCCTCGCCCGCCGCAGCCTGCGCCCGCGCCTCGCGCGCCGCAGCCGCCTGCTCTCGCGCGGACGCGGCCTGCTCGCGGCGAGCAGCCTCCTGCGCAGCCTCGGCGGCGGCGGCTCGCGCCAGAGACGCGCGCCTCGTCTCCCCGTCGCTGTGGCTCAGCGCG
>Ga0208951_1000768_pt1 | contig 14694 bp, 16 predicted proteins | sample GreLakmeMI27MSRF_FD_187702 | JGI IMG/M metagenome (GOLD analysis project Ga0208951, IMG submission 187702) | Freshwater lentic microbial communities from great Laurentian Lakes, MI, USA - Great Lakes metaG MI27MSRF (SPAdes) | ecosystem: Environmental > Aquatic > Freshwater > Lake | place: Great... | reverse complement strand
GGCTGCCAGCCGAGTCGCGCCAGCTGCACCCGCTCATGCACCCGCTCATGTTGTGCAGGCGGCGGAGACTCCCATTGCAGGCGCCGCGAGCGACGAGCAGGAGAGTGCGGAGCGCAAGCGTCGAGATGTTCTCTCACAGGCACGCGCAGCCTACCTCGCGGAACAGCGGGGCACGCGTCGCGCGGCGGCGGCGCTCAGGAGGCCGGGAGCGCCTCCTGCTGCCCTTCCGCCTCCTATGCCGCCGTCCGTCCACGCTGCCCCACCGCGGCAGCTGCCTGCGCCTCCGCCTCGGCCGAGGCAGCCAGCTGCGTCACCTCCTCACCTGCCACCCTCGCCGTCGCCGACGCATGCCGCTGCAGCGCGCCCAGCGCGCCCGGCGGAGGGGCGCCGCGACAGTCCCGCCTTGCCGGTGCCCGACTCGCGTCCTGAGACAGCGGAGGAGGGCCCGGACCCCCTGGCGGCGCCGCCGGACGCGGAGTTGGTCGAACAGGCGGAGGAGTGGCTGTCTCGCCAGGCTGCTCTCCTTTCCCTGGTGAAATCAGAGCTCGGCGAGCAACAGCCTCTGATCGTGCAGCACGCAGAGCTGCCCGCAGCGACTGAGGGTGACGCGGCGGAGGATGCCGATGGCGCGCCAGACGAGCGGGATGATGGCGAGGACGCGCTCGTCGACGCGGGTGCACCGGCGCACGGTGAGCGCGCGACTGTTCAGCTGGATCTCGCCCCTGCGGAAGATCAGGACGCTGCTCCGGAAGCAGATGCGTGCCAAGACGCGGACGTCACCCCCGCCGCGGGCGCGTGCCTTCTTCTGCGCCCCGAAAACCTGCCGCCGCCGCCCCGCTCGGCCCCTGCCGCTCGCGCCCGGCCCGCTCATGCAGCTGCGCGTCCGCCGCGATCCACCGCCGGCGCGGTGCTGCCGAGCGCGCCGCCCGCCCGGCGGCGCGCAGGGGACGCGGCCGGTGCCCTGCGTGTGGACACCTCTCGGGTGGACTACAGCGCGCACTACGCCTCTTTCGAGCACATCTTCACAGCCTTCGCGCCCGTGCCCGGCGAGCAGCGCGCCCGCGGCCGCCCGGACGCACGCCTTCTGGCGGACCTGTACCGCTCCACCGCAGACTCGCTGGACGCCTGGTGCGCTCACCACGCGGACGAGCTCGCCGCGGACGCGCTGCCCGCGCCCTGGCCCGCCCTGGCGCGCACGGCTGGCGTGCGATGGTACCGCTGCTCCTGCAGCAGTCACGAGGAGGTGGACAGCATCGTGGCCCGCGCGCTGTCACGTTCACAGGACGGCGAGTGGCGCCGAGAGGACAGCACCGCCTCCTCCTCCTCCTCCGCCGCTTCTCTGGCGGGGCTGTGGAACCTGTTGTGGACCTGGTCATCCTCCCACCGACCTCCTCGACCCCAGGAGCTTCTCGTGTGGCAGCGCTGCAACCACTTCGCAGCCATCAAGGCGCTGACGCGCAAAGACCTGCTCAAGAGGCACGTGGAGGCTGCTCGCACGGCGCACGGAGCAGCCTTGTTTGACATCATGCCCCAAACCTTCCAACTCCCCGCCGAGTACGTGCCCTTCGTCGACGCATTCACACGCGCGCAGCAGGCGCAGCAGGCGCAGCAGGACCGTGCGGCGAGCCTCGCGCCGGCGCCGCCGCTGTGGATCATGAAGCCGATTGGGCTCTCCAGAGGGAGGGGCATCTTTCTGGTGGATGACCTCAGTCAGGTTGAGTATGGGGAGACGTACGTGGTCCAAAAGTACGTGGATAGGCCGCTGCTGCTGGACGGTCACAAAATGGATCTTCGGCTGTACGTGCTTGTGACGAGCTTCGCGCCGACCGAGGCGTTCATCTACAGCGAGGGATTCGCGCGCGTGTCCACTGAGCGCTACCGCGCCAGCGACTGCGGCAACCTGCGCATGCACTTGACAAACTACTCGGTGCAGCGGGCTGGTGCGGGGGCGTCTGCGGTGCCCGCGCCGCTGCAGGGTGTGGGCTCCAGCGCGGCTGGGGGCAGCAAGTGCAGCCTGTCTCACCTGTGGGGCGCGCTGCGCGCCCGGGGGGTGGACGACACGGCACTGTGGGCACGCGCGTGCGACGTGGTGCGCAAGTCGCTGTCCGCGGTGCACTGCGTCATTCCGCAGCAGCCCAACGCGTTCGAGCTCCTCGGCTATGACGTCATCTTCGACGCCGCCCTGCGCCCGTGGCTGCTGGAGGTGAACAGCAGCCCCAGCCTGGAGGCGGACCACCCGCTGGACGAGGAAATCAAGGGCCGCATGTTGCGCGACGCGCTGGCCATCCTGCAGCCCCCAGCCTTCGACCGCGCCCAGCTGGCGCAGGTGCTGCGGCGGCGCGCCGGCGGCGGTGCGCGAAGCGCGCGCGGCTCCGACGGCAGCGGTCCGCTGGGCACGTGCGGCGACGGCCGCGACGCCCTCAACGCGGACCTGCACGCCGTGCTGGGCGGCGCCGTGCCGCGGCGCCTGGGCGAGGCGCCACAGGCGCCTGGGCTGTTCCAGCGACTGGCGCCTTCGCCAGAGTGGGACGCTCTTCTGCTCCGCAAGAAACAGCCGACCAGGAGAACCTGACAAACGGACACGAATAATGCCGCGCTCGCAACAAGCGCGCAAGCGCACGCGTGCGTCAAATGTACGTTCCTCTACCCCCTCCTGCAGCCAGCCAACAAGTGTTGTGGTGCAGGTGGTTCCATGGCACCGTTCACTACGAGTGTCGTACGCTTCTAGCGTCATTTTTCCAGGTGGCCCCGCCTGCTCACCCCTGAGCCCCCCCCGGCCGCCCCATGGCGTTGGTGCCGGCCAGCAGCGTGGCCGCCAAGGGCGCGGTGCGGCTGCGCTTCTGCAAGGAGAGCAACGACCTGCTGTACCCTCGCGAGGACAAGCTGCGCGGCTGCCTCATCTTCGCCTGCCGCAACTGCGACTACCAGGAGGACGCGGGCGAGGAGGCGGAGGACAACTGCGTGTACCGGCACATCATCGACCACACGGCTGCTGAGAAGACTGTGATTCTGGCAGACGTGCGCGCAGACCCCACGCTACCACGCACCCGCGAGACGACCTGCCCCAAGGAGGGCTGCGGCCACAAGGAGGCTGTGTTTTTCAGCAGCATCACTGCAGAGGGGATGACGCTCTTCTACCAGTGCATGGCGTGCTCGCACCGCTGGAACGACGTAGTGTGAGGCGGATGCTCAGCGTGGCGTACCCTGCTGGACCGCTTGCAGGGCTGCTTCCGGGACTGGCGCGAGAGGCGCTGCGTTGAGGAGGAGGAGCAGAGCCTAGGGTTCCTACTGGTAACCGTAGGCCTGCTGTGAGAGGAGCTGCTGGGAGAAGCTTGAAGACACAGACAATAACTGCCACACAACACAGGAATAACACACGAAGGTGAACGGCGTGGGTGGTAGGCAGCACAGTGTTCGCTGGAAAAAAGCTTCTGTCATGCGTCTCAAGCAGTCTTTGGCTTGCCGCCGTCCGGCGGCACATCCGCGTCTGTAAGCTCTTCCAGAACCACGCCTCTGCGCGGCGGCTGCGCGGCCGCCGTAGAGCGTTGCTCGCCTTCCCCTCGTGCGCTGCTGAAGACAGTGCTGTTGACGATGAGCACCTCCCCGCCATCCACAGTCATCCCGGTGGCGTAAGCCCACTGCTGGCTGCGCGCCGCCGCGTAGGCGGGCCCACCTGGCGAGGAAAAGTAGGGGCTGTAGAAGAGAGGACGTGAGCGGTACACCACTCGCTCCTCCTCGTCCGTATAGCTGCTGGGTGGGCAGCAGCACAGAGCGCAGGGCAGGCACAGCACCAGAGGGGCTAAAAGGCAGCAGACTGGGGCCAACATGACGCCCCCGATCAGCAGCGCGCCCAGACACAGGCTGACGGGCACCACCAGACACACGGCAACCGAGCCGGCAACGCACAGCTCGGCGGCTTCAGCCGGAGGCACGGGCATGGCCGGCAGCGGGCGTGGAAGTGCGCACTTCAGGCGAGAGTCTATGTGCGTCTAGCCTGCAGCCAGCCGAGCGCCGCTCTCTGTTTGGCCGCCCTCGCGCGGCCGACAGCTGTCTAGCGCGCCTCGAACTGCACGACTGCGGAGGAGGGCGGACGCGTGAGGCTGAGCAGGGAGGTGGGGCGGGCAACCCTAGGGGTGATGCTGCTCCTCAAGGGCACGCACTGCGCTTGGTGCGCTTCTTGTACAGGATGCGGTAGCCGCACTCCTGGCACTGCACGTGGTCGCCCGTCTTCAGCGTGTTCTCGAAGCCGCAGTCTGGAGACGGGGCGGGTGAGAGGCGACGCGCTACACACTGCACGCACACACGCACCGCCGCAGATGTAGGACACGCCCTCCTTGGGAGCAGCTGACGCGAAGGACGGGTCAGCGGGCACGCCAGACATTGAACACGCGGAGGCGAGCCGTTTAGCAGCGATGCGCGATTCCGCGATTCATTGCGTCGTGCGTGCGCCCGCCGTCAGCCCGTGATGCTCATCAGTCTATGTATTGGCCCATCCAGAAAGGCGTCTCGGGTCTCGGGTCCAAACCTCCTTGAGCAAAATAGCGTTGGTGGCACTCCTCCGCCTCCGTGAAGGGTGCGGCGGGCTTGAGCTCCACAGCCAGCGTGCGCCTCAGCGCGGCGGCCTGCGCTGCCAGAAAAGCGGCAGCTGCGTCTCGCTGCTGGGCGTGGTGCCAGAACACTCCCAGGCGGTATTGGGGGCCCCGGTCTGGGCCCTGTCCTCGACGGTCAGTCGGGTCCTCCACGCAGCTCCACCAGGCGTCCAGCAGCTGGGCGTAACTCACCGTGCGCGGGTCGTACGTCGCACGCACAGTTTCGGCGTGTCCGCTCCTTCCCCCACACACCAGGCGGTATGTGGGCCTCACCGCACGGCCCTGGGAATACCCCGTCGCTGAGCGCACCACGCCGGGCGTGCCGTCCAGCGCGCGCTGCAGCCCCCAAAAGCAGCCCGCGGAGAAGCTGGCGTACAGCAGGTGGGCCTCCGCAGGCCTGCACACGTCTGGCACGTCCAGCTCCACCGCGTTCGGCGCGGCCAGCGGCCCGGCGCCGCCGCCCAGCTCCAGCCAGCCGGCGAGGCCGGACGCGGCAACGCTGCGAGCAGACCGCGCGGGCGGCAAGACGCCACCAGCCCCCGGCCTGCGTCGCTGCTGCACACCGGGACCGGCCCTGCACGTTGCGCACGGTGGCGCGCAGTGCTGCATGACCTATGCGGAGGAAGCGAGACAGAGACTTCTGTGAGGTGGCGACGAGGCGGCCCCGCCTACGCCCCTACGCGGCGTGTGGCGGTCCCCCTGACGCGTGACGCCCCCGCGCCATCTTCGCGCCCTAGGAGCGGCGTGTTGCGTGTGTCGCGCAGTGCGCTCGGCCTCGCGTTTGCGCAGCGAGAATGAAGGTGCGCTATCCGCATCTGAGCGCGTGTTCAGCTTTGGCTCACACTCCCGCAGATCAGCGTGGACATCGAGGTTGCGCCGCACGAGATCCCGCTGGCGACGGAGCTCATAAACACGATACGGTGCGCGCAGCGACCACGGCTTCGCAGCGGCGGCGTGCCCTCGTGCGCTCGTGTGCTCCCCGTTCTCACTCAGCACTGTGCCCGCGCCCAGGCTGCTCAGCGAACACGTGCGCGTGCGCCAGACCGGCGGCGCTGCGGTGGCCGCGCAAGCCCAGGCGGTGCGCTGCGCGCGGCGCAGTGTTTGCGGCCCTCTGGAACCATCCTTGTTCTCGCTCTCCTACACCCCCCTCACTCTCCCTCGTCCCGCTCCCTCCAGCCCGCCCCAGCACCCACGCCCCAGCAGTCCGCCAAGAGCCTGGAAGCCGCCCTGCTGGACGTGCTCGGCAAGCTGTGTGTCCGCGCTTTTCACGCTTCCGCTCACAACGTCGTGGCCGACGCTGCGGCGCAGCTCATGCGCATCCTCCAGGGTGATACCAGCCCCGGCGCCGCAACCGTGCTGGTGAGCGCGGTGTGCATGCTCTTGACCGACGTGGAAATGGGGCAGCGCATGGAGCAGAACACCGCCAGCGTGGCTCCCTTTGCCGACATCTCGCATTCCTTGCCGGAGCCTCTGCGCCGCGAGTACACCAAGCAGCTGTGCGAGCGCGTCATGAAGATGTTGGCTGAAAAGCGGCCGCCAAACACACAGCGTACGGCCATCTTCGCGCTGGCCGAGGTGTTTGCGCGCTTGGTGGAGCTGGGCGAGCTGCCCATCATGGGCGCGGTGAACAGCATTTGCCGTCTGCTGCGTACGCCGGAGAAGCGCATGGCAGCCATGACGATGCTGGGCAAGACTGTTGAGCTGTGCTTCGCGGCGCTCACCGAGCATTGCGACAAGGCTGTGACCAACAGCCTGCGCGATGAGCTGCTGAACATGAAAGACCCGGAGTACGAGTACGACGTGAGTTACGTCTTTGAGTGCTTAGGCGGACCGCTGGGTTGGCCACCCCCCGGCGCAGCGCCCGCGCCCGCCGCCGCTCCCGCGCCCGCCGTCGGCGCTGTCGTGTCGCGCGCACCCTCCGCCAAGATGGCGCTGGAGGCGCACCGGACCCACGAGTGCCGGCACGGCAGCATCTACGCAATGGCTCTGGACAGCACGCAAGGCAACGTCATCGCAGCCATCACCCAGCCCACCGGCCCCGACATTGCGCAGGTGTGGAATGCCGACGGCTTCGTGGGTGAGTTTGCGCTGGGACCCAACATGGTGACGACGATGGACATCATCCCTCCCGGGGTAATGCTCGCCAGCACCATGCCCAAGACGTCCGAGGGTGGGGCCTGCTCCGTGCGCCTCTTCAGCGGCACCGGCGGCGAGTGGAACGCTGCAGGCACGCTGGTGCTTCCAGACGCCCGTCCGCTGGTGGGCACGCGGTGGCTGTCTCCTGTGGGCAACAGCTACGCGTTCGTGCAGGGCGAGGCTCGGGGCGGCACCGGCAGCGAGAAGAAGAACCTGGTGGTGGTGTACGAGATCCAGCCCGGCCGCTCCTTCGAGCAGCTGCAGCCGGTGCAAACCTTTGCCGGCCACACGGGCGTGGTGTCCGCCCTGGTGGCGTCCCCCTTGGATCCCATGTACATCATCAGCGCCTCCGGCGACCGCACCATCCGGCTGTGGGACCGCCGCGCGGCCAACGGGGGCGCTGGCGTGCTGGTGGGCAGCGCCACGCCCGGTCTGCTGGCGCACCGAGAGATGATCTCCTCGCTGGCTGTGAGCGGGCACACGCTGGTGAGCAGCAGCGTGGACAAGAGCTGCGTGCAGTGGGACCTGCGTGTGGTTGCTCGAGGGCCCCAGGGCACCACTCAGCCGGTGGCCACCTGGGGTTTGGACGACCACGCCGTGCTGGTGCTGGGCATGGGCAGCGAGCGGGTGGGCTGTGCGGCCAGCACCGCCGGCGGCGCCGTTTTCAGCTTGGACGTGCTGTCCTCGGGCGCCGCGCCGCCGCGCAAGGCTGCAGCTTTTCCCAGCCGCACCCAGGACGGGTCGTACCGCAGCCTGGTGTGGGACCCAGCCAGCGACCTGCTCTTCGGGGGCTACTCCGTTTTGGACCCGCGCGCCTACCCGGACGCTCCAGCCAGGCTGGACATTTGGCGCGCCTATTAGCTCCCCATAGTGCTAGGCAAGACATGATGGGTGACCTCTGGCGCGCGCTGGGGGTCAGCAGCGGTGCGCACTCAAGAGTAGAGAGTAGGAGAGGTGACAGGTCACACCACTCGAGCCAAGGTCGCTGGTGAGCGGTCAGTCCTGCACGTCCCCTGAGGCCCGGCGACGACCGCTCAGCGCAGGAGTGCACGCCGCGGCGTGTCATCTGTCACACACCATCAACATCATTCTGTCTCTGGGCTCAGTCTGTGGGCGCGCACTGCGCGTCTTCGTAGACGCCTTCCTGGGTCAAGAAACTTTTGAAGCCAGCCCAGTACCCCGGTCCGCCCGTGGCCCAGGCGTCCATGTGATGTGCGCGCGGAAACTCGAGCCACACGCTGCGCTGGTTGGAGCGCAGCGCCCACAGCGCGCGCATCTGCTGTGGGGGCACCATCTCGTCCAGGCCACTGCAGAGAAACAAGATTGGCACCAAAACTTGCGAGATGCGCTCCTCGCTGCGCCACGCGTCCTGCACCAGCCAAGTGAAGGGCTTGCCCTTGCCCACAAGGTGCGCCAGGAGGGGGAGCACGCAGCCCGCCATGTCTGGGATGCTGGTGAACGTGTTTTCTAGGACGACGCAACGCAGCGAGGCTGGGTTGGCTGCTGCCAAGGCTACCGCGACAGCGCCCCCTAGGGAGCGCCCAAAGACCACCAGGCGGCTCGGGTCCAGGTCCCTGCGCGGCGTGAGAGGCGTGCGGGGAGGGCGGGAGAGCGCGGCGGGGGGCGCGCACTTGCGGCTCTTCAGGAAGTCCAAAGCAGCCTGCGCGTCCAGCTGCAGCCCAGCCTCCGTCGGAGAGCCGTCGCTCTTGCCGAAGCTGGCGTCGGGGCGTGAGTGCGTGGCCCCATACGCAGCGCCTCTCTGTGAGGTGCGAAAGACACCCCCCGGCTAGCAGCGCGGCGCACACACCCTCTGTAGGAGAGCAACAGGACGTTGCAGCCAAGCTGGTCAATCAAGGCCTTGACGTTCTGCAGGCGGTGCGAGATGTTGCCCGCGTTCTCCTGCAGGAAGAGTAGCGTGGGTGCTGCACGGCGCAGCCCAGCCGCCCGCGCGGCGCACAGCCACGCGTGCAGCTGACCAGCACGCACGAGAGAACGGAGCCGCGCGTCAGCACTGTGCTTGAGGCCTCTGCTTGGTCGCAGCCAGCTGTGGTCGCACCCGCACGCCGTCCTCGGTGCGTAGCCAAAGCTCTTCGCAGCTCAACCCATAGCGTTCCGGTTTGAACTGGTAGAGCTCACGCGGCGCGCCAGGAAGCGAAGGCACGTAGATCAGCTTGCGCTGCGCGCGGGTGCAGTGAGCCACACGGCGCACAGAGCGCATGCGAGAGCTCGCTTCGTGCCTGCAATACCACGATGAGCGTGAAGCCCACACCCGCTAGCCCCCCCACTGAGAGGACTGCGTAGCGCACCAGGCGCACGCAGAAATTGAGCAGGCCCATTGCGAGCTGATGGGACGAGCGGGGGGAAGGGAAATGCATGCGCTGAGAACGTGAGAACCGTGTTCGAGTCGAACAGCAGTCATCACCGCGCCTGTGTCCGCGCGCACGCTCCTGCGTGTCCTAATCATCGACTTTGCCGCTCGATGCGTCACAAGGACACGGCCGTTAATTATTCAAGCAGCGCAAGCGTGAGGCTGCCGTCACTCCGGACGGAGGGCGTACATGCGCACGGCAAAGAGCTCGGAGGGAAATCCGCGCTGGAGCTTGATTTTGACGACGGAGAGCTTCGCCTGAGCAAAGAGACTCAAAAAGTAGTCGTGGCTGCGGGTCAAGCTGCTGTCCTCCTTGTCCACGATGAAGCCTTCGGCGCAGTTGTTCTCCTTCACCTGCGCGAGCCAGGGCGCGCCCAAAGTCAAACCAGTGCGCCCGGTTCACCACCCCCGCCTAAACGCGCAGTTGCGCACGCACCACAATCAAGCCGCCCTTCTTCAGGCCAGCCTTGCAGCGCGTGAAGAAGAGGATGAAGTCCTCTGCGCGCCACGTTGGCGCGGTCAGCTCCGCGGCGTGGGGGGCGAGAGAGCTTCCCGCTCTATGGTTACGCGTAGTTTCACACGCACGCACCGTCTGTGAGATGTCCCAAACACCACTGCACCCAGATGACGTCGAAGCGGCCATGCGCGGGCGTCCAGCTCTGCAGCGGCTCGCAGAGGAAGCGAAGTGCGCAGTTGTGTTGAGCATCTTCTCCGCTCAGTGCGCTCGTCGCCGCGTCCAGGTAGTGCCGCACGGGCTCGATGACGTCAACCTCCGCGAAGTGCTTCACCAGCAGGTGCTCAGTGACGCGTCCAACGCCGGCACCCAGGTCCGCGGCAGTCAGGCGAGCGTCCGCTAGCTCAACCTCCGGGTATACTGTTCGTAAGAAGGCGTCGCTCTCCTTGATGTCGCCAGGAGACACGCGCTCGTAGCCGCCCAGCACCGTTGACGTGGTGGCTGGCAGCTTTTCCCAATAGCTTAGGCCTTTGCTGTACCAGTCCTCGCGAGCGCGCTTGCTGCCTGCTTCAACTTCCCACATCGCCTCCGGGTCCGCGAACTCCACGCCCTCCGTGTCCTTGCCGCACATCTTGCTGCGCGTTCGCGGCGCCATGGGGAAGCACAGGGCGACTAGAACTGTCGTACGACTGCACAGGGCCGGTCAACCGTCAAAGAAGGCAGGTTAAACGCGCTCCTCGTCTGCCCTGTGGTCTCGTGGAGTGCCGATACACGGTCACGATGTCGTTCAGCGCTCTGCCGCGCGACGTGTGCGTGCGCGTCCTGATTCACCTTGCTCTGGATGAGCGCGCTGCCTGCGCTGTTCAGTGCGTTGCGCTACGTGAGGCGACGCGCGACGCGCAGCTGTAACGCGCGCTCAAATTCGCGGATGTGAAGCACCTAGTGAACTGCAAGGCCTTGCGTTCGCTCTGCAAGCAGGCGGGGGCGAACCTCCAGGAACTGGACCTGCGCGGACTGAACAGCCTGGTGCGACGCGATGCGTCGCGACGCCGGGGCCGACGCCAGCGGCCGACGCCAGCCATCGACGAGGACTCCGTGGTGCACATGCTGCAGCACCAGTAGCTCGGCGCGTGCAACCTGGTACTGCAGCGTCTCACAGTAGACGAAGTCTCAAGTGCCCACAAGCTGCTGGCCGCCGCACGAGTCTACCCGCAACTGAACCACTGCGCGGGCATCTTCTACCCGTGGAGCTTTGCGGAGACCGCAGCGCTGCTCTCGCAACTGGGCGCGGGCGCCAAGAAGCTCATCGTGCAGCCCCGCGATTGGCACAGCAACGTGCCCACTGACCCGCTCGACTTCAAGGCGATGTACGAGGCGCTATCTGCGGATACGAGCGTCACGCGTTTCCACATTGAGGAAGTGAAGCTTACAGACCAGGCGGCTGTTGCTCTTGCCGCTGCACTAACCAGCAACTCGACGCTGCGCAAACTGGATCTGAATGGCAACGATGTGAGCGATGCCGCGATGGTGTCGCTATGCTCTGGCCTGGCGCCACCCAGTGCCTGCCATCTGACAAGAATCCGACTGAATGGTGGTCACATTCGCAACGCGGGTGCTGTGGCGTTCGCTGCTGTGCTGCGTACCAACACATCCATGATTGAAGTGGACATTTCCAACAATTACATCGGGTCAGTGGGCGCCCCGGCGCTCGCTTCCGCTGTCAGCAGCAATAGGACGCTAATCAAGCTCAACCTGCGGCTCAACGAAATCGACGATGACGGAGGCATTGCGTTTGCTAACGCGCTGGCGCTCAATGACTGCGCTCTGGAGGAGCTGAATCTGGGCGCTCAAATGCGCGTGGATGGTTTTGCCGGATGGGGCTTGCTGGGTAACCAATTTGCAGAAGCGATGGGGGCCGCCTTGCACACGAACACTGCTCTCAAAGTACTGAAAATATCGCGCAGCCGCATCGGACACGCAGGGGCGAAGCACATCGCAGAAGGGTTGCGTGGAAACTCCACGCTGACGCGCCTGCAGCTGTCTGACAACCCCCTCGGGCCGCAAGGCAATCTGTACATCGCCCAAGCTCTCAAGGACTGCGCCATCAGCATCCTGGATTTCACCTCGACTTATGACCGAGATGAAGGCGCTGTGTTCTTTGCAGAGGCGCTGATGCACGCCGACTGCACTCTGACAAGCCTGTCGCTGGGCGAGTGCAACATTACCGCTGACGGCGCTGCAGACCTCGCGACTGGGCTGGCCGCCAACACCAGCCTGAAGCTGCTGGACCTGCGAATGAACCCACTGCAGAATAGCGGCCTCGAGGCGCTCAGCACGGTTCTCACTGACCGCAACAGCACCCTGGAAGTGCTGGTGCTGAGCGATGAACCGGAGGATACGCACGGAGAGGGCATCACACGCGACTTGCGCTACCTGAACCGTGCGATGGCCTCACGTGCGCTGCCCTTGCAGCTCCGCATTCGCAACCGTGTTACTTTCGTGAATGAGAACGGCCTGTTGACTGGAGACCCTTACCCTTCCACGGCGACGGACTACGGCGAGCTCGTGCTGGAGGGCATGCAGTGGTGGGCACGCTGCAACAAAGAAGCTGTCTGATTCCCTCACACAAGCGCCAACAGGGCATGGGGGCGACGCGCGCAAAGACGCAGTGTCCACCATACCATACACTCGGCCGTCAACCATCATGCTATTCGTCCCTCGCTGCAGTCGCTCAGCTGAGCTCCGCATTGTCCAGCAGCCGCACGCTCCCAAAACGTGCAGCCACCAAGATGACAGCCTTTCCGACCAGCCTGCCCTCCATGGGCTGCAGGCTCTCCTGCGACACCACCTCCACGTAGTCAACCTCCCCTCCCGCAGACTGCACCTCCGCCACTACCCCCGCGCGCAGCGCCGCAACTTCCCGCTGCCCGCCCTCAGCCTGCGCCACCGCCGCGCGCAGCGCCCTGGAGATGCTGAGCGCGCGGGCGCGCTCGGGCGCGGAGAGCCGCACGTTGCGACTGCTGAGAGCCAGTCCGTCTGCTTCACGCACCAGCGGGGCGCCCACCATGCGCACCCCAAAGTCCAGGTCACGCACCATGCGACACAAAACCTTGAACTGCTGGTAGTCTTTGCGTCCAAAGACCTGGGAAGGCGCTGCGTGAGCTGTCCGGAGCGAGGTCTCAGAAAAGCGCACTCAGGCTGCCCGCGCGCACCGCCACGTCCGGCTGCACGATGTTGAACAGCTTGGCCACCACTGTGGTGACGCCCCTGAAGTGGGTGGGCCGACTGGCGCCGCAAAGGCATTTCTGAGAAGACGGGAGCGGGTGTGGACGCGTCAGCGCCAGCTGCGCAGACTCCTCACGTGCTCTGCGCGCGCCTGCAGCGTCTCCACCGTCACGTACGTCTCGTGCGGCGGCTGCTCCGGGCCGCAGTACAGCGTGTCCGGCTCGAAGATTGCGTCCACCGCGACGCCCGCAAGCTGGGCGTGATCGCCCTCTGGGTCCCGCGGATACACGTCCAGGTCCTCACCCACCGCAAACTGCGTCGGGTTCACGTAGATGGACACCTGGAGCGGGCGTCAGCGCTATGTGTGCACCGCAGCGCCCTGGGGACGCACAACCACGACGTCTGCACCAGCCTCACGCGCCGCGCGGACCAGCGACAGGTGGCCCTCATGCAGGAAGCCCATGGTGGGCACCAGGGCCAGGGTCTTGCCGCCCGCACGAGCCGCTCGGCACCAGCTACGCATCTCCTCACGGTCGCGAACCACAGGCGGAGACATGGCGGAGCAACTGGACGCCTGCGCGCTCGTTAAAAACGCAATATTCAGGAGGCGGAAGGCGTGAGCGTGTGAGTGCGCTCAAAGAACAAAGATCGATGCGTGGTAGGTGCGGTCTTCCGTTCTGCCGTATTATAAGGCACCTGCCTTCTTTGCCAACCCAGGTATCGCACCGCAAAAAGTGACGTCACGTTCGCAGGAGAAAGTATCCCTCCGCGCTCCTCGTGTCTGCGTTGCATGTGCGCTGCGCATGATTGAGTGCTGCTGAGAGGCGCGAGCTGAGCAACAGACTGACACTCTTCTACTGGGGCTGGCCTGCACACGCAAGGGACGCGCGCTGCTCTGCTTCTGCTCGCTGGCAACGAGCGTGAGCGTGTTTCGCAGCCATGGAGGCCTCCGCAGGCGTAGGCATTTCGTTCGGGGGCGATGCGCCTCCACGTGACGAGGCGCGTTACCGAGCCGAGCAGGCGATGGCGCGCACGTTCGCCGCGATGCAGGCCGTGCAGGGCAACACCATAGTGGTGCGCAGCGACACGTGCACAGGCGTTGGCTTGCTGGTTGGTGACGCTCTTTTCCTCTCTCGCTCCTCACGGTCTCAGGTGAGCAACAAACAGAAGGGCAACCCGGTGCTGCGCCACATACGCAACGTCCGTTGGCAGGCGCGTGGCGCAGGCTCCTCGGGCTCTTCAGGCGGTTGACGCTTCTTGGTTTGGCAGTTCGCCAACCCCTCCGAGGACATCGTGCCCGACTTCATCCTAGGCAACGGCACCGTGGCGCTGTTCATCAGCCTGCGTTACCACCTGCTGAGCCCCAAGTATCTGTCCGGCCGCATTGACGAGCTGCAGAAAAGGCACGCGCCTGCCGCCGCTTGCTCTGTCACCTTGCGCAAGCAGCTGCTGAGCTCACTCCGCGCGGCTCAGGTTCAGACTGCGTCTGGTGCTGTGCCACGTGGACGTGGCGGACGTTGTGAAGCCGCTGGGCGAGGTGAACAAGCTGTGCTGCGGCAACACGTGCACGCTCGTGTGCGCCTGGTCACTGCTGGAATGTGCGCGCTACCTGGAGTCCTTCAAGCTCTTTGAGCACAAGACGGCAGAGTCCATCCAAGAGCGCACAGAGGCGGACTACCTGTCGCGACTCACCAACGTCCTCACCTCCATTCGGGGGGTCAACAAAACAGATGTGCTCACTTTGGGCTCACAGTTTAGATCCCTGGCCGATATCATGGCCGCCTCGGCAGATCAGTTGGCCGCCTGCCCCGGCATCGGACCGACCAAGGTGCGCCGCATCCACGACAGCTTCCACCTGCCTTTCAGGCGAGGGGGGCTTCGCCAGCCGCGCATCGACGCGTTCGCGGCGGCGGGCGCGCCGC
>Ga0208951_1000767_pt1 | contig 14700 bp, 14 predicted proteins | sample GreLakmeMI27MSRF_FD_187702 | JGI IMG/M metagenome (GOLD analysis project Ga0208951, IMG submission 187702) | Freshwater lentic microbial communities from great Laurentian Lakes, MI, USA - Great Lakes metaG MI27MSRF (SPAdes) | ecosystem: Environmental > Aquatic > Freshwater > Lake | place: Great... | reverse complement strand
CGCGACGCATTTGGGAGCCCCGTATCGCTCAACAAGGATGTCTGAGGCTGCCATGGCTGCTCAGACTGTCAAGGCCGCCGCGCTCAACGCTCGCTGCGCCAGCTCTCCTCGCGAAGCTGCCCTGTTCGCAGATTTCCTGCACACCCGCACACACGCACAGAAAGTGGGCTTGCTCATCAGCGATACGATCAACAACCACGCCACGCTGTTGCGACTGCTGCTCGCCGACGGCCTCTCTCTAAACACCATCTACGCTGGTCAGTCGGCGCTGTTTGCAGCCGCTTGTTATGGATCGATCGACGTGCTGCGACTGTTGCTGGAGGCTGGAGCTGACACAGACAGCAGCGACTGTTGGGGAAACACGCCTCTCCACGCCGCAATCACCCGAGGCAAGCTCGCTTGCGCACGCGAGCTAATCCCGCACACGGACCTGCACATCTTCGGTGTCGACGGCAACAACGTGCTGCATGCCAGCATCATCGCCAACCAGCCTGAAATCTTCAAGCTGCTGCTGCCCCACTTTGCGGGCGACATCGACGTGCGCACCATCAAGCAACGCGCCCCGGCTAACCCTGGCGGTTCTTACAACTGCACGCCATTAATGGTAGCGTGCCAGGGTGGATATCACGCCATGGTGAAGGCCCTCCTGGCTGCTGGGGCCTCGCGCACGACGCACAGCAACACTTCGTTCTCATGCCTCCACATCGCCGCTCAGAACGGTCACTTGGCATGTGTAACGCTGCTCATCGGGCGTCCAGACAATCAGAAGATGAGCACCGCGGAGATTGACGTGCGCGACTCTTCGGGGCGCACTCCGCTCCTCATGGCAGCGCTCGGTGGTCACCGCTATTGCTGCGCCGCGCTCCTCGCTGCCGGCGCAGATCCTGCTGCTACCACACATAACGGGTTCACGGCGTTGGATGCTGCCGAGCATAACCACCCGGGCAACCAGGAGCTGATTGAATTGCTGGAGTGCCGCGGCGGTGGCCCTGCGCCGCTCCTCTGCGCTGGCTGCGGCGCCTCCGACAAGCGACTCCGCGCTTGCTCCGCATGCGGGTCCGTGTCGTTTTGCAGCGACGCGTGCCTGGCTGAGGCGTGGACCACGGGCACGCACAAGGCGGAGTGCCAGCGCATCCAGGCGGAGAACCAGGAGAAGATTCGCAGCCGCATCACCTTCCACAACGCTGCCACCACGCCTGCGCCGCCCTAGACACTGCGTGCAACCAACAGCGGCCGCATGGCCTGCTCCGCGCCGCCTGGCGTCCGCGCAAAACTGGCGCGCACCCACGACTCAGGACTTTATTTGCAGTGATGCAGTCACTCCGCACAAGAAGCGCGGCACATCGCGCAGGTCGGCATCCTCTCGGAGTTCAGCACAAGTTCTTCATTTCTGCTGTTGAGCTGCTACTCGCTCAGTAGGAGACGGCGTACGGCGAGAAAGCACCTCTTTCTCTTCCGCCCCCCGCGCTCAGTGAGGCGGTCAGCATGCGTTGCGCGCAAGCCTCGGCTGCCCGCGAGGAGCCAGCGGAGCCTCAGGATATGAACTAGCAGCAGTTAGTGGTCGCGATGTTGGAGCAAGCGACCCTGGAAGGCGACGCGGACGCGCGCGCAGAAGAGGTTGCTATGCAGGCCGCCGCCCACCACTCCTCAGCCACCTCTTCCGATATGGAGTCCAGTGACGACGACGACAGCAGCGAAATGGACCAGCTCCGCATGCTCCTCAGCGGCGTCGAAGCTGGCTTCTTCGCCAACCCGACCACGCGCCCAGGCGAGGGCGCACCACTGGCGAAGCGTCGCATCACCCTCCCCCCCGGCTACGCCCGCTTCAGCCGAGAGCGTGGCGGTGCCTCTGGCATCCCCGAGCAGCAGCGGGCAGCCTGGGAGCTGCTCTCAGCGGATGCCAAGGAGGACTTCGCTGTCCGCGAGGCGGCTTTGATTGCCGCAGAGGGGCCCGATGCGACCGCCGCCTTTGCTGCCAAAGCCACGGCTGAGCTGAAGCGCACCGGACAGGGCGTGCCCGACCCCTATCCGGGGATGCTGTACGACCTCCTCTTTCCCAAACACTAGGGTTCGACTCGGAGGATGATGGAAAAATGCGGAGGGAGCCGCGCCTCCCCTAAACAACTAACGTGTCGGCATTTGGCCGTGTACCATACGCACTGCTAGTCTGTGGGCATGAGCTGGCGTCCAGGCTGTTTTCAGCTCGTGCCCGTTCTGCGTTGCCGTCGTTGGACGTCGGTCGCTGGAGCTCGCTGCGTGGTGGCCATTTTCATCGCCCCCGCCTATCGCATGCACACCTCTGGCTGTGCCCAACACCCGTGCGCGCCGGCGCTTGTCCGTGCGCGCGGCTGCGCTGTGCGTGCGTCTGCCCTGGTATCGCCCTGGCATCCGTGGCGGAGAGAGCGGCCCAGTGAGCGAGCGGCAAAGCTGGTGACGCACGCCAGCGCGGGGGAGGAGGAGGAGTCGCCGGCGCTGCGCTTTTTCAAGGGCCTCCAGGGCGGCCTGCCCGTCATCGGCCTGGTGCGCTCAGCGCGCAAGAGAGCAGGCCGGTGTACCCAGCCTTACCCTCAGCGCTGACCTCGCCTCCCCCCCCAGGTGTCCCGCCTCGCGTCGCCCTCGGGTGGCTTCGAAAACAAGCTGAGCTACCCGGAGTACTGCCGCAAGGCGTTTGAACGTGAGGGCAGCAGAGACTTTGCCGTCGCTATCGCCGAGCTCGCGCGCAACCGCAAGCTGGTGCGCCGTGTGCCGTTCTCCCGCCGGAGCCTAGCAGACACAGCCAGCCCCTCGCGCGCGCACGGGCGTACCCCCGGCTTTGTGCACTGATCTGCTCTCGCCCGGCGCTGCGCAGAACTCGCGCACGCTGATGTTCGTCTGCTGGATGGTGTCGCAAGGCGCGGGCATCGTGACAGACGACGTGGTGCGTTGTCTGCTCTCACGCTACCGTCCGCGGTGGTGCTGAGCGCCGGCCTAACCCGCGTGTGCGGCGCCCCGGCAGATCAAGCTGGCCGCGTCCAGGATCAGTGGGCGTAACGCGGACCTGGAGTTTGAGGTGTACCGCTTTGAGGAGGTCCTGGACGCAGCTGTGAAGCGACGAGCCAGGCTGAGGCCGCCGCCGGCGCTGCCGTCGCGCGCAGAGTCTGCAGCGCTGGCCGACACCTGCCTGCGCACGCTGCTACGCCTGGCGCCGGAGGATCAGCTGACGGGCGAGGACGGCGGCTACATGCAAGTCATCGCGGAAGGCTGGTGATTGACGCTGTCTGTGCAACACACACAACAGCAGTTCGTCTCCACGTCTCGCTCACACGAGAGCCGTGCACCCTGCGCCGGCTATGAGAGGGCCGCTGCGCTTGCTCCAGCTGATGCTCGCCGCGATCTTGGTTTCGAAGAAGGCCTCCAGACGGTTGGAGCACTTGAAGTAGGGTGTGTCCGGGGCGTTGTAGATTCGGCAGTTCTGGAACATGCGCCGAAAGTCCGCCGCGAAAATCTGGCGCACACGCACGACTGAGTCGCTGCGACGGGCAATCGCAGCGCTCCAACGCAGCGCGAACGCACCTCCAGCGTGATGTAGTAGTCCCCAGCCTGGATGCGCTCCAAAATTAAGCGCAGGTCAATGGGCTCCTTCACAATCTCGTAGTAGTCGGTCACCTCCTCCCCATCCACCGGCTCCAGGAAGGGCCAGCCGTCAGCATGCTCGGTGACCATGGTGTGGATGGCACGCATGAAGCGGTGCAGGTTGGCGCGCGTGGGCGTGCCGTCTCCGCAGCCGGGCAGCACTATTCTGAAGCGCATTGGCATGGGCGTCCAGCCAGCCTCCCGCACTCCGGGGATTGAGTCTGGAGCGACGGGGGCAAAGATGTCACCCGCACGACGCGCACCGCCCTCCCGAAAGGCGGCCAGCCCCGGATAAATGGTGTCCGAGTTGGTCATCTCCCGAATCTTCGCCTCCACAGCCTCACGCTGCGCGCGGATGACGCGCGGGAAGTCGGCAGGCAGAGTGCCCACGGCCAGGATGCTCTCCATCAGCGTGCCCCCATCATACTCCTGAGGCAGGCGCGCGCACACGCCGCGTGAGCTCAGCCGTCAGCTGCGTGCGTGATGCAGCCGCGTGCGTGCCTTGATGTATCCCGCCCACTTTTCGCGCTCCAGGAGGATCTCTTTACTGAAGCCCTGCTTTTGGAAATAGCCTACCGCGTTGTTGTCCGCAAACGTGATGAGGTGCGTCACATTCTCGTGCTCCTTGTTGTAGCTGCAGGGCGCGTGTGAGCGGCTGGCAGTCGCAGAGGCTGCTGCGCGAGCCCACGCACAGTTTTAACTTATTCATCAGCCGCGTGCCATATCCCTTCACCTGCTCCGAAGCTGACACGGCGCAGAAGGCGACCTCCGAGAGCTGCTGGCGCTCGAAGACTCGGTAGGTGATGCCACCGATGACTACACCGTCTTTCAGCGCAACCAGGCTCTTGTGGTTGGGGTCGAACACCAGGCGCACGATGTAGTCCTTCGGCATGTTGGGCAGCTGCTTTGCGTAGATGTTCTTCAAGTCCACTAGCCTGTGAGGAGGCCGACACGTTAGGGCGGCTGGCAACGCGACTCCCAGTCGCGTGTAGCGCTGCGCAAAAGCAGCAGAGCTGCGGCGCGCACTGCGACGTGCAGCAGCTGCGCGGCAGCTGTGCCGGGTGCTGTGCGGGCGCGCGCAGGCGTGGAGGCGGAGGCGGCCTGGCGCACCAGATCGAGTGCTGCTCAACGAGGTCGTTGCGGATGACCAAGAAGCGCAGCTCACCGTCCGCCTCCTGTGCCGCACGCACGCGCCGGGTGTCAGCAGTAGCCCAGGTGGAGTGACATGGAGCGCTGGGCCTGCGCTATCGTGCCTGCTTCTCTAGGAAGTTCTCGCGCTCGAAGCGCTTGTCCACGGCCATTGGCTCCGCAGGCCCCGCGCCGCCAGCCTGGCGCTGCGCCGCGTCGGGCTCGCTCTGCGGCGCGCTGCTGTCCAGCGCCGCGTCGCCCCCGTGCGTCCTCGCGCGCTTCGCCACGCGCTGCAGCACCTCCTCTTCGGCCATAGCGCTCCCAGGGGGGCGCGATCCGAGAGATGCGGGGCCCGCCGCCGGCCCGCCGTTGGGCCCTGTCAGACAGCGCGGGAAAACTGGAGGCCCGGAAAACGCCGTCGCGCCGCCGGCGCTCCCATGGCGGCGGAGGCGGAAGATGACCTTCCTCTGAGCGAGGTGCTGGCGTCGCTGGACGCGCCGATCGTGGCGCTGCTTGAGTCCTTGAGCTCACCAGCCCTTGACTTCCCACTGGCCGAGCGTCAGGCGGAGGCCCCGGCGACGCTTGCGGACGCGCAGGCCTTGGCTGCGAGCGCGGTGCAGCGGGACTCGCACGGGCGCACGCGCGTGGTTGAGCCCCGGGTGGGCGCGAGCGGAGCACCAAAGTGCGGCTGCCTGCTCACGGGCGCCTTCCCGGACGCGCGCGCGCAGCCCTTCCTGGCGTGGACGGAGGATTTCTTCAGGCACGTGCGGCGGGAGGACCTGGACTCGCTGCTGCGCGGCCCAGGGTGGCCTGGCGGCGACGTGGCCAGCGACCCAGCCTTTGCGGTGCCCCCACTGGGCGACCACTTCAGCGCAACCTGGCAGCAGGAGGACGTGGCCGCCGCGCAGGCGGCGCAGGCGGCGCACGAGCTGCAGGTGGCCGCAAAGGAGCGCAGCGCAGCGCTTGCAGCTGCGCAGCGGGCCGCCGCTCGACAGCGCGCAGCCGCCGCGGGGCCGCGGCGCACGCAGCGCGAGGACGACGCGGTGGTGACCACCGTGTCGCCCTTTGAGCCGGGAACAGACCCCGCAGAGCTGTGCCACGTCTGCATGGACGGGGAGAGGTGAGACGCCTTTTGCGTGCGCAGGAGACACAGCCCCTCACTGACGCGCACGCGTGTGTGGCCCCGCGCAGCATGGACGACAACCAGATTGTGTATTGCGACAGCTGCAACGTGGCTGTGCACCAGCAGTGCTACGGAGTGGCGACGGTGCCGGAAGGTGCTTACTACTGCGCCCCCTGCGCAGCAAGCCGCCAGGCTGGCAGCTCCGCCGCCGCCGCGGCGCCGCCCCGATGCCTGCTGTGCCTGCGCCCGGGCGGCGCCTTCAAGCGCAGCAAGGGCGGCAGCGGCGGCGGGGCGGAGGCCAGCGGCCCAGACGGCTGGGTGCACCTCTTCTGCAGCACCTGGACTCCCGAGACGTACGCGGAGGACCTGGAGGCGATGGAGCCAATCCTGGGGTTGCGCAACATCCCGGCAGAGCGGTGGCGCATGCAGTGCAGCGTGTGCCGGGAGCGCGCGGGCGGCGTCATCCAGTGCGCGCACGGCACCTGCGCCGTGCCCATGCACGTGCTGTGCGCGCTGGAGGCGCAGCACCTGATGCAGATTCGGGCTCGGGGGGATCGCATGGAGTACCGAGCCTTTTGCGTTAAGCACAGCAAGGACCGCCACCGCCCGCGGCGACCCCCGTCTGGTCGGGCGCCCGCCGCGCTGGAGCGCGCCGGTCCCGCGTCGCCGCGCGGGGCGTGCGCGCCCGAGGGCACAGGCAGCGAGGAGGAGGAGGAGGAGGAGGAGGAGAGCGCTGAGCCGTACACCGCCAGGGTGCGCGCCAGGGCCAGCGATGCGGCGGAGAGGGCGGAGGAGGATGCCATGGCTGTGGATGGGCCATGCGTGGAGGCGGAGGCCCCTGCGGCGCTCCCAGCGCCCGCAGCCGCCGCCGCAACGCCCGAGCGCGAGCCCTCCGACGAGCTCATGCACATCCACGAGGCGGAGCTGCGGGAGCTCACCGCCGTCGCCATGGAGGCGAGCGGCGCGACGGCAGCTGACGTGAGCGGCGACGACGGGCAGCTGCTCAAGGACTGGCTGGCGCAGCGGGGCAGCGCGGGTGGGGCCATCCCCCGCGCACAGCCGCAGCCGCAGGCTGGCGGCGGCGGCGGGGAGCGCACACCCCGAGCCTCGGGCGCCCCCCCCCAGCCTGCCCACGCTGCTGCTTCGCCTCTCGCAGCGCCTCTGCCCGTACTGTCGCCATCCTCCTTCGCAGCCATGGCCGCCGCGCGCCAGTGGCTGCGTCGCTGGTCCTCCGACGCCCCTGGCGCGCGCGCGGGCGCATCCACCGCCCACGACGGGGCGCTCATGAAGGCTGCGGTGGTTGCCGCTCGCGCCCCCAGCGCCTGCGACCTGCCCCCGCCGCCCGATCTGGGCGAGTTTGAGCACCCGTACATCCGCCTGATGCTGGACCAGAGCGTGGAGTGGGACCTGTGTGGCCCGGAGGGCGAAGCGAGCGGCGTGGAGCCCTCGGAGCCGTCCGCGCGCCACCGCTCGCGCGCGCAGCAGCGCAGCCGCTCCGGCAGCGGCGTGCGGGGCGTGCCCGCGCAGCGTCAGCTCTCCGGCCGCTTCCTGCCGGCGGCGCAGGGCCGCTGCGCAATCTGCGTCGTCCAGAAAAAGGGACGCTGCGGCACCGACTCTGCGCCCCAGCGCTGCCTGCTGCGGCGCATGCGCGAGGGCGACGAGGCTGTGCAGCTCTTCTTCCCGGATGGCACGCCGATGGAGCCTGCGCCTCTGGTTGTTGAGCAGCCAGAGCAGCCGTGTGCTGAGGCGCCAGCTCGGCCCTTGTGCTGCGGAGAGCTGGATGCGGGCGCGGGAGATTGCGGGGAAGAGGCTGTAGTGAGCGCGGCGGAGTTCTTCGCAGCTCTGGAGGAGAGGCCAGAGCTGCTGTCCGCCGCGCCGCCGCCTGGCGACGAGGTGCTGGGCGAGCTGCTGGCGGTGCAGGGTCAGCTGCTGCGGCAGATGCACGCCAACCGTGAGCGTCTGTCCTCGCTCGCGGCGGGGCCCCTGCGCGCCGCGCTCGAGTCGGAGGCGGCGGAGCGTCAGCAGCGCGCCGCGGCCGCTGCTGACGTGGCACGATGGCGGGACGCGCGCGCCGCACGCGCCCGCGCAGCGCAGGCGCGCTGGGGCTGCAGCGACGCAGCCGCTGGCTTCAGCGACGAGTTCGAGGACGTGGCCGCCGAGTGGGCCGCCCACGAGCTGGTGGACGACCTGGTGGAGGCTGCCCAGAAGGAGGAGGATGCCCTGTGCGTGGTGTGCGGCGGCGGCGAGAGCGAGGCGCCCAACGAGATCGTCTTCTGCGAGCGCTGCGAGCTCGCCGTGCACCAGCGCTGCTACGGCGTCAAGAAGCTGCCGGAGGACGAGTGGCTGTGCTGGCCGTGCAGCGAGGTGGAGGCGGCTGAGGCTGCGGAAGGGCGGCCGGCGTCACGGCCTCCCCGGTGGAAGCGACGGGCGGGCGACGGAGACGCATTGGACCCCCGAGTGCCCTGCGCCCTCTGCCCCGTGGTGCGCGGCGCGCTCAAGCGCAGCGTGGAGCCAGAGGACGCGCGCTGGGCGCACCTCACGTGCGCGCTGTGGCACCCAGAGTGCGGGGTGCAGGCTGTGGAGGGACCGCGGGCGGTGACTGGCCTGGACGCCGTCCCCGACGAGCGAAAAACAGCGCGATGCAACGTGTGCGGCCGCCGCCGGGGTGCCTGCGTGCCCTGCGGGCAAAGCCACTGCGCGGCGGCGGTCCACCCGCTGTGTGCGCGCCGGGCGGGGCTGCACATGAGCAGCCGCTCGGACGCCAGCGGGCGCTCCACCCACCGCATCTTCTGCAGCAAGCACTCCGGCGCCGCCAAGGACAAGGACCGGGAGCGCGCGGCGTGCGCGCCCGCGTCTGCGCCCGCTGCAGCACGGCCGGAGCTCACGTTCGCGGTGAAGCTGCGCGGCCGGAAGATGGTGGTCACCCAGGGCGAGCTGCAGAGGCTGCGCGCGCTGCGGCACACCCTGGAGAAGCTGCGCACGCTGTGCGAGCGCGTGCAGAAGCGCGAAAAGGTGAAGCGACAGCTCGCCTCGGCTCGCGCGGAGCTCGCCGTGGAGCAGCTGGCACATCCGGAGGACGCAGCCGCCCAGTTGGCGCGGCAGGAGGCGCAAGCGGCGGCGGAAGCCGAGGCGGCGGCGGCGGCGGCGGCGGTGCGTGCCAGCAGGGGCCGTGCCACATGGGAGGGGCCCCTGCCTGCCAAGAGGCGCCGGGAGCGGGAGCCCCTAGACGTCGCCCAACCAGACCGAGACCGCAAGCGGCGAGAGCGGGGCGACCGCGGTGCCGCTGCCGCGGCGGCAGCGGCCGCGGCAGCCGCAGTCAAGGTTGAGCGCGAGGTGCTCATGTCGGACGGAGAGGCGCAGGCGACCAACAGCAAGCTGCCTCCGGGCTACCTCTTTGTGCCCATCGACGCCAGCACGAGGGCCGCGGCGGTGCCACCCTAGTGCCCATGCAGCTAGTCAGAGTCGCAGGTGTTAGACCAACGCGTATATCGTCGCATATCTCGTGGTCGTACGTTTCGATGCCACGTCATTCGCGCCTCGCTCCCTCCGCAAGCCTATCTCACGGCATTTGCTGACTCCTGCCTGCGCTCTCTGTGCTACCTCCCAGCACCTTCTTCCTGTGAGGCCTCCTGAGCACGCCTTCTAGGCGTCCTCCACCCTCGTATCGCGGCAGACTGTGGGACGGTGTGCTGCGGGGCTGCTGTGGTGGTCGCTGTTCCTCAAACTGGGCTGGCTTAGGGAGCACAGAGCCCTAGCGCCAAATGGCGGACACCGTTTCCCTGCGCTTCCTCGTCTCCGCCGCCACCGCTGGCAGCATCATCGGCAAGGCCGGTGCTGTGATCAGCGAAATAGAGGCCAACTCCCACGCCCGCGTGCAGCTTTCACGCCCCAATGAGCTCTTTCCTGGTACCTCTAACCGCATTCTACTGCTCACGGGCTCTCTGTCTGAGATCCTGACCGGACTGCGCCTGACCACCGTGACAAGCCAGGGCGCAGAGTGGCATCCGGGCGCGCTGGTGACGCACCAGTTGCTGGCCCCTCACGCTCTGTGCGGATCGGTGCTGGGCAAGGAGGGTGCCACGATTAGAGCTTTTACGGAAGACTCGGGCGCAACCATCAAGGTGTCCAGCAAGCAGTCCATGCCGGCGGGTGTGAGCGACCGGGTGGTCACTATAAGCGGGAGTACGGAGCAGGCTTTGCGAGCCACTGCGCTTGTGGCTTCCAAGCTCACCGAGGACAGCGGCTACCCCAGCATTTTGCGTCCCTACACGTACAGCCATCAGTCTCCAGCAACCAGCCCAAGCGGTGGTCACGCGGGGCGAGAGCGACGCGAGCGCAGCCATAGCGTCGGCCCATGGCCAGTGCCCGTTTGCTTAGGGCCCGTTGGCCAGTGCGCACTGAGCGCTCTGAACGGGATCTTGACGCTGTCGGGGCCCAGCACCACGCTCACTCTCAGCGTGCCTGACGTGTGCATGGGCGCCATCCTGGGGCGTGGCGGCGAGACGAAGGAGGAGCTGCAGCGCCTCTCCGGCGCCACCATCCAAGTGGCCACCCGGGGCGAGAAGGACTGCGAGCGACAGGTGACGCTCAAGGGCACGCAGGAGGCTGTGGATCTGGCCAAGTTCGTCATCAACCAGCTGATTGCACAGGAGCAGCGGGAGATTGGGGAGCGAAGACCCTCCGACGACACGCAGGCTGGCGAGTGAGCAGTAGTGAGTGAGTGTGATGATGACACAAAGGACGTGCAAGAACAAGACCTAAAACAGGCAAAGTGTGTCCGCCATGCACCCCTTCCGTATTCTCTAATGCGGCGCCGGCGGCGGCAGCAGCGGCGCCACGTGCGGGTGATGCGGCGGCACCGGCGGCGGTGGATGCGGCGGCACTGGCGGCGGCTGCGCTAGCGGCCCGCACATGGCATGCGCGAGCGAGGGGCCCGTGGGCGCGTGATGCAGCGCGCCGCCGCCTGCCGGCGCTGAAGCTGGCGCAGCCTCCAGGCTCATGGAGCTGACGTTGTGCGTCAGCGAGGTGCTGCCAGAGCGCAGCAGCCCCACGTCGTGGTGCCCCGACTGTCCCATCGCGCTCGCGCCACCGTGGTGCACGCCCGACTGGCCACGCACGCTGCCCTCCCCGTCGCCTCTGTGCGAGCCTCCCTGTGCAGAGCCGGCGGATCCAGTGACGGAAAGGGAGCTGGACTCGCGCTTCATGCCCATCTTGCCCATCAGCGTCTCGCTGCTCTTGTTCATGTCGAACAGCGCGCGGTTGGACAGCTGCTGAATCTTTTGCTCCAAAGCCAGCTTCTCACGCTGAGCCTTCTCCTCAGCCGTCTCACCATCCACGCCATCCGTGCTGCGACGCACCATCGACGTGCCACGAGGCGGCGGCCCACCGTTGGCGCTCGGAGGATGTGACGCCATGGGGGGTCCGCCGCCTCTGCTGACAGGCATGGCCGCTGCTGCGTTGAGGGCGTCATGCACGCTGCGCGCTGCTACCCCCGCGCTGCCCTGCGAAATGCGGGCATCCTCGCCGTGGGCGCCGGCGGGGGCGGGCAGCGTGGGCGAGAGGGACTGCAGCGGAGCGGTGAACACCCCCGGCGCAGCCGCCGGCGTCTCGGGCCGGGCGTCGGCCGCCGGCTGCGACGCCACCGAGGCGTAGCTCTGCGGCGGCGGCGGCGGCGCGTGACTGCTGGGCACGGGGGTCTGCAGGGCGCTGAGGTCGCCCGCCGACGAAAAGCTCGACGTCGACCCCTGGCGCTCCATCCCGCCCGCACGGTGTCCGCTGGCCAGCAGCGCGCGCGCAGCCTCAGCCGCAGCTTGCTTCTCGCGCAGGTGCTTGGCCTGCAGGATGGCATTCTCAGCCTCCTGCTTCTGCGCAATCTGCGCCATCAGCTCCTGGTACAGCGGATCATTGTCCGACAGGTCGCTGGCGGGCTCGGAGGCGACAGATGCGGATGCGGCGGCGGGAGCGGCGGCAAAGTGGGCGTCTGCGGCAGGTGCCTCCGGCGCGGGCCACAAGACTGCAAAGTCTGCTGGCGGCGGCGGCGATGCAGCTGCGGGCACAGCCGCGGGCGCGACGGCAACAACGGTGGCGTGTGCGGCGCGCCACTCCTGCACCTGCTGCGTCACGTCCTGAGAAGGCGCAGCAGCCACCGCGCTCGCGTCCAGCCCGCCAACCCTCGATGGCGCTGGCGCCGCCGCAGCGCCGCCCACTGGGCCGCACACCAGCGGCCCCGCGTGCGCGCTAGCAGCCGGCGCGTCAATCTCCTCGGTGGGAGGCACCCAGTTGATGAGGCTGGGGTTGCGAGCGTGCGTGGGCGCCCCGTCCTCCTCCAGCTCAGCCAGCGAGCGCGCCACCGGTGAGGGCTCTCGCGACAGCGACGCTGCGTGGGAGTGCTCCGACGAGGGGGCGGACGAGGGGCGCCCCTCGCGCACGATGACTGGCGGCGGCGGCGGCGGCGCGGGCGAGGAGAGGGGCATGAGGGGCTGCTGCGAGGGCAGCACCGCGATGGAGATTGTGGGCGCGGAGTGGGTGTGGTCGGCCGAAAAGGCTGCTGCGACGCCCCGCGCCAGGTTGTCAGCCAGCGAGTCCAGCCCGCCCGCCGCGCTAATGTTGCGGCTGGGCGGCTGCGACCCGGGCGACGGCGGCCGGCTGCTGGGCGCGGACGGCGGAGCGGAGGGAGGGGCCGACAGGGAGAGCGCGCTGTCGCTGTCGCCGGCCCGCTCGCTCAACTCACCCATGCCCTCCGGCAGCGTGTGCTCCACCCACTGCTTGCCCACCAGGCGGCGGATCTCGTACAGGATGTGGGTGCGGATGCCCTCAACCGTGTCCGTGGGCAGCCCAAACTCCTGCACCATCTCCCGGGCAACCTCCTCCGCGCTGTCCTTGAGCAGCGAGAAGCGGAACTGCACAGTCTGGTCGCGCGCCTTGGTCTCCGAGGTTGCCGCATCCACGTACTCGGTCACCATGCGCAGGCGCAGGCTCACCATCGCCTCGCCGCGCACCCACTGCCCCTTGACGCGCACCATCTCGCCGCTGGCGGCGCGCACGAAACGCGCCTCGTCCAGCGCGCCAGGCGGGCTGCTGCCGGCCAGGCTGCTGGCGGAGGCGCCGCTGGGCGGCAGGGGCAGCTGCGACTGCGGAAGCTCCTCCGGCGGCGGCGAAGTTGGCGTGGTGGGCATGGAGTGGTCCGGCGCCAGCGGGTGGGGCTCCTGGGCAGAGGCGCCGGGGTCGCCCTCCGGTGTGGGGCACTCCTCCTCGTCAACTACCGGCAGCAGACGCACCGACACGGGCGGCGGCGGCGGCGGCAGCGGCGGCAGCGGCGGCGGCTGCGATGCTGCGGATGTTGTGGAGGAGGATGGCGCCGCCGCAGCCTTGTCCTTATCCACTGCGCGCAGGTACTGGTGCGCCAGCAGCTCTCGGGCGCTGGGCCGCTTGTTGGGGTCCTTGTCGATGCACAGCTTCACGAACTCGCGCATCTCGTCGTCCGTCACCTTGTCCAACCCAGCAGGCGGCTTGCCCTGCGACACCTTCTTGTAGATCTGAGCCATGTTCTCGCACTCGCTGTACGGGAACTCGTGGGTGAACAGCTCCAGCACGCACAGCCCGAAGCTGTAGATGTCAACCTTGCAGTCGTAGGACTCCTCATACAACTCGGGCGCCATGTACTCGGGCGTTCCTGGGCCGGCGCGTGAGCGAGGCGCAAGAGGGTGCGCACTGGCGCGCGTGCGTACCCACGCAGGTGCGCGCGAGCTTCTGCACGCCCGTCACCGTCTTGGCGAGGCCCAGGTCTCCGATCTTGATCTCGCCCGACGTGCGGTTGATGAAGATGTTCTCCAGCTGTGCGGGAGGCACAGGGCGCGATGACGCAGGCTCAGCCATGCGACGCCTGGACACGCGGCGCATGCGGCTGCGTGCGCACCTTGACGTCACGGTGGATAACCGGCGGCGTCAGCGAGTGCATGTAGTCCAGCCCCGCCAGAATTTGGCGGCTCCAGTGCTTGATGGCGTCCATCTTCACTTTCTTGTGCAGCTTGGTGTAGCTGGGAGTGCGGGCGGGTGGGCGCGGTCAGACAGGCACTTTAACCCTGTGGCAACTGACAGGCCGGGCCGGCGGGCGGGCTCGCGGCGCACTCTCGAAGCGTGTGGTCACAGAGCTCGGTGATGAAGTTGATGGTGATGTCGGCGCTCTTGTCCTTCTCGTGCGCCCACGTGCCGTAAAAGTGGATGATGTTCTTGTGGTCCAACTTGCCCAGCGTCTCAACCTCCAGGTTCAGCTGGGTGCGCTCGCGCTCGTCCACGTTGCGCAGCTTCACCTTGTTCCAGGCCACCTCGATGCCGTTCTCCTCGTCGAAGGCGCGGTAGCTAAGGACCCGGAAAAGCGGGCAAGAGGGCGGTCAGACGACACGGCCGGCGGCATGCACGGCAAGGCGGCGGCGCGCGGGTGCGTACACGCTCTTGAAGGAGCCCTTGCCAATGGCGCCCTCGTACTGGGAGAGCGGCACGCGCGGCGGCGTCAGAGGCTTGCGAACCCTCCCCGAGGGACGGCGTCCGCCGCCGCCACTCACCCGCCCAAAGCGCCCGTCCGGTGAGAACTCCACGTATACGCTATCCGGCGTCACGGCTTCCGGCTTGGCGGGCGACGAGCCCTCGGCGCCAGTGCTTGCGGGTGGCTCCACAGCAGCCTCCGCCTCACCGCCACCGTTCCCCATGCCGCGCAGCCGGGCGTGTGCAGCCGCACGCGCTACTAGAGCACAGTACTCGCGAGCAGAGCCATTCCGTGCACCCGCAGCGCCGACGCACGCGCAAGGGCTTGCGCCTCGGGAGTCTCCAGCCTACCACGG
>Ga0208951_1000766_pt1 | contig 14729 bp, 18 predicted proteins | sample GreLakmeMI27MSRF_FD_187702 | JGI IMG/M metagenome (GOLD analysis project Ga0208951, IMG submission 187702) | Freshwater lentic microbial communities from great Laurentian Lakes, MI, USA - Great Lakes metaG MI27MSRF (SPAdes) | ecosystem: Environmental > Aquatic > Freshwater > Lake | place: Great... | reverse complement strand
TGCGAGCAGGTGGAAAACCAAAAGTTGAAATTATGATTCCACTCGTTGGTTCCGTTATGGAATTGCATTTAATTAGAGATGAAATTGATGTCTTGCTTGCCCAAATAGCACACGATGAAAATATCAAACTGCCGTTTGCAATTGGCACCATGATCGAACTCCCCCGAGCCGCGCTAACTGCGCAGCGAATTGCTGAAGCTGCCGAGTTCTTCTCGTTTGGAACCAATGACCTCACGCAAACAACTTGGGGCTTTAGCCGAGATGACGTGGAAGCCTCATTCTTTGCAACCTACCTAGATAGAGGAATTTTCACAGTTTCCCCGTTTGAATCACTTGACGTAGATGGTGTCGGAGCTTTGATAAAAATCGCAGTTGAAAAAGGGCGATCTACTCGGCCAGATATCAAACTCGGAATTTGCGGCGAGCACGGTGGGGATCCTGAATCAATTAGGTTCTTCCATACAGTTGGCCTGGATTATGTTTCTTGCTCACCATTTCGAGTCCCAGTTGCGCGCCTTGAAGCTGGACGCGTCAGCATTTCCTAAGTGGTACCAAACGCAGTGTCTCGGCTGTTTTAATAACCCGGGGTCAAACCCTAGTTACTTTGCATTACAACGGAAACGTCGGCTCTCCATTTCTAGGGAACCGCTCTGGATCCAAACGACTCTACTGGTCAATGGGTATGTCAACGTATGACTTATAGTTGCCTCCACAAGCTTTATTATATTCTGCCCAAGCCGCATCGAAATTATTACCCGTATCCTGCGCGTTGTAATACGCCGTAGTCGCCGCCGCACACTCGGGCGAATTAGCCAGCTCCGCAGCCGCAGCCGCAGCGTTGTCGATGAATAGCGAAGCCCGGTACATCTTGGTTGGCAGTACGGCGCCAGATGGAGAAAGGATCTGTAGCTTCATCGACAGCACATTGCCAGCACTGCTGACGTTTCCGGTCATCTCAACAATGACGGTGTGAGCAACCGCGTCGGTTGCATCACTGTCCCAGTAGGTAAGCGCAGCATTAGGCGGATCGGCGCTAAAGGAGTCCTCACTTGTGTCGTCCCACAGCGCAACGAAGTCGGTGAGCGTCAAGTCTTGTATGTCCCGAAAGGGGCGGTCGCTAAATCCCACGAGGTTTCCCACCGGCACGCTTAACACGCCCGAGGACTGGTCGAAGTCGGTGGTTCCAGCAGACTGCAAAGAGAACAACCATGATTCCGTTGCGGCCTCTGATGCTGAAGGAGTTTTATCTTTTGCATTGAACAAAAAGATTGAAAGCGCCACAACCGCAATCACAGTAATTACGGCCAATAGTGGTACCAAGAATTTACGCATAATCGAAGCTCCCTTTTCTTAGAATTATTTGCAACATACCAACATATGAGAAGTAATACATCACTCAAAAGGCAATTAGGGCAAATGTCTAGGGGTAGCCCTAGTACCTGTCTAGGGGTACCCCTAGCGATGCGTAAAATTTCCGCTTTGAAATCTCATTTGCGTCATTCCCCTATTCGAGACACGACATACTTCTATATATGATGAAACCAAGGTTGCTAGTCGTTGAGGATGATGCATTTACTCGCACATCAATAGTCGGCGCCCTTGTCAGTAACGGCATCGAAGTTGTTGATTCCGTTGGTACCTCAGCAGAGGCCGTTACCTCGTTCGAGAATCATAATCCGAATGTGGTGCTGCTTGATTTAGATCTTGGGTATGGGCCAACAGGACTAGATCTTGCTCGCGCCTTTCGGATCCGAAATCCAAATGTTGGTCTAGTAATGCTTACATCATATTCTGATCCAAGACTGTTACGCGCTAATTTGCCTAACATCCCACTAGGCACTGAATACCTAGTCAAGAGCAATGTTGGAGAAATTAAAGTAGTCAGCGAAGCAATCATGCAAGCCATTAGGAACGCCGCTGGTTCAAGAACCGGATCTAAGCAGCCAAAGAATGATGTGCCTCGTGAGATCGAAGGTATGACAGATGTCCAAGTTGAAACACTTCGCATGGTGGCGCAAGGTCATACCAATAGCGAAATTGCTAAACAAAGATCTGTTACCGAAAAAGCGGTTGAACAAACAATCGCCAAGATTGCAAAGGCCCTCGACATACCAGCAGCGACAAACCAGAACCAAAGGGTGCACATTGCTCGGGTTTACTTCCGATTAACAGGCCAGGGCAATTTTTAATGTTGTCGGCTAGCACGCGTAAGGCACTAACAGGGCGATGGGCAATTTCCCGCACTCCTTTTTTAGTAATCGCCCCCACAGCTGTGGCATCAGTTGTGTTGATAGAAGCTACTAGTTTTGATGCGAACGAACTTGGTGGCTGGCTACTTGCATCTGCCGGAGGTTATCTCGTTTTTTGTGAGTTGCTATACCTGGCGCACCTAACAATTTTTAGAAATCGAGCGACCAAGCCGGTCCCTGTTGCCTGGATCTTCATAATTGGTTTTTTATTTGGCGCGATAAAGGGCGTCACTACTGGAACCTTAAGTATTTTACTTAACCTTGAATCCGATGTTGCGCAGGGCATTTCAGTAAGACTTTTTGGTGCCGGCTTTCTTGGCTTAATTGGCGTACCGGCGAGTGCCATTCTTATGAACACACTTGAGGAATTCAGAGAAAGACGTGCTGAGCTTATTGCCGAACAGATTCAGCTTGAGTCCAAGGAATTGCAAAGCCACGAAGTCATTGCCGCAATGAGCGCTCAGTTGCGTTCATCTATCGAGAGTGACTTGAGCGTTCAACTTGTCGATTTAAAGCACAGTTTGGAAGAGTCATCGGCACCTTCAGACTCCTGGCAACTTCTAGCCGATGACTTAAGGGTAAGCGCGCGAGAAACTGTGCGGGACATGAGTCATCGACTATGGGAACGACCATCGAGCTCAGTTAGAGACATCACATTGGTTGATATTGGAAAAGCAATGATCACCACAAGTGCTTTTCCATTAATACTTATTCTTCCGCTCCTGCTGGCATCTGCTATTCCAGTAAATTTAAATAGCCATGGCAGCAGCGAGCTACTTACCCGACTTTTGATGCTGGCATTCACTACATCCCTGATCTACTTGAGCGCTACCTCTGCCATTGAGCGCTGGAGTAAACATAGGTATCAAATATATGTTTCTGCTATATTTTTAGCCGCATCAGCTCCCGGTCTTTATTCCTCACTAATATTTGGCGATGCTATTGATCAACAATTCTTTGGCGTCAATTTGACGATTGCTATTTGGATACCACTATTAACAATCACCAGCGGCTTAATCGATACTTCATTAAAGCAACGTAAAGAGATTCTAAATGAACTACAAGATCAAATTGATAAAAGTCGGATTCGCACAATATCTGAGGAAAATGCGGCTATTCGTCTTAGCAGCGACATGGCCAAGTACCTGCACGGAAACCTGCAATCTCGAATGATGGCTTCCGCATTCGCAATTGAGATGGCCGGTAACGCGCATGACTCAACGGTGCTACTAGCTGAAATTGAAAAGGCAAGGCAAAGTGTTACAACTCCATTCGACCAATTGACTTCCCGCGAAATGGCTTCTATCGCAAACGAACTGTCAGACTTGATGGTGATGTGGGACGGAATCCTAACTACCCAAGTCGAATTTTCGGGTTCGGAACAAGATGTTTCAACAACTGATACCAGGAACATTGTTCACGTGGTTGAGGAAGCATTCTCAAATGCACTGCGGCATGGTTTAGCTACTGAGGCGACAATCTTCCTAAATTCGAGTGCTACTGAAATCTTGCTCACGGTCATAGATAATGGGATCGGACCAAGAGCTGGTGATCCTGGCTTAGGCTCATCACTATTTAATTCAATTGCGGGAAGCAACTGGTCACTTTCCCGAGGTCCCGAGGGTGTCGGGGCTGCATTGAATTTGAGAATCGCCAAGTAAATGCGGGAAACTTCAAACATTCTTCATGGAATGTCCTACTTAAGTGAATCCAGTTAGGACCATGTAGTCTTCGGTGGTGGCGCCATGCGCGCAGAAATAGATGCAATCGAGGTGCACCTGTGACTCTCCAGAAAGTCATCCTGTTTTATGGGTTTGCCCCAGTCTCTGATCCAACCGCACTTCGACTCTGGCAACGCGATCTTTGCGAGAATCTGGATCTAAAAGGACGCATCATCATTTCCGAACATGGCATTAATGGCACGTTGGGTGGCAGCATGAGGGCCTTAAAGAAATATGTTCGTAAGACTAAAGAGTTTCCAGGCTTTGGCAAAATCGATTTCAAATGGTCTTCTGGGACTGGGGATGACTTTCCCAAGTTGGTCGTGCGGGTACGAGATGAACTTGTCTCCTTCGGGGCAGCTGATCAACTTGCTGTTACCCAGAATGGAGTCGTTGGCGGCGGTACGCACCTATCCCCACATGAAGTACATGAACTTGTTGCCAGTCGTGGTGACGAGGTAGTTTTTTTCGACGCTCGCAATTCATTCGAAGCGCGAGTTGGAAAATTTCGCAACGCAATCGTGCCCAATGTTGACACGACTCGAGATTTCGTGGGGGAGTTTGAAAGTGGCAAGTTTGATCATCTAAAGGACAACCCGATCGTTACATATTGCACCGGTGGTGTGCGGTGCGAAGTGCTCTCTGCCGTGATGAAGAATCGTGGCTTCCAAGAGGTTTACCAAATGGCTGGCGGGATAGTTCGCTACGGCGAGACTTTTGGGGATGATGGCCTCTGGGACGGATCACTTTACATTTTTGATAACAGAATGAGTATGGATTTCTCTGACCACACCAAAGTCATAGGAACCTGCGATGAGTGCGGTGTCCCAACAAATATTTTTTATGACCTGCACGCTTTGCCTGGTCGAACGCTTGCGCTACTTTGCCAGCCGTGTGCTATCAAAACTGGTGGAACTCAACCTTCCAACGATTTAAATATCGCTGGCTAGGTAAATTACGCTAGAGATGCAATGACGTCTATTTCTAGCAATAAGCCGGGTATAGCAAGCGCAGTAACTTCCACCGTAGTGTCAGCAGGATATGGCTTGGAGAAATACTTTTCGCGACATTCGATAATTGTTGGAAATTTCGTCATGTCGGTCATGTAGATGTTTACCTTAATGACTTTTGACAAATCGCTTCCAGCCGCCGCTAAAACTTTCTGTAAATTGGCAAATACCTGGTGCGCTTGAGCGTCGAAGTCATTCTCGCCTACGATCGCCCCATCAGAATCTAATGCCGCTTGACCTGAAACATAGATGACGCCGTTATGAATCGTTGCTTGTGAATAAAAGAAGGGACTATCCCAGGAATATGGACTGGCAACTCCGGTAACGCTCATTTGTTTCTCCAAACGAATATGTGCTGATTGCTAAATCTAACTAGCAGTAGGTAAATGTTGGCACAGATGTGGCAAAAAGTCCCAGAGAATCTGGCATTTCCACGGCTAGCTTGGGCTCGGACCGGTCTTCTCTAGCGCGCGCAGATTCGCGATTCGATCTGCAATTGCTGGATGAGTGGCAAATAGCTTTGAGGTCATCTTGTTATCCAGTGGTGACTCAATCCAGAGGTGGGCTACAGCGTTGGATTTCTGATGAACCACAGTACTGTCTGCGGCTAGCGTCTCCAGCGCCCTTCGCAAGCCTGTGGGATTACGCGTGAATGCAACGGCAGTAGCGTCTGCGAGGGCCTCTCGCTTTCGAGAAATTGCTGCTTTTAGAAGCACGGCTGCGATCGGAGCCAGGATTGCTGCAAGTATTGCCGCAACCAGCACGAGTGGGTTTGCTCCCCCGTTATTGTCTCGCCGGCCGCCGCCAAACATGCTGATCCGAATTAGAAAATCGCTCAACAGTGCGATTGCGCCAGCAGTTGTTGCAGCCACGGCAGAAACTAAAGTGTCGCGGTTTGCTACGTGCGCCAATTCATGCGCCGCAACTCCTTGCAATTGTTCGCGGTCCATTACTTCCAGGATGCCCGTCGTAAATGCAATCACTGCGTGCTGGGGATCTCGGCCAGTGGCAAAGGCATTTGGCGCAGCATCTTGCACGATTGCAACTTTGGGCATGGGCAAGCCAGAGGCAATAGTTATCTCATGAACCAAATTGAACAGCTGTGGCGCAGTGTCATGATCAATCACTTTAGCTCCGGTCATTGCCAGCACAATCTTGTCCGAGGAATAGTAGGAACCCCAGACTCCAAAGAGTGAGATTCCAACCACGATGGGAATTATCCCAATGCTGGTGTAGCCCGCATAGAGGGCAAATGCATAAATTACGAACGCCGTCAAACTGCCCATTACTGCTAACAAGAGGTAAGTCTTTAAGCGATTACTTTTTTGTTGCTCGCGAAAATCAGACAAGACGAGCCTTAGTTAAATGTGACGTTTGGTACGTCGCGCTTACCTGGATCGTTAACAACATAGAACTCGCGTTCAACCACGTTTGCCGGTCCCGCAAAAAACTTTCCAGGAATGCTAACAATAATTTCATTTAGCGCACGAACATTGTCGTTGTAGTACTGACGAGCAAAGCCGACTTTGTTTTCCGTGCCAGAGAGCTCCTCTTGCAGCGAAAGGAAATTAGCCGATGCCTCTAGATCGGGATAAGCCTCGGCAACAGCTAACAAACCTCGCAGTGCCTGAGTCAGCATGCCATCGGCTTCAGCAACTGCGGCTACACCTTGGGCGGCCGTTGCTTTGGCTCGCGCCTGGACGACTTTTTCAAAAGTTTCCTTTTCATGAGCGGCATAACCCTTGACGGTTTCTACCAAGTTCGGGATTAAGTCACCACGACGCTGCAATTGCACTTCTATTTGAGCAAAGCCCTCATCAACGGCAACATTTAATCGAACCAGCTTGTTGTATTGGATGATGCCAAAAACAACCAAGAGGACGAAAATTCCAACAATTACATAAGTAGCATTCATAAACCTAGATTACCCCTGCCGAGCCACCTTAAACCTGAGCGGGCCTAGACCAAACTGGCTCGGTGCTCTTCATCGTGCGTTAAAACCTGGATCAAAAGCTCGCTCACATCGATCTCGCCGAAAGTGTCATGTTTGGCCTGTGCTTGCCACTGCGTGGGTGTCAGATCCTTGACTGCTGAAAGCAAGGTGGTTCGATGTGACATGGCAAGCGCTGCCACGTCTTCAAGTGATTGTCTCCCGAATTTGGCTACCGTTTCCGCTGGATCTGGTTCCCACCACACAAACTGCGGCGGCGGATCCCCGGCTGCTTGGGCCTGACACATTAACTGGATTCTAGGTAGCCAGACCAATTCATCTACTTGTGAAATGTGCCCCAGTACGACCGGCGGCGCCCACTGCTCATCTTCACTGGCTAACCATTCTGGCGGTCTTGATCCTGCGTTCTGCGCGGAAGTGATCATGCGATCTATCGACATAATGAGTTCAACCATCAGTACCGCAGGAGGCGTAGACACTCTCCTATCCTGCCTTAAAACTAATCTTTGTCTAGTTAGGTAACACGGTTTGAGAGCATTCAGGTTTACTCAAAATGCCAAGCATGGCGCTTTTTTCTGAACTGGTTACAAAGAGTTGCCACTTAGTTTTCACTGCCACTTGCCTGGCAATAAAATCGCAGCGCCCTGGTTTATATGGAGGTAACCAAGAAGCGGCGTTGGAATCACTTTTCTGCGCATTCAAGGAGGCAACTGTGACAATTAAGTTAAGTGGGTCGTTGGCAAACTCAGTACGCACTTCATCGGTCCATAAATCTGCGCCCATCTGCCAGGCATTACTCAACGCAACCACGTGATCTATTTGTGCTCCACTGGGCTGCTCAGTGAAGGTGTAAGACTCATTGGAATAAGGATCAGTCCAGGTGCCACCAATGACTTTGCAATCGTTAGTTCCCACCTTGTAAATGGCGGTTGTGAAATCACGGCCCAAAATATCATTACGAGTGTCGCAGCCATTTCGATCCAGATCTTTCCAGGCGGAACCGAAAGCATCTCGACTGTAGTTGGTGGTCGAGCTGCGCCCGCGCTCTACTAGAGATTGCGCTGCAAGTAATGCTGGTGATTCACCAGCACTTGGTTCTGGCGTGCTGCTAATCGATGGCGACTCTGAAACTTGTGGGATCTGCGTTACATTAGGCGCGGCCGGACTTGCCGGCTCAGAGTAAGGCGAAGGCGTAGCCGTGGGACGAGAATCCACTGGCACGTTGGCATTGTTACCTGGGCCAAGCCACCAAAACAAGAAGATGATTGCGATTAACGGGAAATACTTTTTCACCAGTCGATTCCCTCTTTGTGATCCAATCTCAGCATTTCATTAGTTTTGCTAAATGGCTTAGAACCAAGAAATCCTCGATGCGCACTAAGTGGACTCGGATGCGCTGAATCCACTACCCGTTCAGCTGCAAAGTACGGCGCGTAATTCTGCGCTGCCTTGCCCCAAAGGATCGCCACCACTTTTGGATTAGCAGTAATGACTGCAGTCAAGATCTGGGCAACCACACGATCCCAAGGCAATTTAGTGTGGGCATTACTAGCGCCGTGAACTGTGGTCAGAGTGGTGTTAAGAAGTAGCACACCTTGAGCGACCCAGTGCGCAAGATCCGGTGAAGTTTGTGGTGGTCGACCAATGTCTGCTTCCAATTCCTTAAGAATGTTGCGCAGCGAGCCTGGTAGCGGCTTAGTTTCGTTAGGAACTGCAAACGCTAAGCCAATGCCATGATCTGAGTTTGGGTATGGATCTTGGCCAAGGATGACAACTTTGACTTGATCTGGCGCAAGAGTGAGCGCAGCAAAGATGTGGTCCCAAACCGGCACAATGATCTCACCACCAACTTGCGCAGAGTTGAGGGCAAAATTGATTTCCGCTAACTCATCACGAAAATCTTCTAACTGGATCTGCCACGGCTCTGGAATAAGATTCCAAAGATCCCGCGTCATATTGTTAAACCAAGTTAGGAGCCCATTGTCCAGCCTGGGCAACTAGACCACGCAGCTCTTCAACTCCAGCATCCTCAAGTGTATTTAGTGGCGCACGAGTTTGCGAACATGGCGCGCCCAGAATACCCATGAGCGCTTTGGTCTTTGCGATGTAACGTCCAGACTCAATGTGTTGCAGAATTGGCAAGACCGCATCGTATGCGGCAGCGCGGGTTTGCGAATCCATGATTCCAAGATGCGCTTTAGGAAGTGCATTGGCCATTCCGCCAATCCAACTTGTCACACCAGCATCCATAAAAGTCTTGCTGTCAGCATCGGCGCCACACACGATTTCAATTCTCCCGGCGTAGCGGGCATTAAACATCGGAATACGAGCTAGATCACCTGATGCTTCCTTGATGCCAATCACGTACTCATTGTCAGCTAACAAATCCAAAGACTCTTGGTCGAACTGCACCCCGGTGCGCGCTGGGTAGTCGTAAAGCACTGAAGGCAATTTCACAGCGTTTATTACAGCGTTTACATGCTTGGCAAGTTCAACGGAGGTAGGAAGCACATAAGCAGGTCCGGCCACCATCAAGCCATCTACTTTTAGCTCGGCTGCTAATTTAACTTGCTTAATTGCCTCGCCAGTAGACATGCCGCCAATGCCTGCCAGAACTGGGACGCGACCCTTTACTTGAGACACTATGGTGCTAATTACCGTGCGACGCTCTTCAAACGTTAGGGCGTACGCCTCGCCCGTTGTGCCAGCTGCAACTATTCCAGTGAGATTGTTGGCCAGCATAACTTCCACTAAATGAGCAATGCTTTTAGCATCAACTTCGCCAGAACTATCAAAAGGTGTTACTAGCGGAACGTGTACTCCAGCAAGATTCATCGGTTTCTCCAAGCTTGTATTCTTAAGTGTGCAAACCCCAATCTACTCGCAGGAAACTGACGGTCAGGCACATCCCCATATTCGTACTTTTCATGCCCGACATGGCCGAATGTCCGCTCGCCGGGATCACGCCCTGAACGTGCTTTTACCCCCATTGGAAATTCGAGATTTACCGCGCCCGATAGATCTGCGGGAAGTGCTGGGGCTTTCTAAAGTCATTATTGATTTCGGCAGTGGCATGGGTGACCATACGGTTGCCTTGGCACAGTCCCAATCCGACATTGGAGTTCTCGCTATCGATGTGCATACTGCAGGCCTGTGCGAAGTGGCGCAAATTGCACACGAAAATTCCCTGAGCAACATTTTGATACATCATGGCGATGGTATTGATGTGCTACGCGATTGGTTACTTCCAAACTCCATCTCTGAGGTGCACATCCTGTTCCCAGATCCATGGCCGAAAATCCGTCACAATAAGCGACGCTTAATTCGACAAGACTTTCTGAACTTAGTTAGCAAAGCATTGCAACCAGATGGTTTGGTTAGATTTGTAACTGATGATGTCTCATATTTTGAGCACGCGAATCTGGAATTCGAGGAAAATTCCAATTTTGAAACTGCAAACCAGCACTGGGATATACCCATGACCACTTACCATAAGCGCGGCCTGCGACTTGGTCACACTATCTCACAACTTAGTTTTAAAAAATTAAGTCCGAGCTAAGACCTCTTCGATTGCTATTAGGATCTCATCCCAGTTAGAAGCAAATCCTGGATGTAGATCTAAATCCTGCACTTTGGATATCTCGATCCAATCAGCTAACTCAGCCTCTTCATTGGTTACAAATTCCACATCACGTGAAGTCAAGGCAATGACGGTGTGGTAATGCCAGTCATCATGATCAGTCCACATGTTGTCATGCACCACTTCAACCAATGACTCATCGATTGCTAATTCCTCGCGCATCTCGCGCAACGCTGATTCAATCGCACTTTCATGTGAATCGCGCGCGCCACCTGGAATCCCCCAAACTCGACCACCGTGCGTCCACTCTGCTCGCAATTGCATCAGCACAGATCTTGAGCCAGCATCTAGTAGCACAACTCCAGCTGCGCCATGAAGTCCCCAATGCTTAGAACCACATTGGCATTGCACCCAGCCATCACCATCACGTAAAGCCATTAATAGATTTCCTTAGGAATGTGCGCCAGCATGTGCCAGCGCCATTTGTACAAGTTGATCTTGGCCACCGGTCATCTCGGCGCGGACATTTTGTGACATGGCTTCCTTTGGCGTAAGCCACACCAAATCCAGGGCATCTTGGCTCGGTGAGCAATCGCCCTTGACTGGCACAACATAGACCAAGGAAACTGCGTGCTGACGTGGATCATGAAAACCTGAAATCTCTGGGTCAGGAAAATACTCGGCAACAGTGAAAGGCGCTGGGTTTGTGGGCAACTGCGGCAGGGCAAGTGCGCCCAAATCCTTTTCGATGTGACGAAGTAGCGCGTCGCGAATTCTCTCGCCATGAAGCACCCGGCCAGAGATCAAAGCCCTGCTTATCGAGCCATCCGGGCGCCCGCGCAGCAATAACCCGACCCTGGTTATGCGACCTGCTTCATCGACACGAACTGGAATGACATCTAAATAAACAATCGGCAATCGGGCGCGCGCCAAATTCAAGTCCTCGGCGCTTAACCAAGTTGGAATGGTATCGGTCACGTTCGTCACGTTCTTATTATGCCAATGACTGGTCACATTTGGACTTTGGAGCCTGGTAGGCAAACTTAGTCTTTAGATCTACGACCTCGACTTGGGGATTTTCCTTGGGCATACCAGCGCTCGTCTCCGTATTCAACAACTAACGGGATTCCAAACGCATGTGACATCGGTTCACTGCTGATAACTTCCGGCACCTCGCCCATTGCGCAGACCTGGCCACTTTTGATCAGTAGAGCATGGGTGAAGTTTGGTGGAATTTCTTCAACGTGATGGGTGACCAAAACCAGACTTGGGGATGCTTGATCGCCAGCAAGAATCGCTAATCTCGCGACTAAATCCTCCCGGCCGCCAACATCCAGCCCAGCTGCCGGCTCATCCAAAATCAATAACTCTGGATCACACATCAACGCTCTAGCAATAGAAACTCGCTTGCGTTCACCTTCGGAAAGATTCCCTATTCTGCGGTTGGCCAAGGTAAGTAGTCCCCAGGCAGAAATCAAATCATGAGCTCGAGATCTATCGACTTCGTCGTAACGTTCGCGCCACCTGCCCGTTATTCCATGAGCAGCAGTTTGCACACTATCAAAAACGGTTTCACTCGCTGGCAGCAGCGCAGCAACAGCAGCACTGGAAATACCAACCAGCGTGCGCAATTCTCGCATGTCCGTTTTTCCAACTTGGTAACCAAGGATGCTTGCTTGCCCAGATGTTGGGTGCATATATCCAGAGCACACCTGCATCAGCGTAGTTTTACCAGCCCCGTTGGCACCCATGACAATCCAGCGTTGTCCGCGAGACACTTGCCAGGAAACATGGCTCAAAATTTCAGTTCCACCACGGCGCACTGTGACATCACTTAACTCCAGGACCTGGGACACGAGATAAATCTATCGGCTGCATGTCATAGAAATTCGCGTAAGGTAGCCACATGTCAGCCGAGTCCACCCCGCCCACTACACCCACTACACAGACCACACCCACAGCAGTGATCTTGGCATTATGGCTCAATGCGGCTCGTAGTGGATTTGTCTCGGCTACTGATGCCGCAAATGCCTGCGAAACTCTGGCTGATCAATTGGGTTACGAACTGGCTAGTGAGCCAATTCATCCCAAGATGTATCCGATGTTGGATCTTGTTTCGCGAGCACTGTTAAGCGCCATCCCGGTAACTGTTGCGTTGCCAGTATTTGGCGACCCTGCTGGGGTTCCAGCACACGTGCTGTCTCAAGTTGATGCGCAGTGTGGCCTAGTCGCAATTGATGAAACATTGTTGCTGGCTTGTAACGCAGCCGGTAGCTGGCTCGTGTTTGAAACCTCCCATAACGTTGCATTCCACGACTTGAATCATGCCCGCAGGCAACTCAACGAATCCATCTCGCAGGCAACCGAGTTTCTTGCAAGTGCTGCGTTGATTGGTGATAGCGCCGAAGTTGAGGAGGAATTGCGAAACTTCGGATTATTGCACTTACCGCCCAGTCTTGCCACGCGAAATCAACAAGCACTTGAACTAGCTGCGAGAATTCGAATTGTTGCTAACAATGCCATACAAAGTTCCATTGCGATTGCCTCACCTAGTAATGACCGCAAGAGAATTGAGATGCTACAGACTTTAGATCGGCAAGCTCGCGAACTTTTACAAGCTGTATCAACCAGTTAGTAAGTGTTGCTCTTACGGACCACCTTGGCTGTGAACTCCACCATCTACGTGAATGATCTCCCCCGTAGTTGCTGGGAACCAATCTGAGAACATCGCGATACAAGCTTTTGCAGTTGGAATTGGATCTGATGTGTCCCAACCAATTGGTGCGCGGCGTTGCCACATCGGACCAAACTCATCAAATCCAGGTATGCCTTTTGCGGCAGTCGTATAAAGCGGTCCAGCGGCAATCAAATTGACGCGAATTTTGTCTGGACCTAAGTCTCGAGCTAAATAACGACAGGTTGACTCAAGCGCCGCTTTAGATACGCCCATCCAGTCGTAGTAAGGCCAAGTAACTGTGGCATCAAAATCTAGTCCCAACAATTGCCCACCACGTTCTTTCATTAACGGAAGAGTGGCTATACCGAGTGACTTAAATGAAAATGCGGAAACCTCAAGCGCGACCTTTACGTCATCCCACTGGGTATTTAAGAAATTTCCACCAAGTGCTGCCTCAGGCGCAAAGGCAATGGAATGTAGGACGCCATCCAAATACGGAACATGCTTTTGAACTTCGCCCGCCAGATTTGCTAAGTCATCATTGTTGGTCACATCAAGCTGTACCAGAGGCGCTTCTGTCGGTAATCGCCCAGCAATTCGCTTTGTTAATCCAGCTGCGCGACCGAAAGAGGAAAGCACCACATTTGCGCCTTGCTCTTGTGCCAGGCGTGCCACATGAAATGCAATTGAGGAGTCGGTTAAGACTCCAGTAATTAGTAAATTCTTGCCCTCGAGAATGCCCATAGTTCCCTAGTGTCCCATACCGAGACCACCATCAACAGGAATTAGTGCTCCTGTGATGTATTGCGCCGCATCAGATGCCAAAAAAACTACCGTGTTAGCAACTTCAGTTGCACTTCCATATCGACCAAGTGGAATGTTGCCAACAATCTGAGCCTTCCGATCATCACTTAATGCTGCAGTCATGTCAGTATCAATGAATCCTGGCGCAACTACATTTGCAGTGACGTTTCTTGAACCTAGTTCGCGCGCAAGTGATCTAGCAGCCCCTACTAAACCAGCTTTCGAAGCTGCGTAATTTACTTGGCCAGCTGAGCCCATCATTGCTACAACACTGGAAATGAAAATTATTCGACCCGATCTAGCTTGTGTCATTGCCCGGGATGCGCGGCGGGCCACTCGGATTGCGCCAACTAAATTGGTGTTCAGCACATCGTCAACGTCTTCATCAGACATCCGAACTAGTAGCTTGTCGCGGGTTATTCCGGCATTGGCTACCAAAACTTCAACTGGACCAAAATCGGCTTCGACTTGGGTGAACGCAGCGTCAACACTTGCACTATCTGAAACGTCGCAGGTCACAACATTGAGTCCGGCAACCGGTTCGCCACTACGACTGGTCACTATTACGGTGTCACCATTAGCCAGGAATGCGTTAGCGATTGCCAAACCAATTCCACGATTACCACCAGTAACCAACACGATTTTTGACATGAGATAAGGCTATCGTCTGAAAACCTGATCCATGGTTAGGGTAAGAGAACCCAGAAAGATGTGGATTTATGATTCAATTTTCAATT
>Ga0208951_1000765_pt1 | contig 14753 bp, 11 predicted proteins | sample GreLakmeMI27MSRF_FD_187702 | JGI IMG/M metagenome (GOLD analysis project Ga0208951, IMG submission 187702) | Freshwater lentic microbial communities from great Laurentian Lakes, MI, USA - Great Lakes metaG MI27MSRF (SPAdes) | ecosystem: Environmental > Aquatic > Freshwater > Lake | place: Great... | reverse complement strand
CCTGACGACCCAATACGCCAAGGATCCCGTCGAGAAGCTCGGCCTCCTGAAGATGGACTTCCTGGGCCTCAAGACGCTCACCATCATCGACGACGCCCAAAAGCTCGTCCGGAAGCATCGTCGCCAGGCCGACTTCGACATCGAGAAACTCGGCTTCGACGACCAGGCTACTTTCGCGCTCCTCAACGAGGCGAAGACCATCGGCGTGTTCCAGCTCGAATCCGGCGGCATGCAGTCGCTCTGTCGCAAGTTCCGCATCTCAGCCATCGATGAAATTGTCGCACTCATCGCGCTCTACCGTCCGGGCCCGATGCAGTTCATCGGCGACTACATCAAGGGCAAGGACGACCCCACCACTGTCAAATACGCGCACCCGCTCCTCGAGAAGGTTGCCAAGGAGACCTACGGCATCTTGGTCTACCAGGAGCAGGTCATGGAAGCTGCCCGCGTCATTGCCGGCTACACCCTGGGCAGCGCCGACATGCTCCGTCGCGCGATGGGTAAGAAGATCCGCGAGGAGATGGAGCAGCAGCGCTCAATCTTCATCGAAGGAGCTAAGACGACCAATAACATCGACCAGAAGAAGGCCGAGGAGATCTTCGCCACCCTAGAGAAGTTCGCCGAATACGGTTTTAATAAGTCGCACTCCGCTGCCTACGCCATCCTCTCGTATCGCACCGCCTACCTGAAAGCCAACTACCCCGTCGAGTTCATGGCGGCCGTGCTCACGTCCGAACAGGGCAACGCCGATAAGCTCGCCGAATTCATGGGTGAAGTTGAAGCCCTCGGCATGAAGGCGCTCGGACCGGACGTGAACCAGTCCGACACCGACTTCACCCCAGTGGTGAAGGATAATGCCATCCGCTTCGGCCTCGGCGCCATCAAAGGCGTCGGCGAACAGGCCGCGCGCAACATCGTCGCCGAGCGCGAGAAGAACGGCCCTTACAAGGACTTCGGCGACTTCGTCGGCCGCCTCGGCGAGTTCGACCTTAACTCCCGCACGCTCGACTGTCTCGTCCGCGCCGGAGCTTTCGATTTCACCAGCGAAGACCGTCGCCACCTCGTCGACTCCATCGAATCCGTCCGCCGCCACTTTGCGGGCGAGCGCAAGGAACGCGCTAGCGGCCAGGGTTCGCTCTTCGACATGCTCGGGGCTGAAGACGCCGGTGCCGCACGCCCGACTGATCTCGTTCTGCGTAAGTCCGAGAAGATGCCCAAGCTCGAGATGCTTAATAGCGAGAAGGCCCTCCTCGGCTTCTACCTCAGCGGCCACCCGCTCGCCGAGTATCATGGCCTCGACGAGGCCATCGCCACGCTGACCGTCACTCCGGACCGCATCGAGCTCGATAAAAAGGAACGCCACACCGTCCGCATCTGCGGAATCGTCGGCGCCCTCGAGAAGAAGATCTCCAAGAAGGACAACCGCCCGTGGGCACTCTTCACCGTCGCCTCGCGCTCGGTGACGATTCCCGTGATGATGTTCTCCGACGCCTATGATGCTGCCGCGCAGCTCAAGGACGGCGAACTCCCGCTGCTCATGGACGGCTCGCACGTGATCGTCGACGCCCGCCTCAACTTCCGCGAAGAACGCGGCGAGTGGTCGCTCAGCGCCCACTCAGTCACGCCTCTGCGCCGCGCCCCTGGCCTCATCAAGAAGATCCTCTTCGCCCTCAAGCCCGGCCCTGAGGCCGGCGACTTCCTCGAGAAGATTGTGGCGCACACCCGCAAGGTGGACGGCACGACGATTGTCCAGGTCGGCTTCATCCAGCCTGATGGTCGCGTGCTCGTCGCTGAGGCTGCCCGCGGTATGACCACGCGCTTCGACACCGAGACCTACGGCACCTTCGGTCGCCACCCTGCGTGCGCCGGCGTCCAGATCGAGCCCATCGCGCCGACCCAAGCACCGCAGCGCAAGTACGGCCCGCGCAGCTGAAGATGCGTCCGCTTCGCCTTGGCTTCTCCGACCATTACGCTGGCTTCCAGCCGCGCGGTAACCGCATCTGGAAGGCGCTCAGTACGCGCTACCGGCTTGAGCTGACCGATGACCTATCCGCGACGGATCTTCTCGTGTATGGCGACTTCTCCACCCGGCATTGGTCTTACGTCGGCAAGAAAGTGTACCTGACCGGAGAGAACATGTTGCCGGACTTCGACCAGTGCGACCTGGCGTTCACCCCAGCGGAATCACCCGACGAGCCGCGAGGCGTCAGACTGCCGCTCTACGCCCAGATCCTCGACGACGCGGACCCGCTGCTCAGGCCGGCTGGCTTAGACGCCACGCACCATCTCGACCGCCCAGGCTTCTGCAGCTTCGTGGTATCGAACGCGTTAAGCCGGATTCGTAACCGGATCTTCAAGACGCTTCATCGCCGGAGCCCGGTCGCTTCGGGTGGAAGGCATTTCAATAACACCGGCGGACCTGTCGCCGACAAGATGGGCTTTCTCCGCAGATACCGCTTCAATATCGCCTGCGAGAACAGCAGTTCGCCCGGCTATATCACCGAGAAACTAATCGACCCGATCCTAGCCGGATCCATCCCAATCTATTGGGGCGCGCCCGACGTACACCGCGACTTTGATCCGCGTTGCATGATAAATGTCTCCGATTACGAGAGCTTGGACGACCTGGCCGGTGCAGTCCTACGAATCGATGCCGATCCAGAAGCCCGCCGACGGGTCCTTGAAGCTCCGGTATTCCTCGGTAATAGTCCCCCTTCATGCATGACAGAGGAATATGTCGCCGGCCCTTTGATTGACCTCATCGAGAACAGGCGATCGTCGCCACGACGGATCAGAGAAAGGCGGATACGGGAACATGTGAAGGAAGCGCAAGGGCCTTTAGCCTACAAGCGTGATAAAATAATCTGTAAAATGGAAAGCTTTCTCTGGAAACTGGGCTGGCACAGATGAACCCCTACCCCCTACGTGTCCTGCTGATCTGCGATTCCTCCACCGAACGCGGCAGGCAGGCTAGGATGCGCCTCGATGATATCGGATTGGAGCACGACGTCTGCCCGGCCATCTTCCCTCCTCCTGAACACCCATGGTCCCCTCGCTACGACGAAGGCCGTCGAATCGACGCCTACGGCTATCCTATGGTGAGGGGGGAAATCGGCTGCTTCTTGGCACACCGTAACGCGTGGCTACGCGTCATCGAAGGATCCGCCGCCATGACGCTGGTACTGGAAGATGACGCCGTTCTGCTCGGCTCCGACTTAGCTTCGATTCGGGACGTGGCCTCCGCTACGGAGACGAAGGACATCGTAACCCTCTTGTATACGGGAAGCCGGCTTCGATTCCGCCGTTGGCTTCACATCGGGAATACATCGGTCGTCCGCCCCACGGGCGTGGCCTACGGTACCGTGGCCTACCTAATCGGGAAGAAAGGGGCTTTCAAGCTGCTCACCGAATCCGAGGCCTTCTGGTGTCCGGTCGACGAATTCTTGAACCTTGAATACGTGCACGGGGTGACGCTCTTTCATACCTACCCCTTCCTAGCCAGTCATCCAGAAGAGATGCCTTCGCTCATCGGGCCGCGTGCGAAACCTGAAATCACGAGCCTCCGGCGCCTGAAGCGGAATTTCCACCGCCTGGTCAGACGATTCCGAGATGGCTCGTGCCGCCTACAGACCTTGGTGAAAATTGGCCTCCTCTTTACCAAGGTAAAGAAACCTCTTTCCGCAGCCTGACGCCCCGGACGAAGAATCGGGCTCGCATCAAGGTCTGGCACGCCTGAATGTTCGTGCACGGTCGTCCCGACCCTCCCAACGCCGTCTCGCATGATAACCTGCGTCCTCGTCCTGCTCCTCATTGCCGGGTTAATTGCCCTAACTTACCCCGTCCTGCGCAACATGTCTCGCTCATGGCGACGAAAGCGCCAGTACCGACGACGGGCCGAAAAAGCGGAGGCCTTCTGGGCCACCTTACGCGTACAGCCTACGCAACCTGACCAGCTGCGCATCATCGCTACCCTTACGACCGCCCCGGACCGTATCCACCTTCTGGAGCCCGTACTTCGCTCCCTCACTTCCCGCCAGTCCCGGCCGCCCGATGAGATTCATCTCAATATTCCCCACCGCTTCGCGCGGACCGGCGCCGAGTACGTCATCCCGGATTTCATCCGCGATTACCCGGTGCAGGTATTTCGCTGCGAAGACGAAGGCCCTGGCACCAAGATTATCCCGACGATTCGGAGGACGCCGGCCGGACAAGACGTCTGGTTTTTCGTCGTCGATGACGACGTCCGCCATCTGCCTGAAGCCCTCGCTACCTTGGTGAACTGCGCCGCCAAGGATCCTTCCACCGCCTACGGCTTCGCCGACAACTACCTCTACCGGCGCTGGGTACCGGGCGGCGATGTGGACATCCTGTGCGGCTTCGCCGGATTCATCGTACATCGCCGCTTCTTCGGCGAGGACTTCGAGGCTTATCTCAACAAGGTCCTCGGTGACCGTAGCTGCCGGTTCCATGACGACGTCTACCTGTCGAACTATCTCGCCCTTCGCGGGGTCCGCCGGATGCGCCTCGCCACCGAGAACGTCAGCCTAGACCGCATGGAAGAACTCGGCTGCCTGCTGGAGCAAGGCGGCAACGAGACCTCGCTGGCCATGGGCCACGGCACAGGGCAGAGCACCGAAGAGCGCGCCCACAAGGCGATGGCCTACCTCCGTTCCGTCGGCCTCGCTGGATTCGGACCAAAGGAATAGCGAGTTACTCAGCGCAGGCTGACGCGCATCCAGGAGCGCCAGCCCCAGCGCTGAAGGTAATGCCAGTTCGATTCGAAGAAGAAGGACCAACGGTACGCGATTTTCCGCAGCTTTATCGCCAGTCCACCCGGCTGCCTGGCGCCGATGGTTGAGCCGGACCCGTCAGGGTCGCCATCGACGATCAAGGGCGGCGAAACATAGACGATCTCAAGGCCGTACTCCCACCAATGCTTAATCTCGACATCGAACGGCCGGCGGAAAGTACCGGTGGCATGGAGGACTTTCCTTGCCCCGTCCAAGGACCAAAGGTGAGCGACGTTACGAGTAGGCGGACGACGATTTCTCATCAGCAAGAGGCCCGACGGAAGTCGGTCGACGATATCCCCTCCGCTCCTCAATCCCTCAAGCTTGACCAAATCGGGCCGTTGGCCCGAGCGGGAAAGCACTTCTTGCAAGCCGTCTCGGAAGCCAGGTTCTAGGACGAAATCATCCTCGAGCACCAAGGCCCTCACCCACCCTTCATTTACGATTCGCTCGAGCGCCGCAAGGTGACTGAGGTAGCATCCAATTTCACCGGGGGAGAGAGGCTTGAAGAAAGCCTTCCGGTCCCAGGGCGCAAGCCTGCTCCGTTCTGTCTCGGGAAGCAGACGCCCGTCGACCGCTGGAAGACGTTCGAAACTTATGCCCGCCGCCGCCAGCTGCGAAGAAGCCTTCTTCAACCTATCGACAGACCCGTCTAGGTTAATCAGCAGCACTGGCAAAGCAGGCACGGAACCTCGTCCGCCATCTTTTGCAGGGTTGTCAGCCATGGCGGATGAGCGTGGAAACGATTGCGGCGGACACAAGCCCGGACCCGATTGTTTCGTTGCCTCTCATGCGCATCGGAGCAATCTGGGGATTCCTTCAGATGCGCCCCCTCCGAATCGCTTTTTCCGACGGGCTGTCCGCTGAAAAACCCTTCGAGTCCCGCATCCTGAGGCTGCTGTCACAACGACTGCAAGCGGTAGCCGCGGACTTCGACCAAGCCGATCTATTGATTTACTCAGACTTCGGCCGGCGCCACCAGGAATTCAAAGGGCTGAAGGTCTACATCACGGGGGAGAACATGGTCCCGGATTTCGCCGAATGCGACTTGGCCTACGCCCCCATGGCACTTGCCGGTAACCCTCGTAGCATCCGTCTCCCCTATTACGCGCAAGTTCTGCCGCATCTCGGCTCGCTCGTCCGTCCCGACGGATACGACCCCTCGGAAGCGGCGAACCGTCCGCGCTTCTGCAGCTTCGTCGCCAGTAACCCGCGCGGATCCGCCCGTAACCGTTTCTTCAAGATGCTGCACAAGCGGAAGCCGCTGGTCTCCGCCGGGCGACACTTCAACACGACCGGCCAACCGCTCGCAGATAAACTAGGGTTCCTGCGCGACTTTCGCTTCAATCTCGCCTTCGAGAACAGCAGCTCACCGGGCTATGTCACCGAAAAGCTCGTCGAGCCCCTGCTCATGGGCGTGATACCGATCTACTGGGGGGCCGACGACGTCGGTAACGACTTTAACCCAGAATGTATGATTGATGTTCGGAAGTTTGCCGACTTCGAGCAGGCCATTGACCATATCCTGGCGGTCGATGAAGACCCCGCGCGCCGCCTCGGACACCTTCGAGCGACGCCTTTCCATGGCAACCGAGAGCCTGCATGCCTCGGAGATGACTACCTCGTGCGACCCCTGCTCGAGCTCATCACCTCCCAGGCTCGCCCGGGCCTACGGCACTATTCGGAACGACGCCTCCGCGCTCACACATATGAGTCAAAACTGCATCAGACGTTCTCCAGCCTGCGATGCCGTATCGAGAGCTCGCTTTGGAAACTAGGCTGGCGCTGAGCTCAAACGCGCCTCGAAAGGCCCACAAGGAAAGCCCACCGCTTCAGAAAGGAAGTCTTCAGCTTGTAGGCGTTCCGGTGGAGCTCCGCCCAGAACGGCAGCCGGCGATGCTTCGGCCGGTGGCCGATGAGGGAAACCTTGCCGTCGTCATGGACGCAAGGGAACGGCCTGCAGTGCAGCTCGCGGGTGCCATGCGTCCAGGACTGGCCCATGAAATCGTCGCTCGGACAGTGGAGGGTTTCGGATTGTTGATAGAGCCGGCGGGCGACCTCCGGGCCAATCATATAAGCGACGCAGCAATTGCCCGGCGAGGCCGGCACGCCGAGCGTGGCCGAGTCCCTCAAGGGGACTGAGCGGTAGCAGCGCCTAATCCAGTCGGAATAGAACCTGATCCAATCCCGCTTATCATCATAACGGGCCGCCGCCGCCTCGAAGACATCCTTGGCGCCGGGCAGGAAACCCACGTCGTCCTCCACGACCAGCACCGGGTCGTCTTCGGTCTCCATGATTCGTTTCCAGGCCGAGCGATGGGCGAGGAAGCAGCCGACTTCGCCTAGTGTGAGGGGCGAGCCCCAATGGCGGGCACGCAGGCTTCCCTTGGATTCGTCTCCGAACCGGATCGGCCGGACGGCCGGGACATGGACCGCCTCGCACCCCAGCTCGTTGATCCGCCCGAGGCAGCGGAGATAGCGAGGGGAGCCGAGTTCACTGATGAAATATACGCGAAGGGGACGACGAGGTCGCATCTGTCAGTCGATTTCTTTAAGACGCAGATGCTCCTCTGGCGATAGTTTTTGGTCCAGCAGCGGCTCCGCGTCCCAGGGGTCGAAGGGGACGAGGCCGCCCCTCGGCGCGGCCGGACGGACGAAGCAGCCGGCCTTCGCGTTGAGCATTGCCGCGAAGAAGGAAAATGAGCTGTTGGCGACGGCCAGCGCATCGGCCCGCGTCATCGCAAGGAAATCGAAATAAGGGGCCAGCGACGCCGGCGTCCCGAGGTCGTCGGCGGTGATGACCACGAAGCCTGGGAAGCGCGCGCGGTAGCGGCCCGGGTCCTCCGAAGCTATATAGAGCACATGGCTGTCCGAAGTGAAGCCCTGCAACGACATCCATTGCTGATACCAAGCACAGGGGGCACGAAAGAACTGACCGTAGCCGTAATCTCCTCGCCTTAGGTGGATTACGATGAGTTTCTTCCCCCCGGCCAAGCGGGGGCCAACGACAGCGTCGAAGCGAGCGGTCAGCCGCGAGTCGAAGGAGTACTCAGCTCTTATTAACTCCTTGTGGTCGGCCAACAAACGTGTGTGTGACATGCCGTAGCCACTGTAATCCATGCCGGCGAAACCTGCTTTCGGCGTGGTGCAAAGAAGCTCGCGCGTCTCGACGTCCAGATTCTCTTCCCTGATAAGCGGCGGTGGAGGACTAGAAGGTAGCGGCTCCTCCGTCTCGAATAACGCCGTCCCTGCCCACAGAGGAAGCTGCAGGATAGCTCCTTGACGAAGTGCGACGAGGCGTAGGTAGCTTCGCTGGAAGAGCTGGTTGCCAAACCGACCGTTACGACCGAAGTCAGACATCGTCACGACCGGCCTGCGGAGAAAAAGGGTGTCGACATGCCCTGATGCGTCGCAGTGGCTTACGAACGCGAGGTTCAAGTCTTGGTCGGTAAAGCTTTTCCCTTTCACAGGTATCCCCGACGAAAGAGCCACGTTTTCTATGGGCAGAATTCGGCGGCGCACCGCCTGCACCGTTGCCGGAAGATCAACCGGCGAAAATCCCACTTCGCCAAAATTGCAGAAGACATAATCGCCCGGCACGTTGACAGGGAGGCGACCAGGCCGGAGTACAGAGCTGTCCGCTCGTAAGACCTTAAGGCCGTCTGGAGCGAGCGGGAGTGGTGCTGTCGTCTCGGTAATCACCAACACTTGGCTGAACCCGACGGAGGCATACCATGTCAGGTCGTCGGGGCTACAGGGCCCGCCATGAACCACGCCGCGTGGATGAATCCCGTATTCGGTGAATAGGCGTCCAGCCTTCGTTCGCCAATCCCCAACCAGGGGAGCCACACCGCGCGGCCCAAGTAACGCATCGAGGCCGAGCGTCTTGCCCGGCTCAGCCATGAAGAGGTATCTCCTAATTCTCAGGAGTTTCCCGACAGCATGCCTGAACTTTTTGAATGACATTCGCGTTCAAGATATTCTGTGAAACCGCCGCATACAGTCGAGGTAAAATCGCGGTGGCGATATCGTATGGCTTGCCTAATAACAATGTATCGTAAACCATCTATCGGTTGAGATTAAGCGTGGTCATGCCAGTATATAACTGCCTTGAGCTAATCAAGTCGGGCTTGCCGCATGTTCACCTCTGGCAAGACCTCGCCGACGAAATAATCGTTGTTGATAGCTTTTCTTCAGATGGATCGTTCGAGTACATCGTCGAGAACCTGCAGCACCCCGGCCTGTGCGTCATCCAGCGCCCGCGCGGGCTCTACGAATCCTGGAACGAGGGCATTGCGGCGACGAAAGGCCGGCATGTCTATATCAGCACGGCCGGCGACACGATTACCCGCGAACAGATGCTGCATCTGCTCACGTCGCTGGAGGAAGGCGCGGCCGACGCGATCGTGAGCCGGCCTGTCTTCATCAGCGACTCGCAGGAGCACCGCTGGATCGAGGGCTGGCGGACCGCCCGGTTGCTCGCGGCCATGCCGCTGGATTCCGTGCGGATGCTGAGCAAGGAGGAATCGTGCGCCTATTCCTTCCTCGATTGTCCAGGCTCGCTCCTCGGCAGCCTGGCCAGCGACCTGTTCCGCGGAGATTTCCTGCGAGCGCGACCGTTCCCCACGGAATACGGCCGCTTCGGCGACACCGCGTGGATCATGCGGCATTGCGCCGACTGCCGTCTCGCGGTCACGTCCCGCGTCGGTTCGACGTTCTTGCATCACTCCAGCGAGACGCCCCTCGCGCCGGAGGGACATTTTCGGTTCCACCGCCGGCTCATGCTGGGCGAACGGCATTCCCTGAGAAGCGCGACTGAACTGGGCGCGCTGCGCAGGCTGCTCAGGACCTACGTCATCCTAAAGATCCGCTGCCGACTGCTCTGGCTCGCCAAGAAGAACCGCCGGGCCGAACGATCCAGCCTAATCAGCTTCGTGCGGACATTCAGGACATACACGGCCTACCTGACCATCCGGATCGCGCAGCAGATGACGGCAGCGAGAATCCGCTGGCGGTTACGCTGACAGGACGGACTCCGCGAAGGAAACCCCGCAGGCCTACAAGTCCGCGCAGAATATCGGCTCACCGGTGGAGCTGCCTTCGGCTAAAGCCTTAAACTTGAAAATCGGCGCCACCACCGGATACCAGGCCGGCTAGACATAAGTGCATGTGCATCAGCTCAACCATTAAACCGATCGAGTAACTTGGATTAGATTGCATCTAGTCGGACGAGCCTCCGGGCCTTTTCTTGAGAAAATCGTGCAGATTTTGCCCGGCCAAAAGCATCGTCTTTCTTACCCACGTATATACCAATCGTCGAAAGCTGAAATCTCCTGGTGTTTTCGCACGTAGCCAGCGCACGTCAGCAGGCCATGGATCTTTTCGCGGGCCGGAGTGAAGTTATGCTCGCAAGTAATTACCTTGAACGGGTACTTGGAAAAATTGAAAGTCTGCAGGATCTCGAATTCGCTGCCTTCGGTATCGATTGAAAGATAGTCCGGATTCGCGGGCGCCTGATGGCGCTCCATCAGATCGGAAAGCGACACCGTAGTGACCTCATAAGCCTTGGCCGACTGGCGAGATTTGGCATGCGCATCGACCGATCTGTAATCCGCTAGCGTGGCGAGCTCCGCATCCGGTGTCTCCAAAAACGGCAGGCGCTCGCCGCTCGCCCGCCAGACGCAGTCATGCTCTATGAGACACGAGCGATTAGCCTTTAAGCGCTGGTGCCAGCACTTTGCCGGCTCGGCAAGTATTCCCTTCCAGCCGAGACGCTTTTCCAGCAGCCAGGTATTGCTTAGGCGCACTCCATCGGTGGCCCCAAATTCCACGAAGAAGCCTGGGCGGGTGCCAAGCTCGGAGAGCACGAACAGATCCTGTAAGAGCTGCGAGCGCGAGTATCCGGATTGCGCAAGGACCTCCTGGCGGAGGGCCGGAGCAAGCCCTTCGACAAGTCGCACCAGATTGTCCAAACGTGTCTCATCAGTGAGGTGCTCGCCGGACGGCGCCCGCCCGACAACATCCCGGGCGAGCGCTCGGCGCACATCGGCGCGCGCGGCCCGATCGGCTCGGAAAAACTCCCTCAGTTCCCAGACGATGCGCTTCCGAAGTTTCATGGATGAGATTAAATCCTCATGCTGTTGCGGACTTCAAGTGTAGATGCGCGCGGCGGGCATGAGTTCCAGACGGTTCATCCTTCCCCTGCCCTGAGGAGTTGGGCTATGGTGCGGGTATGTCCCAACGGCCCCTTGGTTTTGGCATCTGGGGAACCGGCATGATTGCCGAGTTCCACGCGAAGGCGCTCGCCGAGATCGCCGGAGTGAAGCTCGTCGCGGCTTACAACCGCTCGCCCGCCAAGGGACGCGACTTCGCCACCAAGCACGGCATCGCCTTCGCCGAGACATCCGAGGCCCTGCTCGCTAACCCCGACGTCGACATCGTCTGCCTCTGCACGCCCAGCGGCGACCACCTCGCCCCTGCCCTCGCCTGCGCGAAGGCCGGCAAGCATGTCGTCGTCGAGAAGCCTCTCGAAGTCACCCTCGCTCGCTGCGACGAACTCAACGCCGCCTGCGCCAAGGCCGGCGTGACGGTCGCTGGCATCCTGCCGCGCCGCTTCGGCTCCGGAGCGGTCGCGCTCAAGGCCGCGCTCGAAGCCGGCCGATTCGGTCAGCTCACGCTGGCCGGTGCGCTCATCCCGTGGTGGCGCACGCAGGCGTATTATGACTCCGCGGCCTGGCGTGGCACGTTCGCCCTCGATGGCGGCGGAGCCGTGATGAACCAAGGCATCCATACGATCGACTTGCTTCTCTGGTTCCTCGGCGCGCCTAAGCGCGTGTCCGCTACCGCCGGCCTGGTCGCCCATGAAGGCATCGAAGTCGAGGACATCGCCACCGGCTGGATCGAATTCGCCAATGGTTGCCGTGCAACGCTCGCCTGTTCGACCGCGTGCTGGTCCGCGACCGGCTTCCCCGCTGAGATCCGTATCCACGGCACGACCGGCGCCGCGGTTCTGCGCGACGACAAACTGACCGCGTTCGAATTTGAGAAGCCCCTGCCCTCCGACGCCGCGGTCATCGCCCCGGCCACCGAAGGCGGCGGCGCCGGCGCCAATGATCCCAAGGCCATCGGCCATGCCTGGCATCGCTCGAATCTCGAGGAAGCCATCGCCGCCATCCGCGCCGGCAAGCAGCCCGCCGTCAACGGCGCCGAAGGCCGAAAGGCCGTCGAACTCATCCTCGCGCTTTACCAATCCGCGCAGGCCGGGGGCGTTCCGGTGGAGCTACCCCTCGCGCGAGATCCTGCGCTGAACAAGCTGGGCCGGAAAGGCTAACGGCTATTCGCCGTTCCCACGGAACTCTCCCAACGGCGGCGCGTTCTTATCGCGCTCCGCGCCGCTGCGCGCCAGGACCTTGAAAAAGGTCATGACGACGATCCTCATATCGAGCCAGAAGGAGCGGTGGTCGACATACCAGACATCGAGGGCGAACTTCTCGTCCCAGCCGATGGCGCTTCGGCCATTGACTTGGGCCCAACCGGTGACGCCGGGCTTCAACTCCATGCGGCGGGCTTGGAAGGGACTATAGCGCGAGACGTAGCGCATGAGGAGCGGACGCGGGCCGACGACGCTCATGTCGCCGATCAGGACGTTCCACATCTCGGGAAATTCGTCGAGCGACGTGGCGCGCAAGAAACGGCCGAAGGAAGTCAGGCGGTGCTCGTCGGGGAGCAGTTCTCCGTCCGGCCCGCGCTCATCGGTCATGGTACGGAACTTGACCATGCGAAAGGGCTTGGCGCGGAGGCCTGGACGCTCCTGGACGAAGAGGACTGGTGAACCGAGTTTCAGGCGCACGAGGATCCCGACGACGAGCAGGAGCGGCGCGAAGCCGATGAGCCAGCCCACCGAGAAGACGATATCGAATGCACGCTTGAGCATCAGCGGGCCGGAGAAGCAGGAAGGTCAATCAACTGCACGGTGGCCTCTTGGATGAACGCACCGCCCGTGAAGGCGATTTCAAATTCGAGAGCCGTAGCCCAGGCGGGCGTCATCGCAGGGACGACAGTCTGGCGCGTCTGGCAGACCTGCCAGACCTCGGAAGATCGGCCCGGCCCGGTAAAACGAAGCGTCACGACCACCTGTGCGTCGATGACCGGAAGCTCGTCAGCCCATGTCCACAACTGTAGCCGGACGAGCTGGCCGCCTTTTAAGGCAACCGATACGGCGACTGGACCCAGCTTACCCGCCGGGGCGATCAGGCGCAGGCCGGCGGGGAGACGATCCACCTTGTTCTTGGCGTGCGGAGCGAGTTCCTGCGCCATCATAGGGTCGGCCGCAGAGAAGTCATAGCGGTGCGCAACGGGCGCGGCCTCGGCCTGTGCGGCGACGCGATACGCGAGCCAGCCTTTGGGCATATCCGTCTTGGCCCAGGCTTCGAGGGCAGCGGGATCATCTTCGACAAGATAGCGCTCGGACCACTGCGCCCGGGGATTTTCCGCTGCGAAACCACTCCAGGCAACCGGCCAGCCGTAGGCGCCCCAGAGCTTATTGAAGGCGACTTCCTTTGCGTCGAAATGTTGTTCCGTGACAGAAAGACGGCGCAAGGCGGCCAGTCGCTGGGTGTAGTCCGGTGTATCTTGGCGGGCTTGCACGGCCTCGCGAAAGGCGAGGTAAAGCTCCCAGGCGTCGGCGAATTGCTTTAGCCGCCAGGCCTGACGACGCAGGGCGGGAGTCTGCTTCTCGGTGAAGAGCAAGGCATCTTGGGCGGAGCCGAGCGACGCCGTGACCGCCGTGATCTCCGTCGCTGAGAGCACCATGGCCCCGCGCTGGTCACGGAAATGGCGAAGGAAGGCGTCCTTGCCGCCGATCTGCGCGTCGCGGCGCCAGCCCGACTCGATGTGCGCATACGCTTCGAGCATCGGCGCGGCCGCGGGTCCATAGGCGGCGTCGAACCACTTCTGAAGGAGCGCGCTCGCATCGGCGTTCTTGTTCTCGAGTAGTTTCGCGGCCAGCCAGAGCTTGGGGGCGTCGAAGGCCCAGAGCGGATAGGCTTCAGCATACCAGCCCGTCGCGCCGGCGGTGTGGGTGGCCCGGATAGAACCGGTGAGCGCGGTGAAGTTGACGCGCGGTGAGGCAACGTCGGCACCATAAAGGTAATCGTAGACCCCAAGGCGCTTCACGCCGGACTTCGCCCAAGCGGCGAGATTAGCACGGTCCTGCGCAACGAATTCCGCGGAACCGTAGCCGATGCGCTCCATGCAAACCCAGGGGAAGATTTCGGGACGTAGCTTAATCGTCGGGGCCCGCAGGGTCTGCATGTAGGCCAGCGCGCCGATCGCATGGCTCTTACCATCGTTGTCGCCGCCGGGAGCCCAAACGGAATCGGCGACCTTGTTCAGGAAGCCGAAGACATAATCGGTGCGGACCGGCCGGTCACGGAACCAGCCTTCAGAGAGGGCGCTATCATCGAAGGAGAAGGTATCGTTGACGCCCATCGCGACGGAGAAGGCTTGCGGATTCTGGCGGAAGAACTCCCGGGCATAGCGGGCGCCGATCTCCGCAGCGCGCGGGTTGTCGAGATGCGGATTAGGATCGAGTCCATTGCCCTTCGGTTCGACGGGCTTGCCGCCCACCAACGGGAAGAGCATCGGCTCCTCCTGCCAGACCTTCCGGTCGAAGACGCGGTAGAGACCGTGGGAGAATTCCGGCGTACGACCGTAGCCGACGGAGAAAGCCCAGTCGGAGGATAATTCGTTCAGGCCGCTCAGCTGGCGCCAGCGAAAGTCGGGCGTAAATTCGTCGGGGCCCGGGAAGCCGATCTGATAACGTGGCTTCCATTCGGCGCCCTGCTCTCCTGGGAAGGCGAAGAAAACGCCGAGATGCTGTTCGCAGAAGCGTCCGACCGCGATGCGGGTGGCGGAGGGGTTGTTGCCCACCAGGTAGACCGACTGGCCGACGACCGCGCGGCG